>Ga0265798_10004684_pt1 | contig 18757 bp, 28 predicted proteins | sample P3T30metagenome_FD_192430 | JGI IMG/M metagenome (GOLD analysis project Ga0265798, IMG submission 192430) | Plant litter microbial communities from East Loma Ridge, Irvine, California - P3 T30 | ecosystem: Environmental > Terrestrial > Plant litter > Unclassified | place: USA: California... | reverse complement strand
ACAACCTCCCCACAGCATTCTTTCCAGTTATCAACTACATTCTCCTGTGCCCAGAATTTCCATGATTCCGTAGTTTGCTTAATCCTGTCGTCTCTGAATATTGGTTTGGGTGCGTTTCCAGCTTCGACAATTGGATTTCTTTTTGAAATGAGGTGGTGAGGGTAGAGGGATAAGGGGAAGTCGCGGGCTGGGGAGGGGTTTGTGAAATGATGTCGAAGTTGAGAGTTTATGAGGGCTGATCCGAGGGGTTGGCGCATTGATCCTATTCATCAGCCCAGTCTACCATTCAGAGGTCTGTAACGCACCTGCTCGGAGGGCGTAGCCGTCAACAACAGGCACTGTCGAAGTATTGGCATATCCAACATCAACAATAAGAGCAGTAGGTTTACCAGCTGCAAATCTATTGATCAGTTCGCTTCCCGCCTTCCATTAGTATAGGATTGACTTACGCAGAAGTAACGCCTTGAGAACCGAAATATAGCGCAGGCATCTTTTCTCCCTCAAACACCATCTCTGTCAACATTTCCCTTGCTTTCTGTGTATTCCAAGCTGGTTCAGTTATCATTAATGGATGTTCGGTTGGGTCTACACCGAGTCGCTGATGGAGGATATGGTTCAACAGCTGAGCAGCGGGCTCTCCTTCCGTAACTACCGGTCAGATTTCATTCGTTTCGCGAGAAGAGAGCACATACCCACACCATCCGAGACAAAGTTGCCAACTTCCATACCAGCTCTCCAGATCCCTACACCATCTTCACCGACATAGTACTTTCTCTTGCCCTTGCCTTTCCCTGCATCTCCATTCTCGCCGTTCCCGCTCCCATTCATGTCCACATCTTCGGTATTGCTTGAAGAGGGTTCATCGGTATATCCATAGAACGAAGGACAGACCACTCGGGGTGTATCCTCTCCTGCGTAGCCTGCTCTTGTAGTATGCGATCCAAAATCTACCACTAGGGCTGACACCTCGTCTAGATGAATCAGCTGTCTGCACGGTGCTAGCGAGGGAATGTTAGCTTACCTCCGTTATATACCATTCTGTATATATAGTCGCGAGAATGGATAGAGAGACTGAGCTGTTGATGCAACGTCCAGTCGCGGTATAGTCTGACGTGGCATTTTAGTACTCAGTGAGCCCTCATGTCGTGTGCTATGAGTAGTATGGTATCGTTGAACAACTCAGACCACATTCCCTAATAGGTACTGGTAAGGGCAGAGCTGCACACCTTCAAGCTCGTATATCGTCACCCGAAACCGCCGGAGAAAGAACGATAGTTCAATTCAACTCCAATGCCGGTCCCGCCCGTGTCGCAGAATGCAACACTTCACGACCTTACCGAACGCTTAGCCTCGCACACGCGCATGAACCCCTTTATGGGCATGGGTATGGGTATGGGCATGGGCATGGGAATGGGGATGGGCATGTCGTCCGCGTACTCGCCCCAACATATGGCTGCTGCTGCCAATGCCATCCGCCAACCTGCTCCTCCGCCTCAATTACCGAATTGTCCTATATACACACGACACCAGGATCAGGGATTGCAGAATGTCCCAAAGACTCCTGATGGGATCATACTGGGCGATGGCAAACTGAGGTGCCCTAAGGAGAGGATGTGGGGTGGACCAGAGGACCATGTGGAAAGTCGTAGTCATGCCTTGACGGATGCCGAGTTGGTTCAGTTTATTGAGGATATGGGCATTGTAATGCGGAGGGAATATGATTGCTTCGTTGAGCAATGCTGGTGAGTCTGAAAGTTGGGTGTGAGGAAATGTGTTCATTAGGCCAGGACAGAAGCTTTCCATTATTTGTTTACAAAGACACTCCCGACGTTAATCATCCACCTCATTATGCAGGGCACGACTCCTTCGCAACTCCGCCGGCAGATCCTACAAATAGGCCCGACACTCGATCAACTTATTCAAGAACAGTTTCTATTCCTCCTGCATCAAGAACTAGAAGCTCGTTTAGCAGGCGCTCGACCCGCATATTCTGATTCAATGCCTAAACAACTTCCCATCCTCCTCCCACAAGCCTCACTACCACAAACATCCGATGTCGGAGTCTGCTTCCATAATCTGCTCTACATGCACGATCCACAAATGGACGAAGACGATCATGGACTATGTCTATGTCATCTGACGACTTGCTTGAGCTGTTTCTCGTCAGCTGCGAAAGCTAGGAAGGGAGCCTATAGTCTATTGCCTTACTCGATGTCGCGCTCGCCAGTCGCCAAAGGATGGAGTGGAGGATTTGAATCGGAAGCTCAAGCAAATGCGAGGATGGGATCACTACGTCCGCGTCCGAGCGCTGCGGTACCCATTCCACCGGGTAAAGGGTTTGTCAAGAATCCGAAATCTGAAGATCCACCATCAGCAGCCATCCGTCCTCCGCCTTTATTCCCACATCCGCAAATGACCGACGTCCTAGCAGTGGAAGAACATTTGCGTTGGAGATTGAAGGAGATGGGAGCATCGGATCCAGCGGTAGAAGCTCGTTATGGACCATGCACGAATTCGCCCGCTGCACTGGACGGTATCGAGCCAAGAGAAGATGGATCAGATGATGGGGATGCGAATGGGCATGTAAACGGGAAAATGACAAAGGGGAAACCAGTCATGATGACCAAGGGAAAAGGCGGAAAGGGACGTCGTCCAGTGAATGGTGCTGTAACGGGGAAGAAATCGACACCGGCCAAATCAAAGCAGGTTCTGCTACCTCAACAATGGATCGATGCCGATCCGCAGGAACGCAATATGGCCATCATCCTGACATTCCGTCATCTCGTCAAGGTGAGTAGTATATACATAGGATTGGAAATTGAGCTGACATCAAGCTGCTACACCAGGTCACGATTGCCGCATCTCCTTTCGCATACTCGTCATACGCCGATGATGTCGAGGCACTCGGCCAGATTCACCCACTCGCGCTCTATCGTCGCCTCGCAGAGCGATCACTGATGCGACAAGCTCCCGCGAATGAATTGAGATTATGGACAGATTGTATGGACAAATGGGGTGAAGAACAGGGCGCTAGAGAAAAGGCCGAGGTGAGTTTGTACTTTGGTAGATGAGAGCCAAAGCTTACTTCTAGGGGAACAAACTTGTAACTGAACAACGGTGGGAAGCAGCAGTCAAACAGTATACACGAGCCATCTCCCTCGACCCTCGCAAAACAATGTTTTACTCCAATCGCGCAGTCTCACTGAACGCTCTTGGAGAATACGAACGCGCTGAAGCCGATTGTAAAGTCATCCTATCCCGAGACGCAAAGAACGCCAAAGCATATTTCCAACGTACTGTCGCTAGAATGGAGTTGCTAAAATGGAGAGAGGCGCACAGTGATATCCAAGAGGTATTGAAGTATCAGCCGGACCATCCTAAAGCTAGGCAAATGTTGGAGGTAATCAAAAAGGAGGTGGCTAAATTGCCAAAGCAGAGTAGGGAAGAGGTCTTGAATTTCTAGCCAGTCTGCGACCCTGCGCGAGTGATATTCTCTGCTGGTCTTGCTTTCACATTGTCGTCCTACTCGTGCTTGTACCTCTATAATCTTGTCAGTAGTCATATTGTCGTTTTTGTCTTGTCATTCGCAAGCTTCTTTGCATGTTTGTCACCTCGTCCAGATCTAGTTCTAGACTCCTTTTTGGTCACAGTCTCATCCCTCAAATCCCATATCCCAGAACCCATCTCAACGACGCGATTATCGCCTGACTCCCTGGGGTGTACGTGTTGATGTACCCCTCCTTGCGTTTGCTACTTGTCAGCCCCAAACTCCCTCGCTTCCCAGCACTACTGGGTCAAGATGCAGGAAGATAAACGTACCCCTCTGGATGGTAGCTCGACCTCGCGCAGCTCCGATACCTCGTCCTCTCATGGCATTTGGTCCGACTCGCTTGAACCTTCTCATCAGCCAACACTTCTTTTTGTGCAACGATATATGCCGTGGACATACATTGGGGCATTGGCAAGTAGATCTGGAACGATGATGAATCGGATCTAGACATTAGAATTGCGTATCATGGATGGAGAAGCCCAGCTACGCCAGGTTTTTAACATACCATGCTTCCTCGGATATAAACTTGTTCCAACTGTGAGACTCGTCCGTCCCTTGCGGTCACTGCAATCTCCCTCAATGCGATGTTCAACGAATCTTCGGCTGTTGGTTCAAATGGGTTGGAGTGCGGGATCCAGATGGATGTTATATTTGAGGTGTCGAGGTTATTGAAGTTGGCGATAAGGGAACACGGTCAGCTGATTCTAACATCATTGCATAGAGGCATACCTTCCATCAATTTCCCTCGGTACATCTACTATCAGCTTTGTCCTCCGGCCATGTGCTAGTACAGAAGCTCACCTCTCCGGTCTTCAGTTCAACAGTGATGATATGTCCTAAAGACTCGTGCAGGAGTTTGATAGGTACTCCAAGATTCGCCATTTTCGGTTCTACTTTATTCCTTTTCTATAAAGTTGAGTTGAGGTCGTCCTGCGCTTCTTGCGGATAATCTAGTCGAGATTGTGAGATGGAAGTCGGAACAGAAAGTGTAGATAAGTCAGATAGTCTAGGCAAGAGGTTCAACAGGAGAGAAGGTACCGAAATCGATGTGAATATGTGGAGGGAGTAAATAGATATGTTACCTTTGAATTCAAGTGGAGGTGGTCCTCTGATTGCTATATACAATGTTACCCCCTTCATCAAAGCAACGGGCACAAGTAGATCCAGATGAAGCAGTCAGAACAACAGACGATGATGCAGCTGCTTCCAGATTGTACGCTACCACTTTTATATTACCTTCGATGTCAAAGTCAGGCTGATTAGGTAGATCAGCAGTAAATCTAGGATACCTGAACGACCCATTCGTTTCTCACCTATATCGACCTAAATATGGCGAATCATCCCAGTCGGGAAGTCGTAAACCACCACTAATAAATGTTGGGACACATCATAGGACATGGGCTATTGATCTCCTGGTCGATCAATTCTTGGAGAAAGGTGGTAGGCAGATAGTGAGCTTGGGAGCGGGGAGTGACACGAGGTTTTGGAGATTGATGGTGTGTCAGACCTATTCTATTCTTCTTGATTATTTAAGAGCTGATTGTAGTCGAGGAAAGAAAGACCTGAAATTAGTCGGTATCTAGAAATCGATTTCCCACATCTAACAAGTGTGAAAGCGCAACGTATATCGCGCTCGCCCGCACTCCAATCCAGCCTACGTCCCAGCTCCGCAGCTGTGACCCCGTCATCCGAATCGATGAAACCATACACGATATCCAAAGGAGGTACCCAACTATCATCCGAGATATACACACTCCTCCCACTCGACCTTAAATTCAATCCAGCAAAGACGTTGTCCGAGGAAGTGTTACCCCTTCTTGACCCTTCTTTACCGACTCTTTTCCTGGCCGAGTGCGTGCTATGTTATCTTTCACCGGGGGTCGGAGAGGAGATCATAGATTGGTTCGGCCAATTTGAGGATTGTGCGGGGGTGATCTACGAGATGTGTGGTCTCGAGTAAGCTGCTGGATCTAATACCAATTGTCGAAACGAGCTTATGAATAGGGGTACATTCGGACAAGTCATGAAACGTAATCTTGCTGTATGGCACTTCAAGTCCTCAATCAGGCATGACTGACTTATAGGCCCGAAATCTATCATTGCCAGGAGCTATCTACCCAACACCCGCCGCTCAAGCTGCCCGTTTCAGAGGCTTCAAGAACGGAGCCAAAGATCTGTGGGATATTCGAGAAACTGTCATCTCGCCTGACGAGTTGAAGAGGATAGCGAGATTGGAACACTTGGATGAAATTGAGGAACTGAGGTTGGTCTTGAGTCATTATTGTGTTGCTTGGGGCGGGAGGGGGTGCTTGGACAGCATGGGACTGTGATGATTGGTGCAATCCGCTGCATGATGTTGTAAAGCATGAATCTAGCATTGCATTAAAGTACAGATGTGGAAGATGCAATACAGTGGACTGGGCATGGTATGCCAGCAAGGACTGCTATAGAAAAATTGATCAGACCAGGCTTATTCCATGATCACATCCTCATCCTCGCCCTCGTCCTCGCTCTCGCTTCCACTACGCTCATCGCTCTCGCCATCTTCCTCGCTTGACCCAGAATCTATGCCTTCTGCATCCTCCATGACACGAACCCATCCAGCCTCCAATTCTGCCAGAGCGACTTCATCTGATCGTACCTCCCGACGCATGACTTCGATGGCATCATACGCCTTTTTCCCCTCTTGATTCTCCAAAAGCCAGTCTACCCATCGTAGCGTTGCGCTGACTTTATCACTATTCGACCTCGCAGAAGCTCTCCAACGCATGTATACTTTTTGCAGATCCGCCTGGGGGTCCGATGATTGCTCAGATACGATATCGAATGCGCGATGGTAAAATTCATGCGAGGGGCTATATGTTGAAATGATGGGTTCGAGAATTGCGAGAGGCGAAGTGTTTTCCGATTGACGACTTAGTGAGAATTCGTAATATGAAGCCAGGACAGTTGGATGTAATTCGGCTATACAATCTTGACGTAATGTCTCGCGAAGAATTCGTTTATAGAACCCATCGGCTAGGGCGAATGTGGAGCACTCGGAGCTTTCCCACTCTAGATAGCCAGTGAAGATATCAATGACATCCCTCTTGTCCTCTGGTGATAAATCTGGTTTCACGCAGGCCTTCATACTTTCTTTGAAGGCTTTCCGAATTGTTTCAGAGTCTGCGGTGTTGGACAGCAAAGATAGCTTTTCACGCTGTAAAGCTGGGTCGGAAGGGTGTTGGGCTGCATGTGGAGTGACGATTGCCGCTTGTTCCTCTTCAGACAAGGTTATTGGGAGGTGGTGAATATGAAGTCGAAGAAGTCTTGGCGAGGGCTTGAAGGTGGGTTTTGTGAGTGAAGTAAGGATGGAGAAAAGGTATTGACGCTGATCATCAGCCCTGCGCATTATAGACAGATCAGAACAGACGTACGAGATCGGCGTTCTCTCCGCAGACGTTCATTTGCTCGACCAACCATTCGCCAGCCATATCCAGCCATTTCGGACCCCCTTTTCCAGACTTTGCAACTGTCCGAATCTCCTTTCCAATCTTTCCGATTGCATCAACCAGCTCCCCACCTTCCAAGACTACACCACCGACATCCTTCCTCTCTGGATCATATGGCCGGTCGTATAATGACTTTGTCAATCCAATAAATCTCGCCTCCGCCGCCTCCTCGCCTCCAGCAGCCGCTATTCTCTCCAAATCGGCGTAAACGACATCGAGACATTTGAATCGCAAAGCACTTGGATACGTGCGTAATGAATCGATCAATGATTGTCGAAACTCCATCCCTCCCTCATCTTCGGGTAAAGCAGCCAAGGCAGAATTGATAGCGTGGATAATCAATTGACCTGCCAAGATTGATTTCCTAGCATCTTCCCCTTCTGGTCCGAACGATCCCTCTCCACCAGTCAATGCATCCGGATCAACTCCCTCGGTCGTAGGTTTAGGTTCGATGTTGACTCCCAGGACTTTCCAACGTCTTCTCAAGCCCTCCACCCAACCCAGTTCTAATTTCACGTATTCCCTCCACAGGTCTACTGATTTTGGGATCATTCTCAGGCCGAGAAGGATGTTCGTTCTTGCTGACGCTGTTCCCTCAAGCGAGAATCCCGATGATTCAATGTCGTCTTCATCCTCATCGTCACGAGCTGATGGGAGGTCGAGTTTGGATGTGGAGGGTATTGATGATCCAGGAAAGGGTGAATTTGGGTGCAGGTGGTGGTACGATAGCAGTAGGTAGAGAGTTGACGAGAGAGGATGGTGGTGTAAGGCACTGAGTCGTCAGCGGATCATCACATCTATCAAGACAAACGGCCCACTTGTTCAATCCCTTCAAAACGACTTTCCGCATACCCTCACGACTTGCAAATTCAACGTAAGCAAGCCATACCGCCAAATCGCCCGGGAACTTGACAGTAGCTCTCTTGAGTATATAAGCAGCTCGGCGAGGTAGAGAGTATGTAGAAGCAGAAGGTGGAGGTGGGTTAATGTGATACCCTACAAGTCAGCTCTACATCTCGCTTTCCTATTCTCAGCAAATGCAACATACGCAGCCTCTTCCATCTCACTTTCCTCAATCTCTCCAAGTTTATCTCATATTCCGCGTACTTGAAGAAATCTTCTTTCCTAGTCTGACGCCTGATTAAGGATGTCTCAAATCCAGTTCTACGTTTCGTAATTTGATCAATCTCATTCTATTCATCAGCTCTATCCGGCGATCAAGAGAAAGCAATGGGTACCTTTGCGAACAAGCCTTTCTCGTGTAGATCTTTTAGCTCTGGAAGAGTCGCTTCTAGTTGGAATTGAACTTTCTCCATGATGGGTATAGCTAATAGGTATATGTGCTCGCGGTGGACCAGGTTGAAGCAACTTTTGGTATGACGTGGTATTCAAAGTGGAGGTCGTGATAAGATACGAGTAGCCTGAATTTCCAGCCTGGTGGACCATGGACGTATCGCATCAACCGTAGCATCTGTAACATTCACACCACAACAGCATGAAGCCCACAACCCTAACACGCCTGGCCAGCCAGCGACTGCCCATCTATCCGGCTCAAATCCGAGCATCATCGTCCCAAGCTGGCCCATCCAAACCTCCAGCAAAGCAGACTAAACGACTACCCAAATCCGTCCTACGCGATCTGGTAAAACTACACCATACTTCCTCCACATTCATGTACGACACTTCTCAACTCCCCTCTGCATTCGAAACAGCTTTCCGATCTGGTGCACCCGAATACACTCGTTATGAAGACTTCCACAATGCGCATGTCACACGTAGCGAGGGGTTGGTGGAATATGACCCCAACTCGCCATCAGGAATAAAGACGGGAGGTTATACTAGGGTCGATAATGTTTTAAAGTCAAAGGATATCGTTCCTACATTCGGATTCGTAGAGGAGAAATGGAGTGATGGGGGAGTTAGGGGATTTGCTATGAGTGAGAGGGATAAATTGGTTAGGGAGGCATTATTTGGGACGTTCGAGAGAGGGCCAAGAGAAGATGTGAGACCTGCGTTGGAGGGTGTTGAGGAGTGGTTAGAAAAGGAAGGAAGGAGTGTTGAAGACGCAGCAAAAGAATGGGAAGCGAGGCATAACGAAGTCCATCTGGGTCAGAAGGGCGAGGGGCAGTAGTCGTCGTGATTTGATGTACGATGCAGTCTCTGCAGGACCATCTACTCAGGATTAATCGGCGGCCCCTGTGTATACACTGAAACGATCAAAACATTACTTCCTGCAGAACTGACATTCTCGACATCACTTTTCATTTCGGACTCGCACAATATAACGAATCAACCTGTACATTCTTCCCAACCTCACATGGTTTTCGAGGTAGATCGCGTCAATCAGCTGATGAACCCGGCTCGAAGGCCCGGGCCGGCAAAGCTTCACACAACCCTTTGGCAGATCGCTGCAACTCGGTGCAGCATGAAAGGGTGTTCTGGTAAGCTATACTATTCTGACGGATCTCGGACGGAGTCGGATCTGAGGCCTGCACCTTTCGCAACAGCGCATGACCATGTTGCGTCTTGCGACATAGCTTACCCTCACTCTAAGCCGTTGGATCGATTGAATTTGTTCGCCGCCAAAGCCTCGAACATAGTCGACCCCACACTTCCCAATCGTCATTCTTATCAATTGGTAGAGACCTAAACCTGATCTCGTCATACACTAATTGTGCGATGCTGATGCATGTCTTTGACATCGCTATGCAATGCAATGCAGATCCACTACCCTACGCTCAGGCCGTCCTTCTGTAACAAAGCCATCATAGCACCCACGACCTCTTCATGCCCACTCATATCCACAGCGCCACTACCGGGATTCTCGACCATCTCAGCCAATTGAGCGTCAAGCAATCGTCTTCTCATCAGCTTCCCTTCTCAGAATAGCACCCGGACCAAAAGACGCACCTGAGCTGAGAACACAAGACTCCAATTCTAGTTCCCGCTTTCAGCCTCACCTCACCAGCTTTACCCAGCATAATCCCTCCCGCCCAATGGTTGATCGTGATGACTCCGCCAAAGAGCAGTAGACCAAATAGAGGTACTTCCGTGGCATCCCTCAAGAATACCTTGGACGTTTCGGTTTTAGTAAAGTATGTCAAGTAACCGGGTTTGAAGTTGGATTCACTAAATAGAATCGAGGTTGGGTGAAGGAATACTCTGCCTGAATGATCAAAGAATTTGATCTCTTTCGCGACGTGCTTTTACATTAGCTATGTCTGCGGAAGGGAACATACATCTTTCTGTACGGCACCTTGTTGTACACGCTCGAATAGCGCTTTTGGCATAGCTATACGCGCTACTCTCGGATACAAGCCACCGACTAGGACAGACTTGATCAGATTCTCTTGGGCCGAATTGACACTATACTTTGCTAGCTCGGCTTGTCCTGTTCCGATGAACCCGATTTGGTTAAGAGCGGACAAGAAATCATGTCGGAGGGAGGTAATGTCGCGTACTGTAGAAGCACTGATGAAGTTCTAGGAGTCAGTCTCGTTCGACTTCACAGAGCCATCGACTTACATCCTCGCAATACCGTCGTTGGGCGGCTTGACCTTCCCCTTTGGACCTCAAGGCGACGACCGAGTCGTACGCTCGAACATCCGTCATGAGATCCGATCGTGCCCATGCGAACGACTCTCGTGCTCTGGCAAATCAGTTTGGTCTACGCAATATACATTGTGACTCACTTCTTGCTCTCGTCTTTTCTGTCCAGTGGCGAGGTGAACAGCGGCTTCGACGACAACAGACTCGCAATAGTCAAGACTAGCCATCAGCGATACTCCTTTGCGTACCATATATGGGGACTTACTAGGATCAAGGCACTTGAAGACGGCACCCAACACCAACATCTTTGCCAATCTTAGATCTACAGGGATCATACTCATATGTCTTCCAAGCGCCGTCAATCGACTGGTGCCTGTTTCTCCCTCGACGGCTCCCAGATCGACCAAGGTTGTCCAAGCTGAATCCATAGCTTCCATCTTTGGAGGATCGATAGCTCGAGACAAGAATGCTTTGACATCTATAGAGTCGTCCATTGCTTTCACAGTTAGGAATAGACTTTCAAGTGGAGTCCGCAAGATCTCAGGAATGGGGAATCGAGGCATCGAGTTTGACTCTGTGCGTCTAGTGTAGAGCTTGTAGCACTGCTCATCAGCTGCGATCGCGAAAGTTGGCCATGTAGCTTTACCTCTCCCGGTTGGGTACGACCTGCTCGACCTCTCCTTTGACGACCTGATGCTTTACTCGTCCATACCTCCACCAACTTCTGCAATCCATTATCAGCATCATATTGGGTCTCCTTAACTCGTCCTCCATCAACCACATAGACGACATCGGGTATCGTTACCGAAGTTTCAGCTACGTTGGTGGCAACAACGATCTTCCGCCTGGGCTTAGTCGATAAGAAGACACGTTTCTGTTCCGCCGAAGTCAAGTTCGCATGGAGTGGTAGAATCTCTACATTGCCAAGAGAAGCAGATTGAAGTTCGGAGACACATTGCCTGATCTCCATTACTCCCGGCATGAAGATTAGGATAGCACCTTGATTCTGGTCGGTGGCTGTGCGGACAATGTGCTTGACGATAGCTGCTGTGAGACCGTAGTCGATCCGATCCGAGGCGGAGATGATCTCAAGAGCTCGTTGGGATGACTCGTCGAGATTGAGTTTGGCAAAGTCGGCCCGGATGGCGGCTTTTTGGTCTTCGCTTTGACGCGGCCCAAAGCGAGAGGGCTGAGGCGTATAGTCGAGATTGGACATCACGTCTTCTAGGTACCTACCATCAGCGCTCGTCCGACGAGATCGACATACCTATCCTGAACAGGATGGGTAAATCCTGGTATGTGCAGACTTGGGCATCCGCCAAAGTAGTCTACCAAGTTAGGAAAGTGCCAGTCGGTATCAATCAGACTCACTGATAAAGATCTGCTCATTGATCGTGGCAGACATCAGAATCACCTGTCAATTAGCAATCTCATTCCGAGCAAGAACTCGGAATCGACGCGCCTTGATGTTCTTATTCCTCTCAAGCAGTTCCCTCAGCAGGCAGATCAGCAGATCTGTATCCACCCCCCTCTCATGCGCCTCATCAACCACAACATGACTGACCCCCTCCAAATCAGAGTCACTCCCTAATCTTCTCAACACGACTCCAGTGGTACAGAATAACAGCCTCGTATCTGGTCCAGACCGTCTTTCGCCTCGGATCGCGTAACCCACAGTTCCAGGTGAGACGTCTAGGTCTTCCATCCGTTCTTGAGCTACTCGGGAAGCTACTCCCATAGCGGCTACTCGACGTGGTTGAGTGACGATGATGGATGTACTGGCCCCTCTACCTTGCGAGATCTCGTGGTCCATGATGAATTGCGGAAGTTGCGTACTGCTCATCAGCGGCACTTCTACTCAATAGGAAGCGAGATTTACCTCTTACCACAACCAGTCTCTCCGACGACGACCAAAACTCTATTCTTTGCCAGCTCGGCATTTATCCTATCCTTCTCTGCCCATGCTGGGAGCTTCGTTCGATCTGCCAACATGCTTTCCCAGCCTTTATGAGCTTGCATGTCCCTCTGCCTTTTCTTGATCCTCTCCTCATCCTCAGCTGTCGGTATACGTCTCTTGGCGGGCCCTCTTTTCTTGATATTACGTTTGACATCCCTATTCTGCGCGATAGAGGGCACGTCATCCGCCTTGGGTATCAGGAACTTGGTCACCTCCCCAACATCTGGTGGGTTGGAGATCACCTCTGGCAAGTTTGTTTCGAGGTATTCAATCATACTCAGTACTGCTCCACCACTACCACTTTCGAGTGCTGATGTGAGATCGCTTCGATCGGGATCGCGGAATTGTGAGAGGAGTTGTCGATGTAAGTGAAGTCGCATATACGCTGGAAGGTCAGGCGAGGCGAGATAGAAAGTAGGTGGGCTATTTGGGTAGGCAGGAGAAGGGTATGGTGAAAACTCGTCAAAGAGGACATGGAGGATGATGGTATCCTTCGATCCCTCCTCGCCAATGGTGACGGCGAATTCGGTTGGAGAGATCTGATCGAAACGATCCCCTAGCATAGCTTCCACAGCCATCACCTCCTCTTCCCTCGCCACTCTCCTCTCTTCAGCAGCATCTTCATCGCCCTGCCACCCCTCCTCGCCGCCCTCTGTATCCAGTGGCTCCCAGCCACATAATCTCCTGCCTAGCTTGTCGAGCGCTACCGACTCTCTTCCTTCATCCTTCATCACCCCCTCCACTGCCTTTCTTGGGAATCCAGCTTGTTTGACCAACTTATCAACGAGCCATCCCTTCACCAGAGCGTTTTGTCCGCCTTGCTTGACACTTGCGCCAGTGATGAAATCAGCCGAACTAGCAGAAGGGCGGTATCGTTGCGGTAAATCATCCTCGGGGAGATGGAGTAATAGCCACTCTATGGAGGCTTCTAGTGGCGATAAGATGGAGAGGGAGAGGACCAGAGGATCGTTGGAGGAAGACGAAGAGGAGTGTAAGCGGGCATAGGCGGACGCGATGGCTGATAGACAGGACTTGATGTGGGCAGGGCGGAATTGGAGGGTCGTGAGTTGTGTCTTGAGCGAATCGAGGTCGAGGGCAGGCGTAGCGTTTCCGGATGCAGAGGTCGAGCCTGTCGATTGCATGTCTCGGGTAGCTTCCAATACGGCTGATGGGAATTGCTGCATCATCTATTCGTCAGCCAGCCTTTCCCTCAGCGTGTCTTCGATCATACTTTCCGCACTGTCCCCTCCACGTGCTCTCGTAAACTAGGAGCCATCCTGACTTCCGGCACACCTTCCCATCCTCTACCACCTCCGCCCCCGGCTCCCCCATTACCGTTTGTTCGACCACCACCTCCACCATGATTGTCATTGCCTTCCTCCTTCGCTTTCTCCTTCTCTTTCCTCTTTTCCTGTCTAGAGTCCACCTCCTTCTTAGCGGCGAACGGATCTGAGCTCCACTCCCAAGCTCTATGATCTGGCGCGCTGGCCTTCTCCGCTGTCAAGGTCGTCCAGTATGGCCTGATGCTAGGTGGTAATGTCATCGCCATCGGAAGATGCGAGCAGAACTGCTCGTCAGCTCTTGCCTGAGCGGTCCTTGCCTTTAGGACTTACTCTGAACAAAGCATATGTTGCAGCCCAATGCTTGGCCTCTTGAGCCGTATCAATCTCTAATGCCGGTCTGGGTTCCAATCTGACTTTCTCCAACTCATAGATATTCTTGCTAACCCTCTTCTGAAGCGTCACCACCCCCGTCCACTTCTGGCCATTGGGTCTAGCATCCACTAAGGGTCGTTCCCAGCCCGCTTTCTGGCATTTCTCGTTTAGAACCGATACAGGCGTTTTGTATCCTGCTGGAAACAGTGGTGGTGGTCGAGGAGGGATTGAGGGGTCGATGGGTTCTGAATCGGCAGGCTTGGGTTTAGTCGAGTTCCCGGCATTTCCTGATCGGACAACATTCGCTGGCCGTCGTTTCGGTGCCATTTGATTGGATACGAACCCGAAAGATGGACTAAGTAGACGGTCGTCGCGGTGGTTATGTGGACAGTGTCTAGCTTGACTTTTTGGCAAAGTTGTTTCACCTCCACCTCTATCCCCTTGTTCCTGTTCTCAAGGAAGCTCACTTCGTACATCATCCTTTGCAAACCAAGTACAACATACGTGATGCCTCAATATCTGGCAGTTATCAACATTATCAACATACATGGTCATGCTCGATGCTTGCGGTGAATGCGCCCCGAGACGTCACAGAGGCCTTGATCGGTGTGTGAAGCCGAAGCAACACGAAGCTAAATACTGTGTGTCCCTCCTCGGACACAGAGACCTGCGAGTCAAGGCATCATGTCCGAAAGGACAACCTTCGAGACGCTCAGGACAGGTACAGATGAGATTGTGAAGTGAAAGAGGAAGCCAAAGGACATTACCTCTTTCGCTGACTAACCATACTAGAGTGTGATTGGGGATTGAAGGATGAAGTCAGAGCTTGGGTATAAAGCCGCCCCTTCGTCTTGACTAGTCTGACCTTCCCCCACCGACCTAACACATCACTCCTATCTCCTCAAACGGTTTGCAATACCCTCACTTGAACAGTATAGATAGATATGATGTTCGATTACCCCAGTACCGGTCCTTCCACTCCTCCCCCTAGGAGACCTTCTCGCCCCGCACGGTCCACCGAAAGACTTACCATCTACACCAACTCCTCTACTCCTTCCTTCACTCCCGACTCCACACCTACACCCAACAGCGGTTCGACACCCCCGGATCCACTTTCAACCCCTACTACCCCAACTCGAGCACACCACAAGACAGGTAATCGAAAATCCATCGGTACTGTCCGAAGGAAGCCTGTTCCCCTCACTCAGGACGATCTCGAGCTAGAATTGACACATATTCAATCAAGTCCTGATGGACCTTCCACACCGGGTACACCGGGACCTCCTGTTGCTTATCGACCCCCGACCTACCCTTACCAGCATTCAATCGCTTCCACTACTCGATCACACGTCTTACTGCCCGGCCCTCCGCTCTATGTCGCAGGGGATGATGATCCATTCATGACTCCTCGCACGGAGTATGCATCTAGGACGAGTCTACCGGATATGGATCAGGTAGTCATGGGGGGGGAGGATCTGCCAACTTACGAGATCGAAACCAAGATGGAACCAGCTACATTAGCAAGAGGATTGTGGAGAGTCGGATGGGTCCTACCCATTCTCTGGATCATCGGGATGTGCATGTGAGTCCATTCATTCATTCATCGATATCATGCTGATGTACAGACTCCGGATCCCACTCAAGCCATTGGAGGAAGAGACTGATCCCGAGAAAGCCCAGAAATTGAGCGAGATGATTGCTATCTTGAGAGAGGTCAGTATTTGCCACTGCGTCTCTAGAACACGTGCTGATGACTAGACGGAGCTCAAGTATGCCAAGAGATGTATGTGGGGAGTCGTGGGATGGGGTGTGATCATCGCTTTGATCATCTTAATCTGCGTACTGGTTAAACAGTTGTCATAATAGGCTTTTCGTATCTTGGGCTTTTTCGTGTCATGTATCAGTGTCTGTACGGCCGCCTAATCTCTGCAAGCTAATCGCAGTCAAACTACCGGATTCTCACCTTTCGTGAGGTACAGCGAGCTCGTGGCCTTGTGCTTGCAAAGCTGGCAGGGCTCCGTGGTTGAGCCATTGGTAGTCTCCGTCGGTGGAAAAAGGCGAAGACCCATGTGAGGACACTAAACAATACCTACATCATCGACTCCATCACATGAGCCTGTCATCGCATCAGGCGTGCCGGCTTATGAATGGATGTAGACTACTTCACACGATGCATCATCCTCCAAATACCTCATGCTATGTACAAATGTGAAAGCGTAGGGTGTGAGCCATGCGCTCATCGTCTGGAAGCCCCGCCAATGATCGATCGACTACCGGAAGGAGCCTGATTTTACATGTAAGCACTACTAAACGGTGGTCAAAGGGGCGGCTCACAGATGCAGCCTCCTCCTTGTTCAAAGCTTCGAGGACCCTCTCCGCGGCCGCTCGGACCAACGGCTCCTGAGCGGGGTTAGCTTGCATCATAGGAAGGAGGGAGGCCACGTAAGTCGATCGCCTGGTATTGTCGGTGCGAACGGTAGTAAACATGGAAGTGCTGCCAACGACTGTGTTCCTAGCTGTCATCTTCTCCACCAGGTCTTTGGTAGTTATAATCGACCCCGAAAATCGGGCAGCATCGTCGATCCTCCTGATAGTATCTCGGGCATGTTGGGTGTATGCGTCAGACATGATTAGTATTCGAAGTTCGAGATTGCTTGAATGATAAGAACAGATTTGACCACCTCTGGGGCCGTTCTCATAAGTCTGAAAGAGATCAGAACCACAGGGCCGATACCTGAAAGGTATGATATGGTCATACTTGACGTGCGATGCATTAGAGCTTCACACTCCCGAAGCTCTGCCTTCGCTCCGTTCCCAAACGCAAGAAAGGATGGCAGACCCTATGAGAATTAGGCTTGGGGCTGTGGAGTCAAGAAGAAGGGATATCGTTCACACCGGTAAAGAGCATGTGAACGGTACAAGAGATGGCGACCCGGGAGGAATAGGCGTGAGTGCCACGTGAACAAGCTTGGCCATGCGCCTATTTGATGACCGGTTACTTTGTCCTGTGAACCGGTTCGAGAACGAGTTCTTTGTGTAAACTTGTCCCTATATCACTGCTTGTATTACTGCTTCTCTACCTCATTCCTATTCACCTTAGGAACAGTGAAGAGCAAGCATATCACTTCTTACAATTGCATAACCTACACATCGCCAATCAGATACCATGTCAAGCCAACAGCTTGACTTCAAGGACTTAGTGACGGTCGTCACTGGTGCCGGAGCAGGTATCGGTAAAGTGTTGGTTGTTCCCTGCTAGAGCTACAAGCCGGGCTGACAGACAGCTATGCTCTCTTCTTTGCTTCAAGAGGGTCATCAGTAGTAGTCAATGATGTCTCCGACAAGGCCGCTCAGGCAGTCGTCGACGAGATCAACCAGGGTAAGCCTTTCAACCCTGCCGCGAGATTATGCTAATACGCTCAGCTGGCGGAAAGGCAGCAATCGCACCAGGATCTGTTGCAGACGGGAAGAAAGTCATTGACGCTGCTGTGAAGGCATTCGGTACCGTTCACATCTTGATCAACAATGCTGGTATCATCCGTAAGTTCAGCACACACTTGCTGAGCGAGTACTGACTCTCAGGTGACAAGACCATGAAGAATATGTCGGACGAGGACTGGGACCTAGTCACCCTTGTCCATCTCAAAGGTGCTTTCGCATGCACAAAAGCATGCTGGCCTTTGTTCAGGCAACAGAAGGTATGTCGATTGAGGGTCCAAGCGCTGATTATCAGTTCGGACGAGTCATCAACACTGCTTCTGCCGCCGGTGTCTACGGAAACATCGGCCAATCGAATTACTCGGCTGCGAAGAGTATGTCTACTCTATGGGTGTAGCTGATAATCAGTGGGTTTGATCGGATTCACCAGAACTTTGGCTCGAGAAGGAACAAAATACAACATTAAGACCAACGTCATCGTACCTGTAAGTTATACCAGCCCTCAGACGAAAATATATGCTTACTCGTAGCTCGCTGGTACCGCCATGCTCGCTACAGCTATGCCCCCAGACATGCTCAAGGGTCTAAGGGCAGAGTTCATTGCACCCTTTGTCGGTGTCTTGACCGCCAAGAACGTAAGTCACACACGAGGCTCTACGCTAATCGACAGGGACCCGACGTCAATGGCCGAATCTTTGAGCTTGCCGGTGGATATTATTCGGAGCTAAGATACGAGAGGTCCAAGGGAGCAGTCTGGAAGACGGACGATACCTTCACCCCCTCGGCGGTCGCTGCTAAATGGCACGAGGTCAGGAACTTCGATGGCGCCGAGCACCCCGTCAACTCGGAAGATGTCGACATGATGGTGAGCCTCGATGCAACTCTGCCGGTCAAAGCTGATATTCAGGGTCTACTGAAAAAGGCTCAAGCTTCCACTAACAAGCAAGCATCGCCTGCTGTTGGTTTCAAGGGCAAGACAGTCGTCATCACTGGTGCTGGAGCCGGACTAGGGCGAAGTTACGCTTTGATGTTTGGTAAACTAGGTGCCAATGTTGTCATCAACGATGTGACCAAGGAAGGCGCGGAGTCCGTAGTCAAGGAAGTCAAGCAAGGTATG
>Ga0265798_10004682_pt1 | contig 18760 bp, 19 predicted proteins | sample P3T30metagenome_FD_192430 | JGI IMG/M metagenome (GOLD analysis project Ga0265798, IMG submission 192430) | Plant litter microbial communities from East Loma Ridge, Irvine, California - P3 T30 | ecosystem: Environmental > Terrestrial > Plant litter > Unclassified | place: USA: California... | reverse complement strand
CGCTGCTGCCGCTGATGGCCGATGGCGGCCGGATCGTCAACTTGTCTTCGGGCCTGACCCGGGTTGCGTTCCCCGGTTATGCGGCGTATGCGGCCGTCAAGGGCGCGGTCGAGGTGCTGACGCGCTACTTCGCCAGGGAACTGGGTGCGCGCGGAATTGCCGTGAACACGGTGGCGCCGGGCGCCATCGAGACCGACTTCGGCGGCGGCGCCGTGCGCGACAATCCCGACATCAACCGGCTGTTCGCTGGCATGACGGCACTGGGCCGCGTCGGCGTGCCGGACGATATCGGCCCCATGGTCGCCAGCCTGCTGGCGCCGGAAAACCGCTGGGTCACGGCGCAGCGCATCGAGGTGTCCGGCGGGCAGGGCATCTGACGCGGCTTCGGCGCGCAGGCCAGAACGGTTGGTGCTAGCATTCACCCATGACTTCCATGACCCCTGCCGCCACGCAGGAGCAGACGCTCGAACGCCTGGCCGACTTCCTCGATACCCACCGCCGCGTGCTCGTCCTGACGGGCGCCGGCCTGTCCACCGCCTCCGGCATTCCCGGCTACCGCGACGCCGAAGGCATCCGCCGCGGCCGTCCGCCGACGGAGGGACCGGAGTTTCGCCGCTCCGACGCGCTGCGCCGCCGCTACTGGGCGCGCAGCATGGTGGGCTGGCCCGTGCTCGCGGGGGCCGAGCCGAACGAGGGGCACGGGGCATTGGCGCGCCTGGAGCATGCCGGGCGCATCGGCCGCGTCATCACGCAGAATGTCGATGGCCTGCACCAGCGTGCCGGCACCGGCAGCCTGATCGAACTGCACGGCAATATCCATACGGTGCGCTGCCTGGCGTGCGAGCGGCGCCAGTCGCGCGCCGACCTGCAGGTGCGCCTGCTGCGCGACAATCCGGCGCTGGCGGACGTGCTGGCGCAGCCGCTGCCCGACGGCGATGCGCAGCTGGAACCCGAGTCGCTGGAACACTTTGTCGTGCCGGACTGCGAGGTCTGCGGCGGCATGCTGCAGCCGGACGTCGTCTTCTTCGGCGACAACGTGCCGCGCGACCGTACCGAGCGCGCACTGGGCTGGATGGACGAAGCCGACGCGCTGCTGGTCGTCGGCTCGTCGCTGATGGTGTTTTCCGGCTTCCGTTTCGCCAAGCTGGCTGCCGCCGCAGGCAAGGCCATCGCGGCCGTCAATGTGGGCCGGACCCGCGCGGACGAACTGATCGGCCTGAAGCTGGCGCTGCCGGCGCAGCAGGTGCTGCCGCAGGTGGCGCGGATGCTCGACGGCGCCGAAGTGGCCTGAACTCAGCCGGCCAGATACTCGTCGGTGCTGACCACGGCGGCATAGCCGAAGGCCAGCGCCGACATCAGCGCGCTGTGCACCTGCAACGCGGGGACGGTCACGCCGTTGAACTCGAGGTCGCGGGTGGCGCAGGCATCGTGCACGACCTTCGTCCTGTAGCCGAAATCGGCGGCGGCCCGCGTCGTGGCGTCGATGCACATATGGCTCATCGCGCCTACGACGGTGACTTCCTCGACGCCGTTTTCGTCGAGGATGCGCTTCAGGTTCGTCTCCCGGAAGGAGTTCGGGAAGTTCTTGACGATGACCGCTTCGCCCGCGACCGGCGCCACGGTGTCGTGGATCCGCACGCCGTCCGTGCCTTGTGTGAAGAAGGGCGCGTCCGCTGTCGCCGATTCATGGCGCACGTTGATGATCAGATCGCCTTTTGCACGGGCGTCCGCAATGACGCGCGCCGCATTGTCCAGTGCCGCGTGGATGCCTTCCAGCGGCAGCTTGCCGTCAGGCAGATACTCGTTTTGCAGGTCGACGACGACGAGGGCTTTCTTGTTCATGTGATGTCCTTTCGATGAATACGGGTGGTTGCAACGGGAGGATGGACGCCTGCCTGGGCGATGTCAGAACTTGACGATCTCGCCATCGGCCGGAATCCGGACGCGGTCCTGGATGCCGTGCTGCCTGACGTGTTCGCGCAGGTCCTTGCGGCTCAGGGTCATGTGGTTGATCGCGTCCATGTGCGTGGCAATGATCGTCGCGTTGGGCATGCTCTGGACCGCGTGCAGCACGTCGTCCTTGCCCATGATGATCGAGCCGGTGAAGCCGACCACGCGGGCGTCGCCGGCGTTCAGGATGATGACGTCGGGCTGGTACTTCGCAAGCGTCTGATCCACGTCGCTTTGCCAGACGGTGTCGCCCACGACATAGACGGTCTTCACGCCGGGGGCGCGGAACACGATGCCCATTGCCTCGCCAAGCTTTTCAGCCAGCGGCTTGACCTGGTACATCGCCTCCGTACCGTGCCGGCCTTTGACCTTCGTCAGCTGCACGCCTTCGAACAGCGTGTCCTCACCGAGAATCCGTACATTCGTGTAGCCCTGGCCGCGGATCAGCGTGGCATCGGCTTCATGCTGGACGAACAACGGAATCGCCTTGGGCACGAACTGCTGGTCGCCGCCGTCCCAGTGGTCGAGGTGAGTGTGGGTGACGATCACCGCGTCCACGCCGCGCAGCACGTCCTGAGCCGGCATCGGCAGCTCGACCAGCGGATTGCGCAACTGGCTGTTGAAGGTGCCGGGGAAGCCGGGGTAGGTGCCCTTCCTGGCCAGGAAAGGATCGACCAGGAAGGTCTTGCCGGCATAGTCGATCCGCGCCGTCGCGTTGCGAATCTGTTGTACCTGGACCGACTGCTTTGCCGTCGCCGGTGGGGTGGCGGGGGCCGCAAGGGTCGGGACGCTTGCCGCGCCAAGGGTCAAGGAAAAGAATATGGCCAGGGCTGTCGTTTGTCTCATTTGCTGCTCCGTTGAGGTGTCGATAGCGCTATTGTGGCGGCAGGCCGTCGGCGCTAATATTGACCCGTACGCCAATTACCGATGTTTTCGGGCCATCAACCACAATCCTTCCCCATGACCGCACGCCTGCCCATTGTCGCGCTGATCGTCTATCCGGATTTCAGTCCCTTCCACTTTTCCGTGCCGTACCTGGCCTTCAATGCGGAGATGCCGGAAGGGCGGTTGTTCGACCTGCGCATCGTCTCGTCGGACGGCCGGCCGCTGGCGGCGGAGCGCGCGTTGACGGTGCAGCCGGACGGCGGCCTGGAACTGGCCGACATGGCCGACATCGTCGTGGTGCCGGGTTGGCACGACCTGGATGCGCGTCCCGATCCCGCCCTCGTTGCCGCGCTCGCACGGGCCCATGCGAGAGGCGCCTACGTCGTCGGCCTTTGCTATGGCGCGTACGTGCTGGCCTATGCCGGGCTGCTGGACGGCAGGCGCGCGTCGACGCACTGGATGGCGGAGGCGGACTTCAGTGTCCGGTTCCCGTGCGTGAAGCTCGACATGAATGCGCTGTACGTGGACGAAGACCGCCTCATCACCTCGGCCGGCACGGGTGCGGGATTGGACTGCTGCCTCTACCTCGTGCGCGAATGGTACGGGCCGAAGATCGCCAACAAGGTGGCGCGCACGATGGTCATCCCGCCCCATCGCGAGGGCGGGCAGGCGCAGTTCATCGAGCAGCCCGTGGCCGCCTCGACCGAGGATTCGCGGGTGAACCGCCTGCTCGACTATCTGCGCGAAAATCTGACCATGCAGCACAGCATTGACGACCTGGCGGCGCGCGCCGCGATCAGCCGCCGCACCTTTACCCGGCACTTCCACAAGGCGACGGGCATGACCCTGGGCGACTGGCTCGTCAACGAGCGGCTGCAGCAGAGCCGCGACCTGCTGGAAACGACGTCGATTCCCGTCGAGAGAATCGCCGAACTGACGGGTTTTCAGACGCCGCTGGCATTGCGCCAGCACTTCAAGAAGCGCTTTCACGTGAGCCCGCGGGACTGGCGGCGCACGTTCGGGCAGGAAGCGGGTGTTGAAGTCGCCTAGGGCTGTTTGCAGTCCGCCCGGTTTCAGGCAGCGTTGATATAAAAGTCGCCGAATCGACACGACAGCCGTCACGCGGCTGCCGGTCGGATCAACGATCCTGCCTCGGCGTATACACCGGTTTCTCGGTTTCCCCTTTCTCCACCATGGCCAGCTGACGCTGCAGGTCCGTGCGGTCCTTGTCGTCTTTTGCGGACGACACCAGGTTGCGCAGGATGGCGGCGTGCGCCGTCTGCAGCGCTTGCGCCGCGGGCACGGCGATGTCCGGTTTCACGCCGACGTGCTCCCAGCTGGTTTTGGTGACGGGATTGATGGCGCGCCCGCTCGGAATCATGACCACGATGTCGTGCCCCACGCTGAAGGGGCCGACAGGGTTGGCGGCGCCGTATGTCGTCTCGCCGACCAGCGTGGCGCGTTTTTGCGTCTGGAAGTCATACGCGCATTCCTCCGCACCGGAACCCGTGCGGGCCGAGGTCAGCACGTACACGGGCTTGTCGTAACGCTGCGTGACCGTGTCCAGGGTCCAGAACTGCGTTGTCGTATCGGTCGGGCGATCGTAGATGTCGTTCAGGTGACGCTTGTCGCCTGCCGGGAAGAAATGGCTCATCAGGTAGGCCACGCTGGCCGGGCTTCCGCCGCCGTTGCGGCGCAGGTCGAGGATCAATGCATCCGTTCCGGCCAGCAGGCTCATCGCCGACGTGTAGGCCGGACCGACGGATTCGGCGGGCCACAGGAAGCCGGTCAGTTCCATATAGCCGACATTGCCCGCAAGGCGCTCGACCTTCCCGATGCCATAGCCCCGCCGCGCGGGCTGGTTGCGCGTTTCGTCCGCCGCGGTGCGGGGCTTCTCGAAACCTTCGTCAACCGTGGCGCGGAAATGCAGGTCGCCGCTGAATTGGCGCAGGTCCTTCGACAGCGCGGCACTGAACGCCTGCGTGGTGGCGGCGGAAGCATAGCCTCCGGCGGCGTTCTTGCCGGCGATCGCACTGGCGACCTTTGCGGCCACTGCCGGGTCGATATAATTTTCATCCAGTTTCGCTGCCAGTGTCTGCAGGATTGCAGCGCGATCGGCCGCCTTCAGCGGCGTTTCCTCCGCCGCGAAAACGGAAAACGACAACAGGGTACTCAGCACCACGCCTGCGACAAACTTGCTTTGGTCTGACATATCTTCCTCCAGGTTGTACTACTCATCGATTGTTATTTGAGAAGATGCACGCGTCATCGGCTTCGCGCCTGGTGGGCTCCACTGCATCATTCCGGGTTTTCGTTGTGACGTTGCAGCGCCTCGGCCAGCGCGGGCATATAGGAGCGGCTGGCGCGCAGCACGCTGCCGTCGCGCAGGCGCAGCAGGGCGTCCCGGTTGGTGAGCGAGCGCAGCTCGGCGATCATGTCCAGCCGCACGATGGACGAGCGGTGCACGCGGTGGAACTGGCGCGGATCGAGCTGCATGGCCAGGTTGTGCAGGCGTTCGCGCACCAGCCAGGTCTTGCCGTTCGCATGCAGGGTGGCGTAGTCGCCATCGGCCTCGATGCGCTCGACTTCGGCAACCGGCACCAGCACGGTGCGCGATCCTGACCGCACGCTGAAGCTGCGGATCGCCGGTGCAGCCGGTGGTGCGGCGAAGGGGGCACGGCCCTGGCAGCGGTAGGGAAACGCCTGGCGGGCACGGTCGAGGGCTTCGTCCCAGCGTTCGTCATCGACGGGCTTGAGCAGGTAATCGAGGGCCGCCACCTGGAAGGCCTGCAGGGCGAAGCCGTCATAGGCCGTGAGCAAGACCGCCATCGGCCGCTGCGCCGGCGGCAGTGCGGCCAGCATGTCGATGCCGGACATGCCCGGCATTTCGACGTCGACGAACACCAGGTCGGGTCGCAACGCCTCGATACCTGCGCGGGCGCTGGCACCGTCAGCGAATTCACCCACCAGCTCGAAACCGTCGCGTCGCGCCAGCCTGACTTTCACCGCCAGCCTGGCCAGCGGCTCGTCATCGACGATCACGACCCGGATGGTCATGCTGCCGCCCCGATATTGTGCAGCGGCAGGGTGATGCGCACGCGGAAGCGGCCATCCGTGCGCCAGCCTGCGTCCACCTGGTGACCCGCGCCGTACAGGTGGCGCAGGCGCTCCCTGACGTTGGCCAGGCCGATGCCGCTTACCGCGTTTTCCTGCTGCCGGCCGTCGTTCTGCACATCGACCAGCAGGCACGTGCCGGTACGCTCGACAAGAATGTCGAGCCGCCCCGGCGCGGGCAGCGGTGCGATGCCGTGCCGGATCGCATTCTCGACCAGCGGCTGCAGCATGAGGTAGGGCACGACGCTGTCCAGCACGTCGGGGCCGACTTTCATTGTCAGGCGCAGGCGCTCGCCGAGCCGCGCCTTTTCGATGGCGAGGTAGGCATCGAGGAGCACCAGTTCTTCGGCAAGGGAATGCTCGTGGCGGCCGTCGTGCGCGAGTGTGGCGCGCAGAAAGTCGGCCACGCACCCGAGCATGCGATTGGCTTCGCGGTTGCACTGGGCCGACACCAGCGCGGAGATCGCGTTCAGCGAATTGAACAGGAAGTGCGGGTTGACCTGCAGACGCAGCGCGCGCAGCTCGGCATCTCGCGCCGCCGCCTGCGCCTGCGCGAGATGCAGGTGAGCCCGTTGCAGCGACAGGTAGTAAGCCGCCACCGCGTGGACGGCGCAGAACGCGATCAGCGCCAGCCAGCAGCCGTCCAGCCCGCGGGGCAGATCCTCCCAGCGGTAGCCTTTCTCCAGTCCAAGCGAGATCGCCAGGCGCTGCCCCAATACGGCGTTGACGATGCACATCGCGTAACTTGCTGCCAGCAGCACGAGGGCCATCCGCAGCCATGGCCATTCGCGGCGCCACATGGCCCGCTGCAGCAGCGACAGCGGAATCAGCCACGCCAGGCAGGCGACGAAGAAAAGCGTACGAAACGCAACCACATGGCCGTGGCCAAAGGAAGGCAGGCCGAGGATGGCCAGGCAGGCGCAAACCGGCAGTGCGGCCAGCACGGGAACGAGCAGGGGCGTTTCGACTCTCACGCGGGGCTCCGAAGTTGCAGTCCTGTCATTGTAGCGTTTCAGTCGCCCACCGAATACAGCATCGAGCTGATCTTCCAGCCGTCCTCCGCGCGCACCATCTGCCAGCTTTCGCTGCCGCGATTGGTCACCTTGCCGTCGATGAGAAAGTCGAAATCGAACCAGACCGATGCCACGGCGCCGTTGGTATCGATGCGCACGTTGTAGAAGCGCTCCTCGACCGGCTTGTCCGACTGCTGAATGAACTCGGCAAATTTCTTCCAGCTGGACGGGAGCACTTTGCGCGCTTGCGGCTTGACGGCCTTGACCTTCGCCCATTTCGCCTCGTCGGCGACCGACAGCCAGCTGTCGTGGTCCTGCACGAACAGGTTGCCGAGCGTTTTGCCGTCACGGGCGACGATGGCGGCCTTGAATTGCTCGACGATCGTCTGGATCGCTTTCACATCCGCCGCATGGGGACCGGCGGCGGAGCTGTCCGTGGCATGCGCCGGACGGGCCAGATACACGGCGAGAACGAGAAAAGAAAGCACAGCGCGCATGTAACCTCCCGAGGCAGGAAAGGTTCCACTCTAGGCAAGGGTCGGGCCTGCGGTCCAGCCAAATGCGCCGACCCGTGCATACCCTGCGGCGAATCGGTTCAATGCCTTCGGTGTGGTGGCCGCGAGGAGACGTTTTCCTAGGTGAGGTCGTGCAGGTCGCGCTCCAGCGCGGGACCGACGCTGAACTCGCTGAACACGACCGCCAGCCCGGCCCGCTCGGGCGTGCAGCACATCGGTCCCACGACATAGCGGTCCGCGGCAGGGAAGGGCGCCAGCCGCAGCAGCGGCCACACCTTGCCGTCGGCGGAATACTGCACGCGGATGGCGCCGTTGGCGACCGTCAAGCGCAGCCAGAAGCCTTCCGGTAACGGCGGCGCGCTCGCAGTGGCCCAGTCCGAGCGTTCCGCCGTCAGCACGGTGCTGAGCATCAGCGCGCCATCGGAAAACTCGACGCCGGCCTTGATCCACTGTCGCTCGTCCACGCGCACCATCAGGCCGGCCTGGTCGTACAGCTCGCGGAAGTCGCCCCGCACGCGCACCTGCGCCGTGAAGTCGCCTGCGACCGTGCGGCCGAACACGTGGCCGTTGTCGCGGATGAAGCCGTAGCTGGTGATGCGCCAGAAGTCGGTGGCGTTGTCGGTGACGACGCGCAGGCGGTCGGCAGCGACCGTGTAGTCGGTTGGTTCGTTGAGCCAGGTGCAGTCGGAAAACATGGGGCGTTTCGTTTTTTCGTTGTCGAAAACGCCACTATAGCGTGAAGTGCCGGGTCAGTGGCATCGCCATGGCATCGGGCTGGCGTACCGGCAGCGGTGCCGCCAGCCGGCCGAAATAGCCGTGGATATCGGCGCTGCCCGTCCAGTAGTCGCGGTCGCCGATAACGTACAGCGATCGCTTGGCGCGCGTGACCGCCACGTTGACCAGGTTCGGCTTTTTGCCGGCAAAGCTGGCAATGACGCCGGGCCGCGCTGGATCGCCGCCGAGCAGGAAGATGACGTGCTCGGCTTCCTTGCCCTGGAAGGTGTGCACAGTGCCGACCATGCCTTCGACCTCCTTGCCGTGTTCGTTGTACAGCAGCGCGCGCATTTCCTGTGCGACCCGTCGGAACGGCGTGATGACGTAGACGCGCGGACGGCCTTCGTCGTCGCGCAGCTTGCCGGCGGTGATGCGCTGAAAGACATCGAACGCCTCGCGGCCCTGCGCAGCGCTCCAGTGCCCCTCGGCGTCGTGCGCCGGCATGTCGATCCAGCAGCTCTCCACGCCGGTATCGGGAAGGCCGGGCCCGGTCGTGCCGTACACCATCTTGTCGTCGTAGGCGATGCCATTGGCGATATCGAACATCGGGTTGAGGCAGCGCCGGTGCACCACCAGCGGCGCACCCAGCCAGACGGCCGTGTCGCTGCCGGGCTGCGTCAGGTACGTGCCATACCGGTTGGCCCGATCGGCCAGCGTCTGGGCGGACGTGGCCGGCGGCACCCACTGCCGTTCCGCGCCCGTACGGCCCAGTAGCGGTTCGACGAGTTCGGGCGGCAGCCCGACGACCGGTTCGAGCTGCAGCGGATCGCCGACGATCACGCTGCGCCGCGCCCGCCAGATGGCGCCCACGGCCTGCTGCGGGGCGGCCTGGCCCGCTTCATCGATCAGCAGCCAGCCCAGCTGCTCGCGGTCGATGCCCGCGAACACGCGCGGGAACGATGCGAACGTGGTCGAGACGACCGGCACGACGAGGAAAAACGTGTCCCACAGTCCCGCCACGCCGCCGGGCACGTTTTCCGGGCGAATACCGCCCGTCAGCACGTTGACGAATGCGGCAAGCGACGGCCTCAGCTTGTTCCAGGCATCGGCGACAAACGCCTGGTGCAGGGCCATGGCGGCGACGAACAGTTCACGCCGCGCCTCGAACAGCTTGCGGTCGTGATAGGGGGCCGCCTTGTGCCGCGTGGCACGGTCCAGCGCCGCCAGATCCCACGCAGCCAGCACGTGCTGCGGAAGGTTCGAGGCCGCCAGCGCTTCACGGGCTGCCGTGGCGCGCGCTGCCGCGGCGATCGCCTGCTGTTCCAGCGCCTGGGCGCGTGCCTCGGTGGTCGCGATATCGCGTTCGATCGCCGCGCCGGCAGCCTGCGCACGCTGCACGGCGGCACGACAATCCGCCAGCTCCCGCTCCAGAGCGGCAGGGGTGTCGGCATCGGTAACGCCCGCCTGTGCGGCGTCGCTGTCGGCTTGCGCCATGGCGGCTGTCAACCCGGCAAGCTTGTCCTCGATACGACGGATCAGGCCGGTTGTGGCCTGCAGCGATGCCAGCGCGGCAACCGACCGTTTGCAACGGTCGGCGGCTTGCCGCAGCTCTTCCTCGAACGCCGCATCGCGCTCGTTCCAGCGCCGGCTGCGCTGGGTCCGGAACAGTTGTGCCAGGAAGCCGGGCGGATGACGCAGGTGGCGGTCGTGCTCCTCGCGCAACGTCTGCAGCCGGCTGGCCTCGGCATCTCGCTGCGCGACCGCTGTCGCGAGTGCGCCGTCGGGACAGAGTTGTTTCGCCTGCGCCAGTTCTTTCACCGCCGCGTCGACAGCCGCGAGTGCGGCCGCGCACTGCTGCGCGCAGGCCAGGCGCCGGGTGATGCGCGCCAAGTCGGCACTGGATGCACTCGTCTGTTTGCGCTGGGCGGCATTGCGCAAGGCGAGGTTCGCCAGCTCGGTTCGCAGCGCGGCGCCGGCTCGCACCGCTTCCCGTTGCGCCTGCTCGGCCCGCGGCAGCAGCCGCGCCGCCACGGCCGCCGCCTCGGCTTGCTCGGTGAGGGCATCCACGCGGCGCCTGGCCTCGCGGTAGCGCTCGCGCGCAGCCGCCCATGACAGCGCGCCATGGTCCGGCCGCCATTCGTCGCCGGCATTGACGTTCTTGAACAGGCTGGGCAGCGAGCGCAGGCGCAGCGGATCGGCGGCAAGCGCCTTTTCCTTCGCCGTTTTCGACTTGATCATGCCGGCGAACCAGAACGGCTGGGCAAACTCGCGCCGTCGCGTTTTGCTGCCGAGCACCGCGGCAATCAGCCCCCACCGTTCGCGCCGCTCGGCACGGTGCGTCGCATTGGGTCCGGCCGCGATGGAGTCCGCGACGACGGAGAAATAGTCCAGTGTCACCCCGGCGTCGATCTCTTTCGCTGCCGGCAACTCCTTGGTGATGTTTTCCACCGCGCCGTTGTTGGCGGAGGCGACCACGATGCCGAAGCCTCGCAGGCGTTGGTCCAGCTGATAGGCCTTGTAATCGTAATCGTCGATGGCCAGGGTTGCGCCGAATGCATGGGCCGCTGTATCGAACGTCACCAGTACATCCGCCCGTCGCACGACGACCGCGGCGACAATATCCTGCAACATGGTGGTCTTGCCCGTGCCGGGCGGGCCGTTCACGGCAAACAGCCCGGCGCCATCGGCCAGCTCGCGCATCAGCGTGTTGACGGCAAACTGCTGGGCTGTCACCAGCGGATGTCTGGCGGGCCAGCAGCCGGGCGGCAGCCGGGCCGGGGCCACGCCATCGATCAGTTCGTCGACATCCTGTTCCAGGTCGACGCGGCCGCCTGAATCGACGCCGCTCAGGTAGGCGCGCAGGCCGGCACCGATATTGCCGCCAGCGTGCTGCACGGCGACGCGCGCCAGGTCCTCGGCATAAAAACTGTTGAGCGGGTCGTCGGGAGGTACCTTCTCGTCTTCTTTTGGCGCTCTGGCGCCTCGTACCCGCCACGGCAACTGCTTGTCGGGCTGCCAGCCGCTGCCATCGAAGACGATGGCGACGATGGCGTTCATGTGTTCCATCGTCAGTGGCAGGAGGGCTGCGGCGCGTTCTTCCGGCGTCAGCGCGGGCGCACCCGGAGGCCGTGGTGGCGCGAGCAGCCGGCGTTCGATCATATAACCGCCGATTGCTCCTTGCAGCTGCGCTTCCAGCCCGTCCATCCCGAAAAAGCCGTCAAAGTTCAGCGGTCCGGCGTGGCCCATGCCGTCCAGCACACAGCGCAGCGCCCACGGCAGGGTGCTGACAAAAACCTGGCCCGTGGCACGGCCCGTCCCGTCGGTTGCGACGACAACGCAGGCTGCGGGCGATGGCGGTGGCCGCTCGTCGTTGTCGATGTCGGGAGCGCCCAGCGCCCTGCGCGCCGTTTCAACGTAGTGGTCGCCGTCGACGATGCCGGCAAACAGGTGGAAACGCCAGTCGGGACCGTGCTGGCGCGTGAGGATGGCTTGCTTGTGCGGATCGTTCCACGGCAGCTCGGCGTCCGCCCGGACGACCCAGACCGATTCTTCCACCTTGACGTCGGGCGGTGCCTGCGGCGTCAGGTACTCGAGCGCCTCCCAGAAGCGCAGCGCGGCCGCCGCCTCGGCGTGGCTGTCGCGGGCAGCGTCTTGCAGGTTGCTAGCCGGACGATGTGTGTCGTGTAAGGTAGGCATCAACCGCGTACCTTACACCGAGATCGACACTATTGCACGGCCGCACGGAAGACCGTGCGCGCTGTCGTCAGCGGGAGAGCAGCATCGACCGCACGATGCCTTCCTTGGCCAGCACGTAGTCGTGCCCGGCCAGCACGAAATTGCTCTGCGGCTGGACGACCTTGATGTTGATGAACACCATGTCGCTGGTCTCGGCATACGAGCCGACGACGACGGCCTGGGCGTTGTGGCTCTGCGCCACTTCGCCGATTTCACGCGTCAGCATCAGCTCGCCCTGGTTGCGCTTCAGGTAGACGTTGTTACGCAGCTTCATCTCCAGCATCTTTAGGCCGCCTTGCGCCATGCGCGTGGAGATCTGCTCGGAGACAAGGCGGCCCAGGGTGGAGGTCTGGTCCAGTGCGTCGATATTCACGACGGTGGCCATGATCAGCGGCTTGTCGGCGGCCAGCTTGCCGCTCAGCTGCATCAGCAGCTTGTCGGCCGCGGCGTAGTTGGCGGAGACGAACTGGTTCGACGCGACCGTCGCATAGTTCGGTTCGTCCCTGGCGGGCGTGGCGGCGCAGCCGGCCAGCAAAGTAGCAAGCAGCAGGGGAGCGAACGCGCGCATCAGCGGCCTCCCTGCACTTTGAACAGCTTGGTCAACTGGGTGTCCTCTTCCCTGATGCCGTACAGCGCACGGTCGGTGTCGGCCACATAATACGCCGCCGTGGAGCGCGCGTAGTAACGGTACTGGTCGCCAGCGGACAGTGTGACGATCAGCTCGGTCTTTGGCGTATCGCCCGGCGCGAACTGGCTGTGGAACCAGTGGAACGCATCGGCGGCACCCGCGACACCGATGGCGCCGACGGTCGGATTGATGTCGGACAGCACCCAGACGCCGTTGGCCAGCGCCGTGGCGGCGCCGGAGTAGCGGTACTGCGGGCGGTTCGGCGTGAACGTGACGGCCTGGATGTCGAGTTCGAGCTTCCAGGCGCCCGTTGGCGTGCGGGCGACAACATAGCCGTCCTTCACCAGCGACGTCATCAGCTGCGTGGTCACGGCCCGCTTGAACGGCGAAGCATCCTTGTCCTCGGCGATGTAGAACGGCCGGTTCGGATGCTTCTTCATGTCCGTCACGACGCGCTGCTCGATATGGTCGGCGATCGTCGTCCAGTGCGCCGCGGCCTGCAGCTTTTCCTGGCGCGACGTGGGGAAATTGGCGGCAACGGGCGTCGGCGAATACGGCACGACGCAGCCGGCGAGGGTGGCGGCAAGGCTGGCCGCGAGAGCGATAGTGGGGACTTTGGCGAACATGGGGACGGCCGGTGATGGTCAGCCGTCAGTGTAGCATGGGTGTTTCCCTATGGAAACCGAATGCGGCAGTCGCGTGGTTCGCATGCGACGGGTTGTCAGGGTGTCAGTTGCCTGGTCAGGAACCAGACCACCAGCACGGCGCATGGGATGCCCGGCACGCCGTTCAGGAGCAGCACGAACCAGCTGTACGCGCGTTGCCGCTGTGTGCGGAACGACGCCAGCGCGGCAATCGTGCCGAGCGTGCAGCCCAGCGCCAGCGCCAGCACGCCATATGCCGCACAGTTAAGGTCATAGCCCCCGCAGCTGTCGTGGAAGACGCCGGTCCACTCCACAACCAGAGCGACATAGCTGAGCAAGGCAAGACCCAGGCTGACGTTCGCCCATGGATCGAACCCGCCCACCCAGACGCCGTCTTCGAAGCGCTGCCCCAAGCTCAGCGCCGATTCTGCTTCATCGCCGCCTGCACCTCGCGATTGGCATCGCGATCCTTCTCAGTGGCCCGCTTGTCGTGCTGCTTCTTGCCCTTCGCCAGGCCGATCTCGCATTTGACGCGGCCGCCCTTGTAGTGCAGGTTCAATGGCACGAGCGTGTAGCCGGAGCGCTCGACTTTGCCGATCAGCTTGTCGATCTCCTTGCGGTGCAGCAGCAGCTTGCGGGTCCGGACGGCTTCCGGGTGGATGTGGGTGGAGGCGGTGGGCAGTGCGCTGACGTGCGCGCCAAACAGGTACAGTTCGTTATCGCGGATCGTAACGTATGCTTCCTTGATCTGGACGCGCGCATCGCGGATCGCCTTCACTTCCCAGCCTTCGAGCACGATGCCCGCTTCGAAGCGGTCTTCGATGAAGTAGTCGTGGAAGGCTTTGCGGTTGTCGGCAATAGTCATGAGTAATGTGGTCTTGGGCGCGGGTCGGTTAAACTACGGTTATCGCGCAACAGGCGCGGGAGGCTGTTTCAAAAATCTTGCGCAGAATTTGTGCAGGCTTTCTGAAACCACTCGCTTTTTTCAACATGATAGCAAACGGTTAAAGAATGGCAGTAGTGCACAAGTCAGTTTTGCTGGGATACAGCGCCAGGCAGATGTTCGATCTGGTCGACCGGGTCGAGGATTATCCCAAATTCCTGCCATGGTGTGGCGGGGTCGAGGTGCGCGAGCGGGGCGACAACAAGGTCGTCGCCAGCGTGGGCATCAATTTCCACGGCGTGCGCCAGAGCTTCACGACGGCCAACACCAACACGCCGCCCACCGCCATCAACATGAGCCTGGTCGACGGGCCGTTCAAGACGCTGAACGGCGTCTGGACCTTCAAGGAGCTGCGCGAGGACGCCTGCAAGGTGGAACTGGACCTGCAGTACGAATTCTCCAGCCGCCTGCTGGAACAGGTCGTCGGCCCCGTGTTCGGCATGATCGCCAACAGCATGGTCGACTCGTTCACCAAGCGCGCCGAAACGGTGTACGGCTGATCCATGGCCGACCGCATCAAGATCTCCCTGTGCTACGCCAGCGGCCCGAATCCACTGTTGCGCGCCATGGAAGTGGACGCAGGCACGACGATCGGCCAGGCCATCGAGCAGTCCGGCATGCTGCAGGACGCACCCGAGATCAACCTCGTCACGATGCCCGTCGGGATCTACGGCAAGAAGAAGACGCTCGATACCGTGCTGCAGGCGCGCGACCGTGTGGAAATCTACCGCCCGCTGATTGTCGATCCGAAAAACGCCCGCCGTCGGCGCGCGAAGAAAGACAGTGCCGAGCCGGTGAAGTTGCCGACCACGGACGCGGGCGAGGCGTTGACGCAGATGGCGGTCGGCGATGCGGTCGGTCCGGAAAACGCGTCGGCTACAAGTCCAGCAACCCCGACTTGATCCCCATCGCCGCCGCGATCCGTTCGCGCGTGGCCTTTCTCGGCCTTAGTCCCGCCTCCTGCTGCGCGTAGGCGGGCTGGCTGATGCCGATCCGTTCCGCCACTTCCTGCTGCGTCAGCCCCAGGTACTCGCGCCAGGCGCGGGCGGCCGTCCAGCCGTTCTCGGCGATGAAGCCGATCACCTGGTGCGGCACGCGGTCGCTATGGCGCGATTGCGCCTGCATATAGGTTTCGTAAGGAGTGACGACGTAGACGGGCTCGCCGTTGGGGCCGTTGATGATCTGGACGTCCGAGAATGCGTTCATGGTGGCTCGCGGGATTACAGGATTCCGGTCAGTCTGACTTATATTGCTGAGTCAGCCGCTGCCTTTCCCGCACGCTTTGCGCCACATCAAATGTGCGAACTAGCGGCAGTGCTCCGCCACCAGTGCCGCGTTGCGTTTTGACTCCTCGGCGCGCTGCGCGTCCGTCAGGAACTCCCGTTCGCCCTGGTCGTTGAAGCGGGCGATGCGCGACCCGCTGTCCAGTGCACGCTGGTTATTGCGGGCGTTCTCGCAGTTCGTCGAGCGGGCCGCGCTGGCCTTCGCTTCCTCAGCCTCCTTCGTTGCTCGCTCGGCTGCGCCAGCCCGTCGCTGCTCGTAGGCCGCATTGCGTTCGGCCAGCGTCGGCCCGGACTGTGGATTTGCAGGAGCGTCCACCATCTGCCCGCGCGGCGCCTTGAAGATGCGCGCGGCTGGAACGGACGAGGGAGGCGGCTGGTCCGAATACACGGGCCGGCCATTGGCGTCCTTCCATGCCCACTGCGCCTGCGCGGCGCCGCAACAGGCGAGCAGGGCGGCGGCGCACAGTCGTTGCGTGAATGTCATAAATGTCTTTCCTTGCAGAATCCTTCGCCGATTTCACCCCGATTGCCCGGTAAAGTCAATCGAACACGCCAAAAAAGCCGCCATTTTGCCGGCCTGCAATGACGAAATGAGTGAACTTCTGTATAATTCACTTTTGCGCCGATAGGAAATGCACTATGCGTCTACTCCAAAAAGCACTCACGTTCGATGACGTGCTCCTCGTTCCAGCGTACTCGAACGTTTTGCCTGCCAACACGTCCCTCCGCACCAAGCTGACCCGCAACATCACGTTGAATATCCCGCTGCTGTCCGCCGCGATGGATACGGTCACCGAAGGGCGTCTCGCCATTGCCATGGCGCAAGAGGGTGGCATCGGCATCATCCACAAGAATCTGCGTCCGGCCGACCAGGCGCGCGAAGTGTCCAAGGTCAAGCGTTTCGAAGCGGGCGTGCTGCGCGACCCGATCACGATCCCGCCCGACATGAAGATCCGCGACGTCATCAAGCTGACCGAGCAGTACGGCATCAGCGGCTTCCCGGTCGTCGAAGGCAAGGAAGTCGTCGGCATCATCACCAACCGCGACTTGCGTTTCGAACAGGAACTGGACGCTGAAGTGCGCGCCAAGATGACACCGCGCGAAAAGCTCGTCACCGTCAATGAAGACGCGGACACGACCGAAGCGAAGCGCCTGATGAACAAGCACCGCCTGGAGCGCGTGATTGTCGTCAACGAAGCGTTCGAGTTGCGCGGCCTGATCACGGTGAAGGATATCCAGAAGTCGACGGAACACCCGAACGCCTCGAAAGACCAGCACGGCAAGCTGCTGGTGGGCGCGGCTGTCGGCGTGGGCGCCAAGGATGAAGAGCGCATCGACCTGCTGGTGCAGGCCGGCGTGGACGTGCTGGTCGTCGACACGGCGCACGGCCACTCGCAGGGCATCCTGGACCGCGTGAAATACATCAAGACGAAGTACCCGCACGTGGACGTCATCGGCGGCAATATCGCCACGGCGGCCGCCGCGAAAGCGCTGGTGGAGTACGGCGCGGACGCGGTGAAAGTCGGCATCGGCCCCGGCTCCATCTGCACCACGCGCATCGTCGCCGGTGTCGGCGTGCCGCAGATCACCGCCATCTCGAACGTGGCGCAGGCACTGGAAGGCACGGGCGTGCCATGCATCGCCGACGGCGGCATCCGCTTCTCGGGCGACATCTCGAAGGCGCTGGCCGCCGGCGCGTCGACCGTCATGATGGGTTCGATGTTTGCCGGTACCGAGGAAGCCCCGGGCGAAGTGATCCTGTACCAGGGGCGTTCGTACAAGTCGTACCGCGGCATGGGTTCGCTGGGCGCGATGGCGGAAGGCTCCGCCGACCGCTACTTCCAGGAAGCCTCGGCCAAGGCGGACAAGTTCGTCCCCGAAGGCATCGAAGGCCGCGTGGCCTACAAGGGCTCGGTGCTGGCGATCATCTTCCAGCTGGTCGGCGGCGTGCGCCAGTCGATGGGCTACTGCGGCTGCGCCACGATCGACGAGCTGCGCGAGAAAGCAGAATTCGTCGAAATCACGTCGGCGGGCATGCGCGAATCGCACGTGCACGACGTGCAGATCACCAAGGAAGCGCCGAACTACCGTTCGGAATAAGCTGTCCTCGAACGCCGGCCGCGCGCCGGCGTTTTTACATATCCCGGTTTCCCAGTTACTACTGTCCATTCAATGCACTCTAAAATCCTCATCCTCGATTTCGGCTCCCAGGTAACCCAGCTGATCGCGCGCCGCGTGCGCGATGCCGGCGTGTTCTCGGAAGTGTATCCGTACGACGTGTCGGACGAATTCGTCCGCAACTACGGCGCCGCCGGTGTGATCCTCTCCGGCAGCCACAATTCCACCTTGGAAGGCGATTCGCCGCGCGCGCCGCAAGCCGTGTTCGAGCTGGGCGTGCCCGTGCTGGGCATCTGCTACGGCATGCAGACGATGGCCGCACAGCTGGGCGGCAAGGTCGAGAATGGCCACGTGCGCGAATTCGGCTACGCCGAAGTGCGCGCGCACAACCACACGGCGCTGCTGAACGGCATCAACGACTTCGTCACCAGCGAAGGCCACGGCATGCTGAAAGTCTGGATGAGCCACGGCGACAAGGTGCTGGACATGCCGCCAGGCTTCAAGCTGATGGCCAGCACGGCAAGCTGCCCGATCGCCGCCATGGGCGACGACGAGCGCCATTTCTACGGCGTGCAATGGCACCCGGAAGTGACGCACACGGTGCAAGGCAAGGCCATGCTGGGCCGCTTCGTGCATGAGATCTGCGGCTGCAAATCCGACTGGAACATGCCGGACTACATCAGCGAAGCCGTCGAGAAGATCCGCGCGCAGGTCGGCACGGACGAAGTGATCCTGGGGCTGTCCGGCGGCGTCGATTCGTCGGTCGCGGCCGCGCTGATCCACCGTGCCATCGGCGACCAGCTGACGTGCGTCTTCGTCGACCACGGCCTGCTGCGCCTGGACGAAGGCAAGATGGTGATGGACATGTTCGCCAAGAACCTGGGCGTGAAGGTGATCCGCGTGGACGCCGTCGACCAGTTCATGGGCAAGCTGGCCGGCGTCACGGACCCGGAAGCGAAACGCAAGATCATCGGCGCCGAATTCGTCGAAGTGTTCAACGCCGAGTCAAGCAAGCTGACCAACGCGAAATGGCTGGCGCAAGGCACGATCTACCCGGACGTGATCGAATCGGCCGGCAAGGGCAAGAAGGGTCAGACGATCAAGAGCCACCACAACGTGGGCGGCCTGCCGGAAGACATGAAGCTGCAACTGCTGGAACCGCTGCGCGAACTGTTCAAGGACGAAGTGCGCAAACTGGGCGTCGCCCTCGGCCTGCCG
>Ga0265798_10004681_pt1 | contig 18774 bp, 18 predicted proteins | sample P3T30metagenome_FD_192430 | JGI IMG/M metagenome (GOLD analysis project Ga0265798, IMG submission 192430) | Plant litter microbial communities from East Loma Ridge, Irvine, California - P3 T30 | ecosystem: Environmental > Terrestrial > Plant litter > Unclassified | place: USA: California... | reverse complement strand
GAGTACACGGTCGCCATTTCCAGGCCGATGATGCCGCCGCCGATGACCAGCATGCGCTTCGGCACCTGGCGCAGTTCCAGCGCGCCGGTCGAATCGACGATGCGCGGATCTTCCGGCACGAAGGGCAATTTGACGACCGAGGAACCGGCCGCGATGATCGCCTTCTGGAACTGGATGACCTTCCTGGCGCCGTCGCCGCCCGTCACTTCGATGTGGTTCGGGGAGAGAAAACGGCCGACGCCCTGCACCACATTGACCTTGCGGCCCTTGGCCATGCCGGCCAGGCCGCCGGTCATGGTCTTGATCACGCCGTCCTTGTAGGCGCGCAGCTTGTCGATGTCGACTTGCGGCTTGCCGAAGGTGACGCCGGCCGCCTCCATGTGAGCGGATTCGTCGATCAGGTGAGCGACGTGCAGCAGCGCCTTGGACGGGATGCAGCCCACGTTCAGGCAGACGCCGCCCAGGGTCGCGTACTTCTCGACCAGCACGGTGTTCATGCCGAGGTCGGCGGAGCGGAAGGCGGCCGAGTAGCCGCCCGGGCCCGCGCCCAGCACCATCATCTCGCATTCGACGTCGACCGGGCCGCTGTAGCTCGACGCGTTCGGTGCCGGCACCGAATTCGGCGCGGCGGCATCGGCCTTGTGGGCCGGTGCGTACGAATCGGTCGGGCCGGCGGCGGCGGTCGGTGCCACGGCCTGCGCGCCGATCTGGGCGGCCGGCTTGTCCGAGGATGAACCAGCAGGCGAAGGGGCGGCCGCGGGAGCGGCGGCTCCGGAGCCGGCTTCTTCACTGATGGTCAGCAGCAGCGAACCTTCGTTCACCTTGTCGCCGACCTTCACTTTCAGTTCCTGCACGACGCCGGCGTGGGTCGACGGGATCTCCATGCTGGCCTTGTCGGACTCCACGGTGATCAGCGACTGGTCGACCTTGATGGTGTCGCCCGGCTTGACCATCAGTTCGATGATCTCGACGTCCTTGAAATCGCCGATATTCGGGACTTTGACTTCCACGGTGCTCATATAGTCGGCTCCTTACAGCAGCGTCTTGCGCAGGTCGGCCAGGACGTCGGCCAGGTAGGCGGCGAAGCGGGCGGCGCCGGCACCGTCGATGATGCGGTGGTCGTACGACAGCGCGAGCGGCTGCATCAGGCGCGGCTGGAAGGTCGAGCCGTCCCACACCGGTTTCATCGCCGACTTGGACAGGCCCAGGATGGCCACTTCCGGTGCGTTGATGATCGGGGTGAAGTTGGTGCCGCCGATGCCGCCCAGCGACGAGATCGTGAAGGTCGCGCCCTGCATGTTGGCCGGGGACAGCTTGCCTTCGCGCGCCTGCGCGGACAATTCGCCCATCTCGGTGGCGATCTGCGAGACCGACTTCTTGTCCGCATCCTTGATCACCGGGACCACCAGGCCGTTCGGGGTGTCGGCCGCGAAGCCGATGTTGTAGTACTGCTTCAGGATCAGCGCGCCGTTCGGCTCGTCCAGCGAGGCGTTAAACGACGGGAACTTCTTCAGCGCGGCGACCGATGCCTTGATCACGAAGGCCAGCATGGTCAGCTTGACCGGCGACTTGGCCTTGGCAAAGGCGGCGTTCGAATCGACGCGGAAGGCTTCCAGGTCGGTCACGTCGGCTTCTTCGAAGTGGGTGACGTGCGGGATCATGACCCAGTTGCGGTGCAGGTTCGGACCGCTGATCTTCTTGATGCGCGACAGCGGCTGGACTTCGGTCGGACCGAACTTGCTGAAGTCGAGCGACGGCCACGGCAGCAGGTTCATGCCTGCGCCACCGCCGGCGGCTGCCGGGGCGGTGGTCGGGCCGGCGGCCAGTGCGCCCTTGACGAAGCCCTGCACGTCCTGCTGGGTGATGCGGCCCTTCGGACCGGAACCCTTGACCTTGTTCAGGTCGACGCCCAGTTCGCGCGCGAACTTGCGCACGGACGGCGAGGCGTGGGCGCTGGCGAACGATGCGGCCGGGGCCGACGATGCCGCCGGTGCCGGTGCCGGTGCCGGTGCCGGTGCCGGTGCTGCGGCCGGCGCCGGAGCGGGTGCCGGAGCAGCGGCAGGTGCCGGCGCCGGTGCGGCCGCGGGGGCCGGAGCCGGAGCAGCCGCGGCCGGTGCCGCTTCGGCAGCCGGCGCAGCGGCGGCGCCTGCGGATTCCTCCAGCACCAGCACCAGCGAACCTTCGGCGATCTTGTCGCCGACCTTTACCTTGATTTCCTTGACGACGCCGGCATGGCTGGACGGGATCTCCATGCTGGCCTTGTCCGATTCCACCGTGATCAGCGACTGGTCGACCTTGATGGTCTCGCCCGGCTTGACCATCAGCTCGATGACTTCCACTTCCTTGAAGTCGCCGATGTCGGGGACTTTGACTTCCACAATGCTCATAGTGTGTTAGCTCCGTTATTTTTTGTCAGCCGTCGCACCTGCGAAGGCAGGTGCCCAAGTTCGTGGCGGACCGCAAAACTTGGGCCCCTGCCTTCGCAGGGGCGACGATGCGCGCTTGCGTTCATGCGAGCGCGCTCTAAGCATTACTGGGTCACAGGATTCGGCTTGTTAGGATCGATACCATACTTGGCAATCGCGTCTGCAACAACCGACGCCGCGATCTTGCCCTCTTCAGCCAGCGACTTCAGCGCGGCGACCGTGATGTAGTAACGGTTCACCTCGAAGAACTCGCGCAGCTTGACGCGGGAGTCCGAACGGCCGAAGCCGTCGGTGCCCAGCACCTTGTAGGTGCGGCCGCTCGGGATGTAGGCGCGGATCTGCTCGGCGAACAGGCGCATGTAGTCGGTGGTCGCGACGATCGGGCCCTGGGTGTCCTTCAGCAGCTGGGTCACGTACGGCAGGCGCGCTTCCTCGGCCGGGTGCACCATGTTCCAGCGGTCGGCGTCCTGGCCGTCGCGGGCCAGCAGGGTCAGCGACGGGCACGACCAGATGTCGGCGGCCACGCCCCAATCCTTCTGCAGCAGTTCGGCGGCGAACACCGACTCGCGCAGGATGGTGCCGGAGCCCATCAGCTGGACGCGGTTGGCGGCCGACTTGTCGCCTTCCTGGAGCAGGTACATGCCTTTCAGGATGCCCTCTTCCTGGCCTTCCTTCAGGCCCGGCTGCTCGTAGTTCTCGTTCATGATGGTGATGTAATAGAACACATCTTCCTGCTTTTCCACCATGCGATGCAGGCCGTTCTGGATGATCACCGCCACTTCGTGCGCGTAGGTCGGGTCGTAGGGAATGCAGTTCGGGACCGTGGCCGCGATGATGTGGCTGTGGCCATCTTCGTGCTGCAGGCCTTCGCCGTTCAGCGTCGTGCGGCCGGCGGTGCCGCCCATCAGGAAGCCGCGTGCGCGGATGTCGCCGGCCAGCCAGACCAGGTCGCCGACGCGCTGCATGCCGAACATCGAGTAGAAGGTGTAGAACGGGACCATGACGCGGTTGTTGCTCGAGTACGAGGTCGCCGCGGCGATCCACGAGCTCATGCCGCCCGCTTCGTTGATCCCTTCCTGCAGGATCTGGCCGGCCTTGTCTTCGCGGTAGTACATGACCTGGTCCTTGTCGACCGGCTCGTACAACTGGCCCTGCTGGTTGAAGATGCCGATCTGGCGGAACAGGCCTTCCATGCCGAAGGTACGCGATTCGTCGACCAGGATCGGGACGATGCGCTGGCCCAGGCTCTGGTCTTTCAGCAGGCTGGTGATCACACGGACGTAGGCCGAGGTGGTCGAGATTTCGCGGCCTGGCGCGGTCGGCTCCAGCACGGCCTTGAACGATTCCAGCGGCGGCACGACCAGCTGCTCGTCGGCCTTCTGGCGGCGCGACGGCAGGTAGCCGCCCAGGGCCTGGCGGCGCTCGTGCAGGTACTTCATTTCAGGCGCGTCGTCGGACGGCTTGAAGAACGGGATCTCGGCCAGCTTGTCGTCCGGGATCGGGATCGCAAAGCGGTCGCGCATTTCGCGGATCGCTTCATCGTCGAGCTTCTTGGTCTGGTGCGCGGTGTTGCGCGCCTCGCCCGACTTGCCCATGCCGAAGCCCTTGACGGTCTTCACCAGCAGCACGGTCGGCGTGCCCTTGTTCTCTTGCGCGTTCTTGAAGGCGGCGTAGATCTTGTGCGGGTCGTGGCCGCCGCGGGTCAGGCGCCAGATGTCGTCGTCGCTCATGTTGGCGACCATCTTCAGCAGCTCGGGGTGCTTGCCGAAGAAGTGCTTGCGCACGTAGGCGCCGTCCTTGGCCTTGTAGTTCTGGTATTCGCCGTCGACGGTTTCCATCATCACGCGCTGCAGGATGCCGTCCTTGTCCTTGGCCAGCAGGGCGTCCCAGCCCGGGCCCCAGACGACCTTGACGACGTTCCAGCCGGCGCCGCGGAAGTCGGCTTCCAGTTCCTGGATGATCTTGCCGTTGCCGCGCACCGGACCGTCCAGGCGCTGCAGGTTGCAGTTGACGACCATGACCAGGTTGTCGAGCTTCTCGCGCGCAGCCATGCCGATCGCGCCCATCGATTCCGGCTCGTCCATCTCGCCGTCGCCGCAGAAGACCCAGACCTTGCGCGCTTCGGTATCGGCGATGCCGCGGGCATTCAGGTACTTCAGGAAGCGCGCCTGGTAGATCGCCATCAGCGGGCCCAGGCCCATCGAGACGGTCGGGAACTGCCAGAAGTTCGGCATCAGTTTCGGGTGCGGGTACGAAGACAGGCCCTTGCCGTCGACTTCGCGGCGGAAGTTCAGCAGCTGTTCTTCGGAGATGCGTCCCTCTAGGTACGCGCGCGCGTAGACGCCTGGCGAGGAGTGGCCCTGGATGTACAGCAGGTCGCCGCCGTGCTCCGCGCTCGGGGCTTTCCAGAAGTGGTTGAAGCCGATGCCCAGCATGTTGGCCAGCGAGGCGAAGGACGAGAGGTGGCCGCCCAGGTCGCCGTCGGCGCGGTTGGCCTTGACCACCATCGCCATCGCGTTCCAGCGCATCCACGAGCGCAGGCGCTCTTCATATTCCAGGTTGCCCGGGCAGTGTTCTTCCAGGTGCGCCGGGATGGTGTTCACGTAGGCGGTATTGCTCGAGAACGGGACATGGGCGCCGCGGCGGCGCGCCAGGTCGACCAGGCGCTCCAGCAGGTAGTGGGCGCGATCGGTGCCTTCGAATTCGATGACCGCTTCGAGCGCGTCGAGCCATTCCTTGGTTTCGAGCGAATCCGGATCGTTGGCGGCCTGGGCCGTCAACTGGTCGAGTTGAGCTGACATTGCTACGTCTCCTTGAGTGTGGTGCCCCACCCGGCCTTGATCGCTTCGCGGACGTTTGGTGGCGAAAAGACTATCCCTAAATAAAGCCTGACGATTTTACCAGTGGATCGGCCGTTTTTCAAAATACGATATTCAATTTCATAATATGGAATTTTCCTATGGAACCCGCATGAATACTGGCTTGCGGCGGGTTTTCGGGATTTGCGAGCGCATCTATAAATATGACAATGAACGTCCGGGGACGGCGCGCGATACCGGGTGGCGCTTATAATTTCGTTTTTGTCCAGACAGTGAGTTTCCAGCCATGCCCGCCCAACTGATCGACGGAGTCAAACTTTCCCAACAACTGCGCGCCGACATCGCCGCCCGCGCCGCCGCCCTCACCGCACAAGGCCGCCAGCCCGGCCTGGCCGTGATCATCGTCGGCGACGACCCGGCCAGCCACGTCTACGTGCGCAACAAGGTCAAGGCCTGCGGCGAGGTGGGTTTTCATTCGGTTTTGGAAAAGTACGAGGCGGATTTCAGCGAGCAGGCCCTGCTGGCGCGCATCGCCGCGCTGAACATGGACCCGGCGATCCACGGCATCCTGGTGCAGATGCCGCTGCCCAAGCACATCGATCCGTCGAAGGTGATCGAGGCGATCGCCACCAGCAAGGACGTGGACGGCTACTCGGTGCTGTCGGCCGGCGAGCTGGTCGCCAACCTGCCGGGCTTCCGCCCCTGCACGCCCTACGGCTGCATGAAGCTGATCGAATCGACCGGCTTCGATTTGCGCGGCAAGCACGCCGTGGTCATCGGCCGCTCCAACACCGTCGGTAAACCAATGGCCTTGCTGCTCTTGCAAGCCAACGCCACCGTCACCATCTGCCATAGCGCGACGCCGGACCTGGGCTACCACACGCGCCAGGCCGACGTCATCGTCGCCGCGGTCGGCCGCCGCAACACCGTCACCGCCGACATGGTCAAACCGGGTGCCATCGTGATCGACGTCGGCATGAACCGCGACGACGCCGGCAAGCTGTGCGGCGACGTCGATTTCGCCGGCGTCAGCGAAGTGGCTTCGCACGTGACGCCGGTGCCGGGCGGCGTCGGCCCGATGACGATTACCATGCTGTTGATGAACACCGTCGAGTCCGCGGAGCGCGGGCTTGCCACGCAAGAAGGACAAACCGGGCCGGATTCGGGGATGGCGCCGAAGCCCGGCATCGCATAAAGCGCATCACTGATTCTTTAGAGAAGGAACACCATGAGCACTGACACCAGCAATCCCCTCCTCGATTTCTCGAACCTGCCCCGTTTCGACAGGATCCGCCCCGAGCACGTCACGCCGGCGATCGAGCAATTGATCGCCCACGCGCGCGAGGTCGTGCAGCAGCTGGAAGCCCCGGCCGAGAATGTAAGCTGGGACAGTTTCGTGGTCCCGCTCGAGGAGTCCACCGAACAGCTGGGTCGTGCCTGGGGCGTGGTGAACCACCTGAACCACGTGATGGACTCGCCCGAACTGCGTGCCGCCTACAACGAGAACCAGCCGAAGGTCACCGAGTTCTGGACCGAACTGGGCCAGAACGAGGCGCTGTTCGGCAAATACAAGCAATTGCACGCCAGCCCGGACTTCGTGAACCTCACGCCGGCACGCAAGCGCATCGTCGAGAACGCCCTGCGCGACTTCCGCCTGGGCGGCGCCGAGCTGCCCGAGGCGCAAAAGGAACGCTTCGCCGAGATCCAGGAACAGCAGGCGGCGCTGTCGACGCGCTTTTCGGAAAACGTGCTGGACGCCACCAACGATTTCAAGCTGCTGGTCGAGAACGAGGCCGACCTGGCCGGCCTGCCGGACGACGCCAAGGCGGCGGCCCGCGCCGCGGCCGAACGCGATGGGAAGCAGGGTTGGCAATTCAGCCTGCATTTCCCGTCCTACTTCCCGATCCTGCAATTCGCCGACAAGCGCGAGCTGCGCGAACAGATCTATCGCGCCAACGCTACCAAGGCCTCCGAAATGGGTGTGGTGTTCTCGGAAGTGGAGAAATGGGACAACACCGGCAACATCGCCCAGCTCCTGAAGCTGCGCGACGAGGAAGCCAAGCTGCTGGATTTCACCAGCTTCGCCCACGTCTCGCTGGAACCGAAGATGGCCGAGAGCCCGGAACACGTGATCGAGTTCCTGGAAGACCTGGCGCGCCGCGCCCGTCCGTATGCCGAAAAGGACCTGGAAGAGCTGCGGACTTTTGCCAGGGACGAGCTCGGCATCGCGGACATGCAGGCCTGGGACGTGACGTATGCCTCGGAAAAGCTGCGCGAAAAACGCTATGCGTTCTCGGAACAGGAAGTCAAGCCCTACTTCCCCGAGCCCAAGGTGCTGCAAGGTTTGTTCGGTGTGATTTCCAGGCTCTACGGCGTCACGCTCGCGCTGGAAGCGGCGCCGGTCTGGCATCCGGATGTACGCTTCTTCCGCATCGAGCGTAATGGTCAATTGATCGGCCAGTTCTATCTCGACCTGTATGCGCGCCCGGGCAAGGGCCAGGGCGCCTGGATGGACGATGCGCGCGGCCGCAGGCTGACCACGGGCGGCATCGTGCAAACGCCGGTGGCCTATCTCGTCTGCAACTTCACGCCACCGGAGAAAGTGAATGGCGAGCTGCAACCGTCGCAGCTCCGGCACGACGATGTCATTACCCTGTTCCACGAATTCGGCCACGGCCTGCACCACATGCTGACCGAAGTCGACGAATTGTCCGTGTCCGGCATTTCGGGCGTGGAATGGGATGCGGTCGAGCTGCCCTCGCAGTTCATGGAAAACTTCTGCTGGGAGTGGGATGTGCTGCAAGGCATGACCGCCCACGTGAAGACCGGCGAGCCGCTGCCGCGCGCGCTGTATGAAAAGATGCTGGCGGCTAAAAACTTCCAGTCCGGCATGCAGACGCTGCGCCAGGTCGAGTTCTCGCTGATCGACATGCACCTGCACTACGACTTCGACCCGACCAGCCAGCGCAGCGTGCAGGAACTGGTCGACGAGGTGCGCAGCAAGTTCTCGGTGCTGGTGCCGCCTTCGTTCAACCGCTTCCAGCATTCGTTCGGCCACATTTTTGCGGGCGGCTATGCGGCGGGTTACTATAGCTACAAGTGGGCGGAGGTGCTGTCGGCCGATGCGTACGCGGCCTTCGAAGAAGCGGTCGAGGCCGGCGGCGATACGCTGGACCAGACCGGCAAGCGCTTCCACAAGGAGATCCTGTCGGTGGGCGGTTCGCGTCCGGCGCTCGAGTCGTTCAAGGCCTTCCGCGGCCGCGAACCACAGATCGACGCGCTGCTGCGCCACAGCGGGATGCAGGCTTGATAGCTTGCATGGTGTAATGGCCACGGAGGCGGCATGAAGCGGGCACACGGCAGGCACAAGGGCAGTTGGCGGCTGGCAGCCGCGGTGCTTGGCGTGGCCCTCCTCGTCATCGCCGAGGCCGCCGCCGCTGCCGCTGCCCAGATGTACAAGTGGAAAGACGAGCAAGGCGTGACGCATTATGGCGACACGCCGCCGCCGCGCGTCAAATCCGAAGTCCTCAAGACCGACAAGCAAACGCCCGCCCGGGCGCCCATCCTCCCCTATGAACTGGCGCGCGCGGTCCAGGCCGCGCCGGTCGTGCTGTACACCACGGCGCGCTGCGACGCCTGCGACGAAGGCCGCACCCTGCTGCGCGCACGCGGCATTCCGTTTTCCGAACGCACGGTCAACACCGGTGAAGACCAGAAACAGCTGGAACAGCTCAGCGGGGGCAAGAGCGAGCTGCCGCTGCTGCTGGTCGGCAGCCGCAGGATCACCGGTTTCCAGGCGGCCGCCTGGAACGAAGCCTTGAGCTCGGCCGCCTACCCGCGCCAGAAAATGCTGCCGCCGACCTACCAGTTCGCGCCACCCGCACCCGCCGCCGGCGGCGCGGCCGCCACCCCATCCGCCGAGACGCCCGTGCCGCCCACCCGCGGCCAGCTGCGCATGCCGCCGGACGACGCTGCCGGACAGGCAGTGCAGCAGCCGCCGCGCACGAAGCAACCACCCATTCCAGAGCCATGACCCGGATCGACTTCCATACCAATATCCCCGACAAGCTCGGCTATGCATGCCGGCTCGCGCGCAAGGCCTATGCCGCGCGCGGCAAGGTCGTGCTGCTGGCCGACAGCCCGGCCCAGGCCGCGGCACTGAACGACGCCCTGTGGACCCTGTCCGGCACCGATTTCATCCCGCACGTGATGGCGGGCGACCCGCTGGCGCCCGAAACGCCGGTGATCGTCACTGCCGATGAAGGCGCCGAGCTGCCGCACCGCGACATGCTGGTCAACCTGACGCGCCGCACCCCGGCCGGCTTCGACCAGTTCGCGCGCGTGTTCGAGATCATCTCGACCGACGAGGAAGACGCCGCCGCCGGGCGCGCGCGCTACGTCGCCTACAAGCGCCAGTCGTATCCGCTGACCCACTTCGTGGCGGGGCAAGCATGAGCCAGGTGCCGGCCTTCGACGAGAGCATTCCGGTGCTGACCGAGGTGGTGGCGGAGACATCCGCGCCGCCTGCCGATACGCCTGCCGCCGGTATGCCGGCCGCCGGTATGCCGGCCACCGGGGCGCCGGCCGCCGGTTCGCCGGCCGCCCGTACGCCGGGACCAACGCCGCCCGTGGCCGAGACGCCGATCGAACTCGACATGTCGGCGCTGGACGCCACGCCTGCCAGTCCCCCGCCCTCCCGCGCCGAACCCTTCGCCGACGAGGCCTGGGAAGCGCTCGAGGAGCGCCTGGTGGCGCGCGTGCTGGACCGGCTGCAGGACCGCGTCGAACTGACGCTCGAGGACCAGATCCGCAGCAGCCTGGCGCCGGTGCTGGACCACGTCGTCGTGCGCCTTGCCGCCGAATTGCGCGACGGGCTCCAGCACACCGTCGAGCAGGTGGTCGCGCGCGCCGTGGCGCAGGAACTGGCGCACCTGAAATCGCGCAATTCCTGAGCTTTTACGCCCTATTCGCGCCTCGTGCGAGGGCATGGCCGCACCTGCCGGGTGCGGCCCCGTCTTTCCTGGTGGTTACGCTTTTCTCGGCCTGTAAATTGCTGTACCTTTGCTTTGCGCAAAGATATTGCGGCCGTTAAAAGCAGCGTTTCATACCCCTTGGAGAGAACCATGCAGGTCAGCATCAAATTCATCCCCTTTGCCATCGCCCTCGCCTTTGCCGGCACGGCCAGCGCCCAGCAGGTCGTGAAACTCGGCCACGTGGCGCCGATTTCCGGTCCCAGCGCCCACCTCGGCAAGGACAACGAAAATGCCGCGCGCATGGCGGTCGACGAGCTCAACGCCAAAGGCTTCGCCATCAACGGCCAGAAGGTGACCCTCCAGCTGATCTCGGAAGACGACGGCGCCGACCCGAAACAGGGCACGGCGGTGGCGCAGAAGCTGGTCGACGCCCGCGTCAACGGCGTGATCGGCCACCTGAACTCGGGCACCACGGTGCCGGCCTCCAAGATCTACAACGACGCCGGCATCGTCCAGATCTCGCCGGCCACCACCGCGCCGCAGTACACCGCGCAGCGCTTCCCCGGCGCCTTCCGCGTGGTCGCCAGCGACGTCAAGCTGGGCAGCGTGCTGGGCAAGTACGCGACGGACACGCTGAAAGTGAAAACCATCGCCATCATCGACGACCGCACCACCTACGGCCAGGGCGTCGCCGACCAGTTCGCGAAGGGCGTGAAGGCCCCGGGCGTGCGCGTGGTGGGCCGCGAGTTCACCAGCGCCACCGCGACTGACTACACCGCCATCCTGACTTCGATCAAGGCCAAGAAGCCGGACCTGATCTTCTTCGGCGGCATGGATTCGGTGGCCGGCCCCATGCTCAAGCAGGTCAAGGCGCTCGGCATCGAAGCCCGCTTCATGGGCGGCGACGGCATGTGCACCGACGCGCTGGGCCGCCTGGCCGGTCCCGGCCTGGGCGAAGGCAAGGTGATCTGCGCCGAGGCGGGCGGCGTCAAGGGCGCACAGGAAAAGACGATGGAAGACTTCCGCGCGCGCTACAAGAAGAAGTTCAACATGGACGTGCAGCTGTACGCGCCCTATGTGTATGACTCGGTGATGGTGATGGCCACCGCGATGCAGAACGCGAAATCGTCGGATCCGGCCAAGTACCTGCCGGAGCTGAAGAAGATCAAGTACGAGGGCGTGACCGGGACCATCCAGTTCGACGACAAGGGCGACATCAAGGATGGGGCGCTGACCTTGTTCACCTACAAGGGTGGGAAGCGGAGCAGGATCGACGTGGTGCGTTGAGCCTGAAAACTTGTTCTCTCCGCGCTGCTAAACGTCGTCCCTGCGCAGGCAGGGACCCAATTTTGCTGGCATATCGATAACGCTTGCAGAACTTGGCTCCCTGCCTCCGCAGGGATGACGTTTGTAAAACTCTTATTTCTGCGCCAGCACCCATTTCACCAGCGTGCGCGCTTCCGCCTCGCTCACCTGCGGGTTGGCCGGCATCGGCACCGGACCCCAGACGCCCGCGCCGCCCTTCATGACCTTCTGCACCAGCTTGTCCTCGGCGCCCTTCTGGCCCGCATACTTGGCGGCGACGTCCTTGTACGCAGGACCGACCAGCTTGTTCTCGACGGCGTGGCAAGCCATGCAATTCTTGGCCTTGGCCAGGTCCGCCTGCGCGAACGCGCTGGTCGAGGCCAGGGCGGAGACCGCCATCAACAACATCAGGGACCGTTTCATTTCAGTTCTCTCCATTGGCAAGCTTTACAGCTCAGATGCGAAATTCTAGCGTGTTTCCGGCACGGCGGTAAAAGCGACACATTCCGTAACGGCTGAAACACAATTTCGTTGACGGACAGGCAGGTTTGCGTTGCTTTGCGGCACTAGTATTGTAAGATGAAATCAGAAAGGAATTGCCATGCCCCTGATCGTGCTGATCGCTGTACTTGTCGTGCTGCGCTTCTTTGAAGTGTGGAAATTTGCCGAGCTGTCCTGGTGGTGGATCGTCGCGCTGATGGTGGTCGGGTTCATCTGGTTCGAGTACATCGAGAAGATGCTCGGACTGGACAAGAAGAAGGCGCATGCGCTCGATGAGAAGCGCAGGCAGGAGCGGGTGAAGCAGAGTTTTGGGAAGAAGAAGTAGGTCCCTCGTACGTCGCCCCTGCGGAGGCAGGGGCCCAAGTTCTGCCAGCGCTGTCGAAACGCGTTCAACTTGGGCGCCTGCCTTCGCAGGAGCGACGATGATGCTTAATCCGTCACCGCACCCTTGCTCGCCGGCCCGGCCAGCGCAGCGAACTTGGCCAGCACCCCGCGCGTATAACGCGGGCTCGGCCGCACCCAGGCCGCGCGCCGGCGCGCGATGTCCGCTTCCGGCACGTTCAGCTGGATCAGCAGCCGGTGCGCATCGATGGTGATCGAATCGCCCTCCTGCACCAGCGCGATCACCCCGCCCTCGAACGCCTCCGGCGCCACGTGCCCGACCACCATGCCCCAGGTGCCGCCAGAAAAGCGCCCGTCCGTGATCAGGCCGACCGATTCGCCCAGCCCCTTGCCGATCAGGGCCGAGGTCGGCGCCAGCATCTCCGGCATGCCGGGGCCGCCGCGCGGGCCGAGGTAGCGCAGCACCAGCACATCGCCCGGGTTGATCCGATTGGCGAGAATCGTGTCCATGGCACTGTATTCGTCGTCGAACACGCGCGCCGGGCCGGTGATGACCGGGTTCTTGAGGCCCGTGATCTTGGCCACGCAGCCTTCCGGCGACAGATTCCCCCTCAATATCGCCAGGTGGCCCTCTTTATACAGTGCGCGCTCGAGCGGCAGGATCACGTCCTGGCCCGCGGGCGGTGTCGAGGGCACGTCGGCCAGTTCCTCGGCCAGCGTGCGGCCGGTGATGGTGAGGCAATCGCCATGCATGAGGCCCGCGTCCAGCAGCAGTTTCATGACCTGCGGGATGCCGCCGGCGCGGTGCAAATCGGTCGCCACGTAGCGGCCCGACGGTTTCAAGTTGCAGATCACCGGCACCTTGCGCCGCACGCGCTCGAAATCGTCGATGGTCCATTCCACCTCGGCCGCATGGGCAATCGCAAGATAGTGCAGCACCGCGTTGGTCGAGCCGCCGGTCGCCATGATCACCGCCACCGCGTTCTCGATGGAAGCGCGCGTGATGATGTCGCGCGGCTTGAGGTCGCGCCGCACCGCTTCCACCAGCACGCGCGCCGATTCGGCGCTTGACGCCACCGTCTCGTCGTCGGGATTGGCCATCGTCGACGAATACAGCAGCGACATGCCGAGCGCCTCGAATGAGGACGACATCGTGTTCGCCGTGTACATGCCGCCGCAGGAGCCGGACGAGGGGCAGGCGTTCTTCTCGATGCCCTCGAAGTCCTCCTGGCTCATGCGCCCCGCCGTGAACTCGCCCACGGCCTCGAAGGCCGAGACGATAGTGAGATCCTTGCCTTTCCAGTGCCCGGGCCGGATCGTGCCGCCATACACGTAGATGCCGGGCACGTTGGTGCGCGCCAGCGCGATCATCCCGCCCGGCATGTTCTTGTCGCAGCCGCCGATCACGACCACGCCATCCATCCACTGGCCGTTGACGCAGGTCTCGATGCAGTCGGCGATCACTTCGCGCGAGATCAGCGAGAATTTCATGCCCTCGGTGCCCATCGACATGCCGTCCGAGATCGTCGGCGTGCCGAACACCTGCGGGTTGGCGCCGGCCTCGCGGATGGTCGCCACGGCGATGTCGGCCAGTTTCTGCAGGCCGGCATTGCAGGGCGTGATGGTCGAGTGGGCGTTGGCGACGCCGATCATCGGCTTGTCGAAGTCTTCCTTGCGGTAGCCCATCGCGTAGTACATCGAACGGTTCGGGCTGCGGGCGACGCCTTCGGTCACGTGGCGGGAACGGCGGTTGTAGCGCGGGTCGACCATGATCGGCTCCTCGATTCGGCGATCATGCCAGCATGCGCCCGGGCAGCAGCCGCGTCAAATGACCGCAGCCGTGCCCGTGATATGCTGCGCGTATCACAGAGGCATAAAGGACCATAAAACCATATGAACCTGGAATTGCGCCAGCTGCGCTATTTCGTCACCGTCGCCGAGGAGCTGCACTTCGGCCGCGCCGCCGCGCGCCTGCACATGACGCAGCCGCCGCTGTCGCAGGCGATTGCCGCGCTGGAAGCGCTGCTGGGCGCGCCGCTGTTCCTGCGCAACCGCCGCACCGTCGAGCTGACGCCGGCCGGCGGCGCCCTGCTGCCCGAAGCGCGGCGCATGCTGCAGGAGGCCGAGCTCCTGCCCGCGCTGGTGCGGCGCGCCGCCACCGGCGAAGTCGGGCGCCTGTCCCTGGCCTTCATCACCTCGGCCGACTACAGCGTGCTGCCGCCCTTCCTGCGCCGCTACAGCGAGCGCTATCCGGACGTGGCCCTGAGCCTGCGTGAAGCGACCTCCGACCTGCAGGTCGAGGAACTGCTGCGCGGCCGCATCGACGCCGGCCTCCTGATCCCGCCGCTGCCCGACAAGGCGCTGGGCGAACTCGATTACATGAAGGTGTTCGAAGAGCCGCTGATCCTGTGCGCGCCCGCCGGCCTGGACTTGCCGCCCGGCGACGCGCAGGTACATCTGCAGGACCTGCCGCACCTGCCCCTGATCATTTTCCCGCGCGAAGTCTCGCCCGCCCTGCACGACGCCATCCTGTCGTGCTTCCGCGCGGCCGGCATCACGCCCGCCATCGGCCAGCAGGCGATCCAGATGCAGACCATCGTCGGCCTGGTGTCCGCGGGCATGGGCTTGGCACTTGTGCCACAATCGGTCTCCAACCTGATGCGCCCCGGCGTAGAATACCGTGCTCTTGCCGATCAGACACCACGCATCGAGACCGGCATCGCCTGGCGCCGCGACAATCGGTCGCCGGTGCTGGCCGGCTTTCTGGAATTATTGAGTTTGAGGACTATTTGATATGCTCGTTCACCCGCAACCGAACCCGATCGCCTTCAGCATCGGCCCCGTGGACATCCACTGGTATGGGATCATGTACGTCGCCGCCTTCGCCCTGTTCGTGATCCTGGGCCGGGTACGCATCAGGACGCAGGCCCACGTGGCCGCGCAGGGCTGGAAGAACGAGGACCTGGATGACATGCTGTTCTACGGCATGCTGGGCGTGGTGATTGGCGGGCGCCTGGGCGAAGTGCTGTTCTACCGCCCCGACTACTTCTTCGCGCACCCGGCCGAGATCTTCATGACCTGGCACGGCGGCATGTCCTACCACGGCGGCTTCATCGGCGTCTTGATCGCGATGGCGCTGTGGGCCAGGAAGCGCGGCCGCAACCTGCTCGACGTGTACGACTTCATTGCGCCGATGGTGCCGCTGGGCTATGCCTGCGGGCGCCTCGGCAATTTCATCAACGCCGAACTGCCGGGCCGCGTGGCCGATGCGTCGCTGCCCTGGGCCATGAAGTGGCCGGGCGTGCCGGGCCTGGTGCACCCGTCGCCGCTGTACCAGATGCTGGTCGACGGCGTGCTGTGCTTCATCATCGTGTGGCTGTTCGCGCGCAAGCCGCGTCCGCGCCTGGCGGTGGGTGCCCTGTACACCCTGCTGTACGGTTGCGCGCGTTTCTTTACCGAGTGGTTCCGCGTGCCGGATTGGGAGCGCCACGTGTTCGGCCTGCCGATCACCTCGGGCCAGGTGCTGTCGCTGCCGATGATCGTCGCCGGCCTGGTCATGCTGGGCTGGGCCTACTCGGATGGAAACAAGCGGGCGGTTCATGCATGATGCTTGAGCTGGGTTAAACGCCGCACGCAAAAGCAAAAGGGAAGCCGCGCGCTTCCCTTTTCCGTTAATCAGAGCACCGTTCGGAACGATCCGCGCCATTATCTTTTTTATATGGCAAAAGACGTTTCCCCGAAAAAGATCTACGCGATGCATCGCATGGCGATCGCATTGCGCCGCGCCGCGGCCGCCAGGCCCTTCGGCCCGGCGACCGATCGCGCCCTGCGCTGGGCCTCGGCCTGGGGCATGGCGGCGGGCATCCGCGTGCCGGGCTGCCATCCGCACCTGCGGCGCGACACCCTGGTCGGCGTCAGCCCTTGATGCCTGCCAGTGCCAGGATGCGCTGCCACTGCCCCGGCGTCACCGGGGACACCGACAGCCGGCTGCCCTTCTGCAGCAGCACCATGTCTTCCAGCTCGGGCACGCCGCGCAGTTCCGTCAGCGGCAGGTAGCGGCCCTGGGCCACGGCCTTGACGTCGACCGAGATCCAGCGCGGGTTCTCCTGCGTGGCCTTGGGATCGAAGTAGGGGCTGGCGGGGTCGAACTGGGAGGCGTCCGGATAGGCGCCGCTTGCCACTGCCGCGATGCCGGCCACGCCGGGCACGGCGCAACTGGAGTGGTAGAACAGGATGCCGTCCCCCACCCGCATGCCGTCGCGCATGAAGTTGCGGGCCTGGTAGTTGCGCACGCCGAACCAGGCGACGGTCTTGCCGGGCGCGCGCAGGACGTCGTCGAAGCTGACTTCGTCGGGTTCGGATTTCATCAACCAGTAGGGCATGTTGCAAAGTCTCCAGGCATAAAAAAGCGGCTGCGCCAAGAGACGCAACCGCTTCGGATTCAAGCCCCGCCTGTGCCGTTTTTGCCGGCATCCCGAACCTGACGGCTCAAGGTGGTCACAGTCAGCTCAATTTCGGGTTCGTCAAGCAAGTGACGATCACGCCCACCGAGAATGTTCCGCAACCTATGCGATAGAATGGTTCAAGGAATATATGACAAATCTCGAACACCGCAGGGTAGACCGCAGTTTACTACGATGAACTGGCTTGTCAAACGAATTTGGCTCCGAAACAGTTCAAAGCAGATTTTCCTGGGGGGCCAGCACCTTGTCGAGCACCGCGTGCATGGTCTCGAGTTTCTGCTTGACTTCCAGGATCGACATGTCGGACAGCGGTCCTTGCGGCGATTTCACCGACAGGAATTCCGCCGCCACCGACAAGGCGGCCATGACGGCGATGCGGTCGGTGCCCCTCACCTTGCCCGAGTCGCGCAATGCGCACATCTTCGCGTCCAGGTAAGCCACGGCTTCGCGCAGCGTCTGCTGCTCGCCTTCCCTGCAGGCCAGGCGGTAGGGCTGTCCCATGATGAGTACGTCCAGGCTGATCATTGCGCGGCCTCGCTGTCGTTGTCGCTGTCGTCAAGGGTAGCGGGTGCGGGCGGGTCGAGCTGGACCAGCAGCGCTTCGACGCGGCGCTGGGCTTCGATGAGCCGGTGCTTGAATTCGACGTTTTCGGCGCTCAGCAGCGCATTCGCCTGGCGCAGCAGGTAGTTCTCGCTGCGCAGCGACTGGGCCAACTGGGCAAGCCGGTCGATCTTGTCGGAAAGGTCTTGGAATTCGGAAATCATTCATTACTATAGGTCCGACTGGATTTTCTCGTCAACAGAATCCGCTGGCGTGCGCGCCCTCCCCGGCAAAGAATGCTAGGCTTCCATGCTTATGCATTTGCCAAACGCTATGGCACAGCCCTGTACGAACAGATTGCAGGGGCGCGCATTGCGGTCAAACAGGTCCCCAACCTGCGCCCTCTCAATAAAGACAGTTAAAACGCCAACATAGCAGCTTGAAAACGCAAATTATCGTCCCTATAATTAGCACTCGTTAGTGTAGAGTGCTAACACCTCTTTGCACCGCCCCGGCACCTTGCCGCGGCTACCGTAAAAACGATACTCAATTACCAACTAAGGAGTTTTGCATGAACCTTCGCCCATTGCACGATCGCGTGATCGTGAAGCGTCTCGACCAGGAAACCAAGACTGCGTCCGGCCTGATCATCCCCGATGCGGCAGCCGAAAAGCCAGACCAAGGTGAAATCCTGGCCGTGGGCAACGGCAAAGTGCAAGAAAACGGCCAAGTCCGTCCGCTGGAAGTGAAAGTCGGCGACCGCGTCCTGTTCGGCAAGTACTCGGGCCAGACCGTCAAGGTCAACGGCGACGAGCTGCTGGTCATGCGCGAAGAAGACATCATGGCCGTCGTGGCCCAGTAATCGTCCAATACCTAAATCGCGAAAAACCGTAGCGAGCGGCGGCAATGTTGGTTGAGAAGCGCAGCTGTACGAATGTACAGCGAGCATCGCAGACCGACAGTGCAACGCGCAGCAGGTTTTGCGTGATTTAACCTTCCTGAATACGGAGAATCAAGAAAATGGCAGCTAAAGATGTAGTGTTCGGCGACGTAGCACGCGCCAAGATGGTCGAAGGCGTCAACGTCCTGGCCAACGCAGTCAAAGTCACCCTGGGCCCGAAAGGCCGCAACGTGGTGCTGGAGCGCTCGTTCGGCGCCCCGACCGTCACCAAGGACGGCGTCTCGGTCGCGAAAGAGATCGAACTGAAAGACAAGCTCATGAACATGGGCGCGCAGATGGTCAAGGAAGTCGCTTCCAAAACCAGCGACAACGCCGGCGACGGCACCACCACCGCGACCGTGCTGGCACAAGCCATCGTGCGCGAAGGCATGAAGTTCGTTGCCGCCGGCATGAACCCGATGGACCTGAAGCGCGGCATCGACAAGGCCGTCGCAGCGACCGTCG
>Ga0265798_10004680_pt1 | contig 18775 bp, 11 predicted proteins | sample P3T30metagenome_FD_192430 | JGI IMG/M metagenome (GOLD analysis project Ga0265798, IMG submission 192430) | Plant litter microbial communities from East Loma Ridge, Irvine, California - P3 T30 | ecosystem: Environmental > Terrestrial > Plant litter > Unclassified | place: USA: California... | reverse complement strand
CCTCTTTGGGCAGCGCCTGGGCACAAGCTGGTGGCGGCACCGTAACCGGCCGCGTCACCGACACGAAAAACGAAGGCATTCCGGGCGTTACGGTCGTGATTGAAGGCACGACGCTCGGCAGCTCCACCGATATTGAAGGCAATTATAACATCAGCAACGTGCCCGCCGGGCCGCATACGGTCGTTATCTCCTTTGTAGGATATACTACTGTACGTCAGCCTGTTACAGTAGCAGCAGGCAAAACTATCACGGTAGCCACGCAGCAACTCGCCGAAAATGCGACTGCCCTGGGCGAGGCCGTGGTAGTAGGCTACGGCACGCAGCGCAAGCAGGATGTAACTGGCGCGCTCACCACAGTTACGTCGAAAGAATTTGTGCAGGGCCAGATTACCAACCCCGAGCAACTCGTGCAGGGTAAGGTAGCGGGCGTGCAGATTTCGACCGGCGGCGGTGCACCGGGCGCGGCGACCACCATCCGCATTCGTGGGGGCTCGTCGCTTAATGCCAGCAACGACCCGCTCATCGTAATCGACGGCGTGCCGGTGGATAACTCCAACGCCAGTGGCGTATCTAACCCACTGAGCCTCATTAACCCCAACGACATCGAAACCTTCACGGTGCTGAAGGACGCTTCGGCCACCGCCATCTACGGCTCGCGCGCTTCCAACGGCGTTATTCTCATCACCACCAAGCGCGGCGTAATCGGCGAGCAACTGACGGTGAACGTATCGCAAAACACGTCGGTAGCCCGTCGCTACAACGCCGTGCCGGTGCTGTCGGCCGATGATTTTCGGGCGGCGGTACAGCGTGTAGACCCCACCAAGGCCAGCCTTTTGGGCTCGGCCAATACCAATTGGCAAGACCAGATTTTCCGGTCTGCTTGGTCGTTTGACAATAATGTGAGCGTAGCGGGCGCAGTCGGCAAGCTGCCTTTCCGGGCCTCTATCGGCAACCTGGAGCAGCAGGGCATCCTGAAAACCAACCGTCTGATTCGTAATACGGGCTCGCTGAGCCTGAACCCGGTGCTGCTTGATAACCACCTGCGCGTGAACCTCAACGTGAAGGGTTCTTGGATTGACAACAACTTTGCCGACGCGGGCGCTATCGGCGCGGCGGCCGCCTTCGACCCCACCCAGCCAGTAACTAGTGGCAGCCCAGCCTACGGCGGGTACTTCGAATACCTGCAAAGCGCCGGTGGCGTGCCGCAGGGCAACGTGCCCCGCAACCCGGTGGCCCTGCTCGCCCTGCGCCGCGACCGCAGCTCGGTAAAACGTAGCATTGGCAACTTGCAGCTCGACTATAAACTGCACTTCCTACCCGACCTACACGCCAACGTAAACGTGGGCTACGACATCACGCGGGCTGATGGCTCCAACTACGTTGATGTAAATGCTGCTTCTACTTACTTCAATACGCCGCGCTTTGTCAACCCGCTCACGGCCAATTTGCGTGGGGGCGAGTCGCGCCGCTACTCCCAGCAGCGCGACAATAAACTGCTGGAACTATACCTGAACTACAGCAAACAGTTTGGGACTAATAGCCGCTTGGAGCTACTAGCTGGTTATTCGTATCAGGATTTTGTTCGTGTAGAGCCCGCCTACGCCACGTACTTGGGTACCTCGCCCGATACAGTGACCCGCGTGTTGGCCAACCGCAACCCTTTCCGCACGCAGTACACCATCTTGTCGTATTACGGCCGGGCCAACCTGACCCTTTTTGACCGGTACATTTTCACCGGCACGTTGCGTAATGACGCTTCTTCGCGCTTTCCTTACACCAACCGCAATGCCCTGTTCCCGGCGGCCTCGTTTGCTTGGCGCATCAAGGATGAGGCTTTCCTGAAGGATAATAAAACTTTATCGGAACTGAAGCTGCGCCTGGGCTACGGCATCACGGGCCAGCAGGACGTGGCGGGCGCAGCGGGCGATTATCCGTACATTCAGCGCTACGTGCTTAACGTACCAAGTGCCCAATATATATTTGGCAACCAGCCCGTCAACCCCTACTCGCCGCTGGGCTTTAACAGCAACCTGAAATGGGAGCAAACGACGACCTACAACGCTGGCCTGGACATTGGCTTCTTGGATGGTCGCCTGACGGCTTCGGCCGACGTGTACTATCGCAAGACAAAAGACCTGCTGGCCGTTATTCCGGTGGCTTTGGGCATCAACTACACCAACCAGTTGGTATCGAACGTCGGCACGCTGGAAAACAAGGGTGTTGAGCTTAACATCGCGGCCTCGCTCATCAAGCAGGAAGGCTTTGACTGGACCGTGAACCTGAACGGTACGTACAATGTAAACCGCATCACATCGCTCGGGCCGCAGGTGGAAAACTTCACCGGCATTCGCAACAACAACGGCGGCACGGTATCGGGCGGCACGGGTACTACCCTGTTCAACTACCAAGTGGGCAACCAGGCTACCTCGTACTACGTGTTTCAGCAGGTGTACGGCACCAATGGCAAGCCGCTGGAAGATGTGTACGTAGACCGCAACGGCGATGGTATCATCAACGACAACGACCGCTACCAGTACAAGCAGGCGGCGCCGCTGGTGCTGCTGGGTTTTAGCTCTAACCTGAACTACAAGCACGTATTTGCCTCCTTCTCGTTGCGCGGCAACCTCGGCAATTACGTCTACAACAACATCAACTCGAACTACGGTGCTTACCAAGGCATTATTGGCTCCAACACCTTCTTGACTAACGTGGCCCAAGATGCGCAGAACACGAATTTCACGCAAAACAGCCAGAACCGGTTTTCTTCGGACTACTACATCCAGAACGCTTCGTTTCTGCGCATGGACAACGCCACGATAGGGTATAACGTGGGTAAAGTATTCAGCTCCAAGGCGAACCTGCGCCTCACGGGCGCTGTTCAAAACGTGTTCGTAATCACCAAATACACCGGCCTCGACCCCGAGATTCCGAATGGCATCGACAACAACGTATATCCCCGGCCGCGCACCTACACGCTGGGCCTGAATCTGACTCTTTAATTCCCACCGTTATATGAATCGTATTCTTCGCAAAAGCGCGGCGCTGGCTGGTTTTTCGACCGCCGTACTGGCCGTAGCTCCTTCGTGCACCAAGGACCTGGACCGCACGCCTACTTACGACCTGACGACCGAGAGCGTCTACAAGGACTTTGCGGGCTACCAGGCTGTAGCTGCCAAAGTGTATAGCGGCTTTGCCGTGACGGGCCCTAACGGCCCCGCTGCCACTACCGGCGACGTTCTGGGTATCGACCAGGGCGCGTCAGACTATATCCGCCAGCTCTGGAGCGCGCAAGAGCTTACCACCGACGAGGCCGTAGTAGCCTGGAACACCGACCCGGGGGTGCAGGACTGGCACACCATGAACTGGACCTCGAACGGCACCCCCATTCAGGCTTTATACAGCCGTATCTTGTATGAGATAACCCTTTGCAACGGCTTTCTAGCCGAGGCTACCGATGCCAAAATAGCGAGCCGGGGCCTTAGCGCGTCGGAGACGCAGCAAGTGCAGGCGTTTCGCTCGGAGGTGCGCTTTCTGCGGGCGCTGGCCTACTACCACGCCCTCGACCTGTTTGGCAACGTTCCTTTTCCCACTGAGGCTGACCAGATTGGTGGTACTACGCCGCCGCGCCGCATCACCCGGGCCGACCTTTTTGCCTACCTTGAGACGGAGCTAAAAGCGCTGGAAACTACGCTAATGGCTCCTACCAAGAACCAGTATGGCCGCGCCGACCAAGGTGCTGCCTGGATGCTGCTGGCTCGCCTCTATCTGAATGCCAAAACGTATACGGGCACGGCCCGCTACGCCGACTGCGCTACTTACGCCAAGAAAGTAATCGATTCGAATGCCTATGGCTTAGCGTCGGCTTACACAAACCTGTTTCGCGCCGACAACAACACCAGGGCTACCGATGCAACTGGTAAGCCAGAAATCATTTTCCCCATCGTATCGGACGGCAAGCTTATCCAGAGCTACGGCGGCACCACCTTTCTGGTACACGGTGCGGTGGCGGGCACGGCCGATGCCAACTGGAAACCCTCTCGCTATGGCATTGCAGAGGGCTGGGGCGGCCTGCGCACTACGCGCCGCCTCTACGAGCTCTTTCCCGACACTGCCGCCGACTCGCGCGGCAAGTTTCAGACCGGCGGCCAAACGCTGGATATCGCTTCGCTGACAACCTTTGCCCAAGGCTACGTACCAATTAAATTCCGAAACATCACCTCGACGGGCGTGGCCGGTAGCGACCCGGTGTTTGTAGACACCGATTACCCCATGTTCCGCCTGGCCGATGCGTACTTGATGTATGCCGAAGCGGCTCTCAACGGTGGTGGCGACCAGAATCTGGCCGTTACCTACGTCAACCTTGTGCGCCGCCGCGCCTTCAAAAACACGAATGCGGGCGACGTAACCTTGAGTACACTCACTGGCGACCCTTATTTCATGCTTAACGAGCGCAGCCGTGAGCTTTTCTGGGAGGGTACGCGCCGCACCGACCTCATTCGTTTCGACCGCTTCGTGGGCAATTCTGCCTCTGCCATCGCCTACAACTGGCCATGGAAGGGCGGTGCTATCAACGGCACGACTGTGCCAGCCTACCGCGCCCTATTCCCGATTCCGGTGAGCGACCTCAGCGTAAACCCTAACCTGGTTCAAAATCCTGGTTACTAAGCGCAGCTTTTACTCCCCCAGCCTCGTGGTGGCACCATTCGAAAAAACATCGCGTTGGCTGGGGTAGTAGTTTTCAGTATTTCCCACCCTTATTTTTTCTTACGCTTCTCCATGAAAAATTGGCTTACTCAAGGTCTTGGCTTATGCGCAGTACTGCTGCTCAGCTTGACCTCTGCCTGCAAAAAAGACGAAACGCGGGCTGTGTTGACGCCGGGTGTAGCGCCTACCCTCAAGGCGTCGACTACCACGCCTGACCTAGCGCTGACTACGGCCAACAGCAGTGCTACAGCAGTTACGTTTACTTATACGGCCGCTGATTTTGGCTACTCCGCGTATGCCACATACGTCGTACAATTCGATAAAAAGGGTGGCAACTTTGCCAACCCCGTCACTTATACGGCGGGTACCGCTGGCGGTACGCTTTCGCTGACCACCGCACAGCTGGTCAATGTTTTTTCTTCTCTCGGTTATCCCTCTAATATCTCCTCCCAAGTAGACGTGCGGGCGGTAGCTTCGGTAGGTGCAGCGGCCGCTCCAGCCACCTCCTCGGTCGTTACGCTCACTGGCACGCCAGTACCGCTTTGTATTGCCAATATCAATGGTGATTGGGGCATCGTGGGAACCGCTGTTGATGGCTGGCCCGGTAACCCATTGCCCGCAGCCCAACCCGACCGGATGCTGACTTACGACTGCTACACGCAGACGTTTACGCTACGCACTACATTCGCAGCCGGGGCTTTTAAGTTCCGGGCCAATAAAGCTTGGAACACGGCTCTCGGTGGTTCTGGCAACAACTACAGCGCTGGCGTAGCGCTGTCTACTTCCGGCGGCGACCTAATGATAACGACTCCCGGCACTTACACCGTAACGCTAGCTTTAACCAACGATAATGTCGGCGGTTTGACTGGGGGCACTGTAACCCTAAAACCCTAGCGACAAGGTTGAGGCATCTTTGCCTCATTCCTTTATCACCATAAAAAAAGCCACTGATAGACAGTGGCTTTTTTTATGGTGATAAAGGAATGAGGCAAAGATTTTTCGGCACCAAAATGGCTATTATTAGCGTGCCTCAGCCTATTATTGCCGTGGCAGACCCTTTCGTCCTATTTTATCTTGTTGCAATACACTATGAAGCGCTCAGTGCTTTTATCTCTACCGCTGCTGGCCGCGGCTACCCTGGCCAGCGCCCAAACCACTGCCCCGCCCCCCGGCAAAAAGCCCGCTGCCAAGCCCGCGCCACCCGCCAGCGCCGAGGAGCGAGTAGCGGCCCTCACCGCCAGCATGGTGCAAGCCCTGGGTTTGACGCCCGCCCAGGCCGAGAAGGTGCGCGACATCAATGCCAAGTCGGTGCGCGGCGTGGAGACCGCCCACCAGCGCTACGGCAATAACATTACCAAGCTGCGCGGCGCCATTGATGATATCGGTCTGGCCCGCCTCGAGCAGCTCAAAGACGTGCTGACGCCCGCCCAGTTCAGCCGCTACCAGCAGAAGCGCGAGGAGAAGCTCGGTGTGCCCACCGTGCGCGGCTACCAGGGCACCCCGCCGCCCGGTATGGGCAGCAACGGCCGCGGCGGCGACGAGTAGGTAAGATGGTAAATGAGTAGGTGCGTAAAGTATTCTCAGACAGAGAGCACTTTACGCACCTACTCATTTACCATCTTACTGCTTACTCATTATTGCGGCGGGCTTCCTGCTGGTTGAGAGTAGTGAGGAAGGAGCGCGTGAGGGGCGTTTCGCTTTCGTAGCCCGAGCGGCGCTCGTTGGCGGCGGGGCTTTCGCCGGTGGCGGGCAGGGCCCGATTTACCCAGGCCAGCACATCGACGGTGGTGCCGGGCAGCAAGCCGTGGAACGCGGCCAGCAGCTTGGCGGGCAGCGAAAGAATGAGTTCGCCATCGCCGCGACGGGTGGCATTCCAGATGCGGCGGGCGGCTTGCTCGGCGCTCATTGTGAAGCCGGGCATGGCATCGGCAATGCTAAACCAGGCGTACTCCTTTTGGTGCTGGCCCTTTACTTCAGCGTGGCCGGTGCTGCCAGTGCGCAGCAGACCGGGGCACACGGTAGTGACGTAAATACCGTGCTGGTTGAGTTCGGCCCGGAAGCCCTCTGACAAGCCTACCAAAGCAAACTTGCTGGCGCTGTAAGCCGTGAGGTGCGGAATGGCCACCTTACCGCCCAGCGACGATATATTAACGATACGCCCCTCGCCGCGCTGCCGCATGCCGGGCAGCACAGCCTGCATAGCGTGAAATGGCGCCCAAAAGTGCGTGTTCATCGAGTCCTCAAAGTCGCGGGCATCCATGTTTTCGAGCGGTCCGCCCAAGATGATGCCCGCATTGTTGATGAGCACGTCGATGCCACCCAGACGGCTTTCGACCTCCGCCACCAGCGAGCGTACCTCGTCGCCGTTGGTAAGGTCGCGGGCGAGGGCCAGCACGCTGGTTTCGGTGCCGCCACAGTCGAGCAGGTCTTGGCGGGCGCGGGCAAGCTCTTGCTCATCGCGGGCACAAATGGCGACGCGGGCGCCCTCGGCCACCGCGTGGCGGGCCAGCACCAGGCCCAGCCCCCGCGAGCCACCCGTGATGAGTACGGTGCGCCCGGCCAGCTCGTACGAGCCCCGGCGATTGCGCCAAACGGTAGTTGCCAAAGCAGCCAGGCCGAAGCCCGCGGCCCAAAGCCAGGAAGAAGTGCGCGCAGTAGGTTTCATGCTACGCTGTATGTATTTGGGGGCCGAAAGGTTGCGTGGGTGACATCGGAAAGTTATGTGTAGCAATGCTGTTTCGGCCGCATCTTTGTCGGCGAAGCCTCTTTTGTGCAATGCCTCTTCTAATAGCATTCTGTTATTTGCTGGCCTATCTGGTAGTGCTGTTTGGTAGTTGGCTACTCCTCATTATCGTGCACGAAGGCGGGCATGCCGGGGCTGGCTTGCTTTTGCTCCCTGGTACCGTGACGGTCTATTTGGGCTCCTATGGCCAGCCCGAGGGCAATAGCCGACTTCGCATCGGACGCCTGCGGGTAGTTGCGAAGCGTAACGTACTGCGCTGGCACGGCGGGTGTTGCTTTTACCAGCCGGCAGCGGTTGCGCGCTGGCGGCACGTGGTGGTGGTGGTAGCAGGGCCGCTGTTGCCGCTACTGGTGGCGGGGGTAGGCTTTTACCTTAGTTTTTGGGGTGCGAATGGGCTGCATCGACTATTCACGCTCACTTTTCTATTTATTGTTCTTACCAGCACGTTTCGCAACCTATTTTCCAGCAACCGAACGGTGAGGCTGGCGAGTGGCGAGCAAATACCTACCGATGGCCGGCAACTGAGGGAGCTTTTGTTTCCAGCAGGCCATGTTCGGCAAGAGCAGCAAGCCTACGCGGCGGTGGTTGCGGGCCGCTACGCTGAAGGCGCTGAACTATACACCGAGCTAGTGAAACAGGGGCCGCCCACCCGCTCGCTGCTTTGCAACGCCGTGCACGCCCTGTTTCAGGTGGGCCGCTACGCCGAAGCGCTGGCGCTGAGTACCCGGCACCACCAGGAATTTACCGCCGAAATCACGGACGACGACCGGTTTGGCCACGCCCTGCTGCTCTCGCGCACCGACCAGCACAGCCCGGCGCTGGAGGCGTATTCGGCCCTCATCAACCAGCCCCAGCCCTACCCGATGGCCTACAATAACCGGGGCTACACGCACAATCTATTAGGTAGCTACGAGTTGGCGCTCGCCGATTTCAACCAGGCTATTTCGCTTGGTATCGAGCCCGCCTATGCCCACAGCAACCGGGGCCTGGCCCTTACTAAGCTGGGCCAAACGGCAGCGGGTTTGGCGGCGCTTCATCACGGCCTGGCCCTCGACCCCACCAATGCCTACGGCTATCGCAACTTGGGCATCTACCACCTCGACCAAGGCGAGTATTCGGTGGCGTTGCGCTATTTTGAGCAAGCCCAGCAGCTTGACCCCACTACCCACGAATTGGGCACCTACCTGCAAAAAGCCCACCAGCACTTGGCGCAAAGCACCGGTACTGGTGGGCCGATATAGGTAGCTATTGGCCGGCTACGCGCCCAGCTTCTCCTTAAAGAAAGCCAGCGTGAGTGCCCAGGCCTCGGCGGCGGCGTCCCTATTGTAGCTCGGGCGCTCGTCGCAGTTGAAGCCGTGGTCGGCGTACGAAATAACGGTGTTGATGTAGGGTTTGCCGGCCGCAGCCACAGCATCGGTCACCTGCTTGATATTCTCCTGGCTGATGTGCTGGTCGAGGCCGCCCCAGAAGAAGAGGTGCGGCGCGTGCAAGTCCTTGGCCAGGTCGGTGATGGTGTGGGTGCCGCCGCCGTAGTACGACACGGCCACCGCGAGCGGCAGCACGGCATTGGCCCGAAACGATACCTGGCCGCCGAGACAAAAACCGATGCTGCCTATTTTATCTTTTTGCACGTCGTCTTGGCTTTGCAGCCAGTCGTAGGCGGCCTGAATGTCCTGATTTAGGCCCTCCGGCGTAATAGCCTGGTAGTGCGGCATGGCCTGGGTGGCAAACTCGCTGTATGGGATTTCGAGGCCTGGCTCGGCGGTGCGGTGAAACAGCTCGGGGGCCACTACTACGTAGCCCGCAGCGGCGAGACGGTCGGCCACGTTGCGGATGTGGCCATTTACCCCGAAGGCCTCCTGAAACAGAATGATGCCGGGTGCCGGGCCGCTGGCTTGCGGGCGGGCCACGTAGGCGTGCAGTTGGGTGCCGTCGGCGGCGGCAAGAACGAGGGAATTGGGGGTGCTCATAACTAATGAGTGAAGTGAGATGAGAGTCGCAGCCAGCAACCGAGCGACCGTGCGGTTGTTTGCGGGGCCAGAGTTAGCAGTTTCTACTTGGCTGGAGCTTCGTAGTTTGGCAGTACGCGGGGTAGTCTACGCTCACTTTGAGTTATTTAGAATTTATTTAAAAAGGTTGCGTTCTATTGCAACCGACCTTTTCTTCACTTAACATATTTACTATCAGTACATTGTTGATAAGATAACTACTTCTTGAGCTTAGCCTACTAACTTCTGCAGCCCAAAGCCAGCCTTTTGCTATTTTGAATTCTTCTAAACAGCCCGCACCTTTGTGGCTGTATTGAACGATTCTAAATAAAGAATGCGCCCACTCGTACTTCCTCTGCTGCTTTCGGGCAGCCTGCTGCCAGCCCTGGTTTCTGCTCAAACTACGCCTAGCCCCGCTCCGCACGGCGGCCATCGGGGCCACCACGGCCGCACGGGCACTATTTCGGGCCACGTAGTGCTGGCCGATGGGCAGTCACCCGACCACGTGGCGGTGCTGGTAAAGGGCACTGCCCACGGCACCACGCCCGACGCCAACGGCAACTTCAGCTTGGAGGCACCCGCTGGCTGGCAAGCAATTACGGTATCGGGCCTGGGCTACGCCACCCAGGAAACCACCGTGGACGTACCCAACGGCCAGACCGTGACCATGCCCGCCCTGACGCTGGTGCGCGGCAACCGCCAGCTCGATGAGGTGACGGTAACGGGCAATAAAACCCTGAACCAGCGCCCCACCGCCGTGGGCAAAATGCCCGTAGCCCCGCTCGATTTGCCCCAGTCGGCCATTACGGTAGGGCAGCAGGTACTGGAAGAGCAGCAGGTGCTGCGCATCAGCGATGCCGTGGTGAACACGCCCGGCCTCTACGTATCGGGCGCCACCGGCGGCACCCAGGAGGAGCTGTCCAGCCGCGGTTTTGCCTACACCAGCAACAATACCTTTAAAAACGGGGTGCGCTACAACAACGGCATCTTTCCCGAGGCCAGCTCCTTAGAAAGGCTGGAGGTACTGAAAGGCAGCACGGCTATCCTCTACGGCAACGTGGCGGCGGGCGGCGTGCTCAACCTCGTCACCAAAAAGCCACGCTTCGAGCGCGGCGGCTCGGTGGGCGTGCGCGTGGGCAGCTTCGGCTTTGTGAAGCCCACGTTTGACGTGTACGGCGCGGTAGGCAAGAGCGAAAAAGTGGCCTTCCGCCTCAATGGCACCTACGAGCGCGGCGACAGCTACCGCGATGAGGTAAAGGGCAACCGCGTGTACGTCAACCCTTCGCTGCTATTTCAGCTTACGCCCAAGACGAGCCTGGTGCTGGAAGGCGACTACCTGCGCGACCGTCGCACTCCCGATTTTGGCATCGGGGCCATCAACTACCAGATTATCGACTCGCGCAGCCGCTTCCTCAACGTGCCCGGCGCGCTCAACTCGACCAACCAAACCAGCGCCACGGCCACTCTCACCAGCCGCATTAATGACACCTGGACCGTGCGGGCCATCGGCGGCTTTCAGCGCTACGACAATGAGCTGAAGAGCGGCGCCCGCCCCACCAACATCGTGGGCACGCCCGGCGCCACCTATGGCAACTGGACGCGCACTTTGCAGCGCACCGAAACCACCCAGAACTACTTCCTGGCCGAAATCGACCTTACCGGGCAGTTCCGCACCGGGGCCATTGGGCACACGCTGCTCGTGGGCGCCGATGCCGACCAGTACCAGGGCAGCACGCTGGCCTACACCAACCCGGCCGCACCCGGCAGCACCACCGTGGCCGTGTCGGCCTACGATGTCATCAATGTGCTCGACCGCAGCCGCGTACTTACTCAGCCAGCCCTACGTCTGAATGGCTTCGACGACCTGGTGATGGCCAGCATCACGAAGGACAACACCCGCCGCGCCGGCTTTTATGCTCAGGACCTGATAAGCCTCGGCGAGAAAGTGAAAGTGCTGGCCGGCCTGCGCTGGAGCTACCAGGAAACGCCCAGCGACGTGTACACCTACTCGACCGTGGCCAGCCGCGCCAACCGCACGGCCGGCAACTACGTCGAAAACCGCCGCTACGACAACGCCTTTTCGCCGCGCCTGGGCGTGGTGTACCAGCCCATCAAAACGTCGGCGGTATTCGCTTCTTACTCCAATTCGTTTTCGCCCAATACCGGCATCGACGCTACCGGCGCGGCCCTACCCCCGTCGCTCATCGACCAGTACGAAGTGGGCATCAAAAATGACCTATTTAAGGGTGCGCTGTCGGCCAACGTAACGCTGTACCGCATCGTGAACAGCAACCAGACGCAGACCATCCTGCCCACCGCGCCCAACTACAACCCTGCCTTCACCAACGCCCAGGAGCTGGCCGGCCAGGTTACCAGCAAGGGCGTCGAGGTCGATGTGCAAACCAAGCCCTATTTGGGCTGGTCGGTGCTGGCCGGCTACAGCTACAACAACACCGCCTACACCGGCAGCAACCTCTACGCCGAAGGCAGCCGCCTGCGCTACAACCCCGCGCACACCGCCAACGCCAGCATCTTCTACAATTTCAGCTCATTAGCCGAAAGCGGCTTTTTGCGCGGCCTTTCGCTGGGCACCACCGGCTACTACGTGGGCGACCGCCTGGCCGGCCGCAACAACCGCTTGCTTAACCCCGCCACCGGCCTGCCCTGGACTACCGCCACCCCCGAGCCGTTCCAGCTCATCGCCCTGCCCAACTACTTCCAGTTCGATGCCAACATCGGCTACACCTACCAGCGCTTCACGGTGCGCGCCAAGGCGGGCAACCTGCTCGGCAAGCTCAGCTACAACGCGCACGACGACAACAGCGTGAACCCCATTGCACCGCGCAACTACTCCACCACGCTGAGCTTCCGGCTGTAAGCAGTAGGTAAATGGCGGCCACTGGCCGCTACATTTCGCCTTTCTATCGCTCAATACTTGACCCACCGGCCCCGCCGGTGGGTTATTTGCTGAAATATCACCTGTTTATATGAAGCTGTTTTTCCGCCGCATTCACTTGTACCTCGGGCTGGTTTCGGGGCTATTTCTAGTCGTGGTGTGTCTTACGGGCACCATCCTCGTTTTTGAGGAAGAGTTTGAGCACGCCCTCAACCACGAGCGCTACTTTGTGGCGGCCGCCGCCACGCCGCGCCTCTCGCTGGCCCAGCTCACCGAGGCCGTGCGCGCCGCCCGGCCCAAGGCCAAAATCAATGGCATCAAGGTCTACGCCGACCCCACCCGCACCGTCGAAATCGGCTTGGCTGGCAGCGGCCGTCCTGGCGGCCCGCAGGGCGGCGGGGGCGAAGGCCGCAAAGGCATGCGTGGTGAGCAAGGCGGCGCAGACCGCACCCCACGGAGCGAAGGCCGCGAAGGCGGGGGCGAGCAACGCGGCGAGCACCAAGCGGGCGGCGGCCAAGGCGAGCGTACCAGCAACGGCCTAGTAGCCGGGGGCGGCCCCAATGCCAAAGGCGGCCGCGGAGGCAAAGGCGGCGACCGCGGCCCGACGCTCTTCCTGAACCCCTACACGGGCGCTATTTTAGGTGAGTACGACTCGCACAAATCCTTCTTCCACTTCATCGAGGAGATTCACCGGGGGCTGGTGGCGGGCCGGGTGGGCAAGCTCATCATGGGCATCAATTCGATTATTTTCCTCTTCATTCTGGGCACGGGTATTGTGCTGTGGTGGCCCGCCGCCAAGCAGGCATTTTCGCAGCGCCTCAGCATCAAATGGGGCAGCAGCTGGAAGCGCATGAACCACGATTTTCACATCGTGCTGGGCTTTTACGCCTCAGTATTTTTGTTTATCATGGCCGCTACGGGCGTGGGCATGTCGTTCGATTGGGTGGGCAAAACCATCAATACGCTCACCCACTCACCCCAGCAGCGGCCCGAGCCACCCACCTCGGCGGCGGCCGCACCCGGCACGGCAGCTTTTGGGGCCGATGCTGCCCTGGCCCTGGCGCGCCAGCAAGATGCCAGCGCCGCCAGCTACACCGTGCAGCTACCCAAGGGGCCCACTGGCAGCATCCAGGTCGGCATTTTACGCCCCGGCGCCATCACCGAGCGCGCCACCGACGACGTGTACCTCGACCAGTACAGCGGCCAAGTACTGCGCCAGCAGGCCTACGCCGAAAAGCCGGTGGGGCAGCGCATTCGCGGGCTCTTCAAGCCGGTGCATACGGGCGCCATTTTTGGGCTGCCCACCAAAATACTGGCCTTCATAATGGTGATTTTGGGCGCTACGTTCCCCATCACGGGCACCATTATGTGGCTCAACCGGACGCGCAAATCCAAGAAAAAAGGCCAGCCCCGCGTTGCCTCCGCAGCATAAGCTTCGGCTTGTGCAGCAGTAGACTAGCAAGCCAAAAAGGCGGCCCTTTGTGCTCAGCACGAGGGGCTGCCTTTTTATGTTCTAAGCTAGGTTTGTATGCGTCAAATGGGGCCTGCGTAAGCCCGGATTTACTACTTACCGCGCCTGCCAGGTATCCCAGCCCAGCTTCAGAATGAAGCCGCTCACGACCACCAGAAAAAGCACCCGCACGAAGCTCGTGCCGCGCCGCAGCGCCAGCCGCGCCCCCAGCGCCGAGCCCAGCATATTGCAGGCGGCCATGGGCACCGCGATGCGGTAGAGCACCTGCCCGGTCGAAATAAAATACGCCAGCCCGGCAATGTTGGTGGCCACATTCACGACTTTGGCTGAGGCCGAGGCTGATAGAAAGTCATAGCCAAAAAGCCCTACAAAGGCAAAGAGCAGCAAGCTGCCCGTGCCCGGCCCAAAAAAGCCGTCGTAAAACCCCAGTGCCGCGCCCAGCGCCACGCCCGTCAGCAGCTCGCGGCGGCCGTGCAGACGCGGCGCGTGCAGGCTCCCAAAATCCTTGCGCCAAAAGGTGTAAGCGGCCATGAGCACCAGCAGCGCCAGCACCAGCGGGCGTACCAGGTCCTTGTCGAGCCCGCTCACGGCCCGCGCTCCGAGCAGCGCAAAGCAGCCTGCCACCACCGCCGCTACGGCCACCGTGCGCCAACGCATGGGCACCGCGCCCGTGCCGCTCAGGTAGCGCTGGAGCGAGGCGGCCGTGCCGGCCAAGCTGGCTACTTTGCCCGTGCCGAGCACCGTGGGTACCGGCACTTCTGGTAGCAATAGCAGCAGCGCGGGCAGTTGAATGAGGCCGCCGCCGCCCACCATGCCATCAATCAGGCCGGCCAAAAAAGCGAAAAAACACAGCAGGGGCAAAACAAATACGGAAGACATAAGGAGCAAAATTACCGCCTTTCCGGGCACGCCGCCGCACGCCTACCCCTCTGACCAGTAAAGCGACGCAAAAACACCTCCAATGACAACGCCCGTTAGCAACAGACAAATAACCAAGGGCTTGACAATCTTTTTGCGGGGATAGCTGGCTTCATCCGGTACGTACTTTTTCAGGTAGTAACTTAGCCATAAGCCACTGGAATAGCCCAGCACGAAGGCCAGCCCCGGAATACGCGGCACTACTTGCCCCAGCAGAATAGCCAAGCCCACAAACCCGATGCTGGTCCAGAGCGCGTGCCGGGCGGCGGCGGGCTGCCCGGCATCTCGCAGGGAGTGATACGCTAACACCCCGCCCGCCAACGCGCTAAAGACGACCGAGAAGCCGATTAGCGCTTGCGGGGAGTAGATGGCGGGCTTTACTTCAGTGGGGTAAGATGCTTCCATTTTAGGCGGGCCGGCAGTAGAACAAGGCCGCCAAAAACGCAGGCTGCCCCGGTTAGAGACAGCCTGCGTTTTTAGCTTTTCTCGGGGCTACGCCGCCTAAAACGGCGGCTCCTCGCCAAAGCTGTTGCTCTTGGGGAAAGACGTAGTCGGCTCGTTCATGCGTGAGCCCAGCCGGATGGTCTGCGGCTGGCCGAAGCCGCCCGCGTCGCCCCCGCCGCCCGCTGGTCCTTCGCTGTCGAAGCTGCTGCCCGGCAGCGCGTTGGGCGTGTATGAGGCGTCGCCAAAACCGCCCCCGCCATCGAAGCCGTCGAGGTCGGCAAACTTGGTGAACTTGCCGATAAACTTGAGCTGCACGGTTTCCAAAGAGCCGTTTCGGTGCTTGGCAATGATAACCTCGCCCATACCCTGGGTGGGGTTGCCCATCTCATCTTCGGTAATCTTGTAGTACTCAGGGCGGTAGAGGAAGATAACCATGTCGGCGTCCTGCTCGATAGAGCCCGATTCACGCAGGTCACTCAGCTGCGGCTTCTTGTCGCCGCCCCGCGTCTCTACCGAGCGCGAGAGCTGCGAGAGCGCAATAACCGGAATGTTCAGCTCTTTGGCGATGCCCTTGAGGGCCCGCGAAATGCTGGCAATTTCCTGCTCACGGTTGCCGCCCTTGCCCCCATCGTTGCCGCTCATTAGCTGCAAGTAGTCAATGATAATGAGCTGAATATCATGCTGCGACTTTAAGCGCCGGCACTTGGCCCGCAGCTCCCGGATGCTGAGTGCGGGCGTATCGTCAATAAAAATTGGGGCCGACGACAGCGCCGAAATCTTGCTATTGAGCTGCTGCCACTCATAATCGGCCAGGTTACCCTTCTTGATTTTCTCCGAGTCCAGCTCCGCCTCGGCCGAAATCAGACGGTTGACCAACTGAAGCGACGACATTTCCAAGGAGAAAATAGCGACCGGCTTCTTAAAATCAACTGCCGCGTTGCGCATAGCCGATACCACAAAGGCCGTGTTGTGCGTCACGGTGCAGTCGGCGAGCAGGAAAAGATGGTTGCCATCAATCTCGAAGCCGTAGTAGTCGTCTTCTTTGTCGAACTCAACCGTGATGCCCGTCATGCGCCAATCGACTTTAGAAGCCCACGGCAGCGCTTTTTTGCGCACGACGCGCACCGGCACACGCTCGATGTCGCCGTAAATCCGCACGCGGTACACCTCGCTTTCGTAGCCGATTTTGCTAATAGCAGCGCGCTTGTTCTTCAGCGAAGTGCGGAAGCCCAGCGAGTCAGCCAAAAACTTGATTTGCTGGGCCAACTCGAAGTTTTTCTGGGTAATCTCGTAGCCGTTGCTCACCGGGTCGAGGTGGCCATCCGAATCGATAAGGCCGGCCAGCAGCCGCAGCCGGTTCTCGGTCGAGTTGATGAGGTAGCGCTGCGGAATGTGCTTGTTATGGAGCACACTCAGCTGGCGCAGCTCGTCCTGCACCGAGTATTGGGCCAGGCTACCACCCTGCCGCCCCCGCGTGATGCCGTAGCTGTTGCAGCGGTCGGCCACCACGCCGGTGGTCACCTGCATCCCCAGGCCGCCGGCGTATTCGTGCAGGTAGTCAATGATTTCGGTATCCTGCCCGGTAATGCGGCAGTTGCCCGATGCACCATCGCCCAGCCACACGCCCAGGAAATACGGGTCGAGCGGCAGCGCTTTCTCCTCAAATTCTACGGCCACTTTGTAGCCCTTGTAGTTCGACTGAAACTTGGTACCTTTCTTGACCCAGTCGCGCACTTCGATGTTGAGCACGTCGCCATGGCGGTGCGGGCCTTCGTTGCGCGAGCGCTTGAGCGACAGGATGTGGCTCTCGTTCACGCGGTAATCGTCGCCCTTATTTTGGCGCACCCAATACATATTTTCGCGGCCGCGGGCCAGGCTCAGCACCCGGCGCGGCGTCGAGTCGTCGCCCATCAGCAGGTCGCCCTCGCGCACATCTTCCACGTTGCGCAGCGTGCCGTCGAACATGATTACCCGCGTGCCTTTGGCGAGGCACTTGCCCATGCCGGGGCGTGCCGCCACAATCACCAGGTCAGACGGTTGCCAGCCACTCGTGACGCGGTCGAGGGCCGAGAAGCCAGTGGGCACGCCGGTCAGGCCGTCTTTTTGGTGCTTCTTTTCTTCGAGCTCTTTAATGGCTTTCACCATCAAGTCCTGCATCGAGTCCACGCCTTTGCGCATGTTGTCTTCCGACACCTGGAAAATATTCTTTTCGGTGGCGTCGAGCAGCTCAAATACGTCGGTGGTTTCCTCGTAGGCATCGCGCAAAATGTCGGTGGCCGTGCGGATAAGCTCGCGCTTGATGGCCGCCTCCAAAATCACGCGGGCGTGCGCCTCAATGTTGGCCGCCGAGTTGATGTGCATGGTCAGGCCAGCCACGTAGCCTACGCCGCCCGCCGCTTCGAGCTCGCCCATTTCGCGCAGCTCCTGCACCACGGTGAGCTGGTCGATAGGCTCCGACTTATCAAACAAGTTGCTGATAGCCTTATAGATGCGCTGGTGGCCATCCTTGTAGAAGCTCACCGGCTTCAGAATATCAACTACCGTGGTAAGCGCGTCCTTCTCCAGCATGAGCGCGCCGAGCACGGCGGCTTCCATTTCGAGGCGCTGCGGGGGCAGCTTGCCGGTGGGCGACGTGGGCACGGGCACGCGGGTGCCGCGCACGCCCTGAAAGGCGGCGGCGGCGCGGGCCGCAGATTGCTTGAGGCGGTCGTCCATACGGTCAGACATAAAGGAGCAGGCGGGAGGCGAGGAATATCAGAACAGCTACCGGCGGCAAATAGCTTACCGCGGCCCGGTGCGCAAGCGCCGGAACTAACAAAGCTAACCCATTCGGGAAAAGCTTACAATGCTCGCACCGCCAGCAATGCCAGTAATCCTGGCAACACTTACAAGCAACTACTTAACTGCCAAGCCAAGAAAAATAAAGCTGGTTTTTCCAGTTTTTTCGTGGTATATACTACTGCTTAATCACGCGCTGAACTGGCAGCGGGCCGTACTTTCGCCCCCCGCAAATAGCCCTTCTCCCCTGCTTTGGAAAGTATTCACCTGATTGCCGTTGGCGGCAGCATCATGCACAACCTGGCGCTAGCCCTGCACCAGCGCGGCGCCCACGTCACGGGCTCGGATGACGAGATTTTTGAGCCCGCCCGCACCCGTCTTGCCAAGGCCGGCGTGCTGCCCGAGGCCGAGGGTTGGTTTCCTGAAAAGATTCACGCTGGCCTTTCGGCCGTAATCGTGGGCATGCACGCCCGGCCCGACAACCCCGAGCTGGCCCGTGCTCAAGAGTTGGGCTTAAAAATCTACTCCTTCCCCGAGTATATCTACGAGGCCAGCAAGGACAAGCAGCGCATCGTCATTGGCGGCTCGCACGGCAAAACGAGCATTACCGCGCTGATTTTGCATGTGTTGCGTTTTAACGGGCGGCAGTTCGACTACGCTGTGGGCGCGCAGCTGGCGGGCTTCGACCTTATGGTGCAGCTCACCGACGATGCCCCGATTATCATCATCGAGGGCGATGAATACCTATCGTCGCCCGTCGACCGCCGGCCCAAGTTCCACCTCTACCAGCATCACATTGGCGTGATTTCGGGCATCAGCTGGGACCATATCAA
>Ga0265798_10004678_pt1 | contig 18782 bp, 13 predicted proteins | sample P3T30metagenome_FD_192430 | JGI IMG/M metagenome (GOLD analysis project Ga0265798, IMG submission 192430) | Plant litter microbial communities from East Loma Ridge, Irvine, California - P3 T30 | ecosystem: Environmental > Terrestrial > Plant litter > Unclassified | place: USA: California... | reverse complement strand
CGGGCTTATTTTTTGGAAAATCAAAGCGTTAATTCATCCACAGCGTGGCGACTTCCTCGAAGCGGTGGGCAGCGAAAGCGCCGTAGGGCCGCTCGGCGTAGAAGCCCAGGACGTGGACGTGTTTCTGGCCGGTGCGCACGTGGGGGAGCACCCGCACGGGGTACACACGGCCTGCCTCGGGCCAGTCGCCGATGTAGCCGGCGGGGCGGGCAGTATCATCAATGCAGCGGGCAAACTGCTGCACGGGCAGGGGAGTCGGGAGCTGGGTGTTACGCATAGCCAAAGATACGAAGAAAGGTTGAAAAGCTAAAATTATTGGCAAAATAATCGGGCGTAAATTTCTGCGTGGTGGCTGAGTTAAAAAGTTGAAAGCAAAATGGGTTGAGTCAATTAGCTGGCTTAGGGGAGGCTGCTAATTTTGCTGGCTAACAAGTGTTAGCTTGCGAAGCCTATATACGTCAAAACCGTGCCGCCCGGATTGGGGGCGGCACGGTTTTGTGCAGGGCCAGCCAGGGGCCTAGCGCCGGTTGAGGTCGAGGGCCTGGTAGGCGATGAGCAGGTCGGTGCGGGTGCCCGGCGGGCGGTAGTACACGAGCAGGTCATACTGGTTTTCGGTTTCGGTGTGGGTGCCTTCGAAGTAGATTTCGTCGGGCGCGGCGCCGGCCCGCTTGGGGGCCACGGCGTAGCTGTAGTTGTAGTAGCCTTGCTTGAGCAGGGCGCGGCCAGTGTAGCGCTGTTGGGTTGAGTCGTAGGTGAGCCGAAACTCGTCCTTGAGCTGCCAGTCGCTGAGCGCGCCGAAGATGTACACCGGGCCGGGCGCGGGCTGCGCGGCCTTCAAATTGAAGGTGACCTGGGCGTAGTCGCCGTTGTAGGCGCCATTGCCAAACTCCCGGTTTTCGAACACGCGCTGGCCGTTGGCATCCACGTACTGGTTGTAAGCCAGGCCATTGCGGGTGGCTTCGGGCAGCAGTTCTACTTGCACGGGGGCGCTCTGGCGCACTAGCCGGGCCACGCCCAAGCCGTTGGCTTGCAGCGAGCGGGCGTCGAAGTACCGGTACTCGCTGAGGCCGGCAAAGGCGTTTTCGTAGTTGATGTACTGGTACTCCAGCCGGCGCTCGGCATCGCGCACGAAGGTGGGCGTGAGGTTGTAGTGGGCGTTATCCCAGCGGAAATTCTGGCGCAGCACCACCTTCACCTCGGCGGCGGGGTTTACCAGGTTTGCAGCGCTGTAGTTGATGTTAAAATTGAGCTGCTGGTAAGCGTAGCGCGCCTCTACGCCGCCAGCCAGAATGCCCTGTTGCAGCGTAGCCACCACTTGGTTTTCATACACCAGCATGCGGCGCGACACCAGCGGTACACCAGCTTGGTTCTGCACCACCAGCAGGTAATTGCCGCTGATTTTGACGCGCGGCACCTGCAAGGTGTAGTGGTAATAGGGCACCTTGGTATTGACCGAGGTTTGGTAATTGGTGAGCGTAAACTCGTTTATCTCGCTCAAAAACTGCATGTCGGTGAGCTGTGAGGGCGTCCAGCCGAGGTCGCAGTGGATGAGTTTGGCCGTGAGGCGCGGCGCCTGCTCGCCCAGCACGTCAAACTCCAGCAGCACGGGCTGCTCCTGGGTGATGGGCACGATGGGCGGATTCAGAATATCATTGACCTGGGCCGTGGGCACGTAGCACTGCACACTCCGGATGCTGGGGTCGTAGATGTAGTCCTGGTAGCGCAGGGTGCGGTCGGCGTAGTACTCGGCGGGCCTGGCCTGCTGGCTGGCCGGCGCGTTGGGGTTGGTGATGGGCGTGCCCAGCGGCACGCAGCCGGCGGCCAGCAGCAGGATGGGGTAGGGAAGGTGGCGAAAGCGCATAAAACGAAAGTACGGCCGAGGGCGCGGGCGCTATTGGGGTTGCGCCGCATACGGCCAACGATATCCGTAGCTGATTGCGCCGCAAACAGGGCGGTAGTCAGCCAGGTTAGTCCGTATTTATCAACTCAGTTTCATCCTAAAAAGTATGAGCGTAGCAGCAGCAGCAGCAGCAGCCGAGCCGCAGGCCCAGATGTGGGAGCCGATAAGTGAGGGTATATCCCGCCTAGCGGCCCGGTAGTGAGCACTGGTAGCCCCGCCAAATCGGGGCAGCGGCACCATACTGGTCTGGAACACAGGTAAGCCAGGCCGACTAGCCAGGAGGATAAAATGCGGGGGTAAAAGGCCTGAATTCAGCGTAGTAGCTGGTGTGAGCCCAGCCGCAGTAGTACATTGCCGCCGCGTTAAGTATCAGCGCACTAAAATGTACCTTTATCTGCAAAAAACAAGATGGAAGTAAGTCAGACCATTGACCAGCCAGTTGACGACTACCTGTATCAATACGCGGCCAACCTCTTAGCCAGCGGCAAGAAAGGCGCCGAAGTGGAGCATTTGCTGCTGCTCAAAGGCGTGCCCGCCGCTAGTGCCACCGCCGTGGTAAACGAGCTGGAAGGCCCCATTCGGGCGGCCAAAAATGCCCAGGCGAAGAAAGACATGCTGCACGGCGGCCTGTGGTGCATCGGGGGTGCGGCCCTCACCATGGCTCACATCGGCTTCGTATTTTGGGGTGCGATTATCTTCGGCGGCGTTCAATTCATTAAAGGCGTAACTAATTTGAAATAAACCCCTTACTTTCCAATAAAAGCACAAAGCCCCGTCCGAAGCTACCTGCTTCGGACGGGGCTTTGTGCTTGGTGGCGGTGGGCCTACATCTCGGCCAGCATCTCCCAGCGGTCATTCAGGCGGGCCAATTCTTTCTTGACTTGCTCAAACTTCACCGTCGTATCCTTGAGCTGCGCGGTGTTCTGGTAGATTTTGGGGTCGGCCAGCTGCTTTTCGTAGATGGCCAGCTCCTTCTCCATCTTGTCGATGTTGGCCTCGACCTCGGCTAGCTCGCGCAGGGCTTTTTTCTGGTCGGGCGCGGGCGTTTTGTTTACCGTGGGCACGGGCTCGGCCACGGCGGCGGGCTTGGGCGCGGGCTTGTTGGCGCTGGGGCTGGGCAGGCCGGCTTTTTTGGCGGCCTTCTCGCGGTCGTCCTGCCACTGCTCGTACTCGTGGTAGGTGCCGGGGTATTCCTTGAGCTGATAATCTTCGATAAACCAGATTTTGGTGGCCACGTTTTCCACGAAGTAGCGGTCGTGGCTAATCACGATAAACGTGCCCTCGTACTGCTCCAGCGCCTGAATCAGGATGTTGACCGACTGCATGTCCAGGTGGTTGGTCGGTTCGTCGAGCAGCAGGAAGTTGGCTTCCGAAATCAAGGTTTTGGCTAGGGCCACGCGGCTTTTTTCGCCGCCGCTCAGCACCTTAATTTTCTTGTACACGTCGTCGCCCGTGAACAGGAACGAGCCCAGCACGCCGCGCAATTCCATCTCGTTACGCTTCGAGCCCGCCTCGTTCATCTCCTGGATAATCTCGTTGTCCACGGTCAGGCTTTCGAGCTGGTGCTGCGCGTAGAAGGCCATGATGACGTTGTGGCCCAGCTGGTGCCGGCCGGCGGTGGGCGTTTCGGCGCCGGCTACGAGGCGCATCAGCGTCGATTTGCCCTTGCCGTTGGCCCCGATGAGCGCGATTTTATCGCCCCGCTCGATGTGCACGTTCGTATCGCGGAAGATGAGCTTGTCGCCGTAGCTTTTGCCTACATGCTCCATGCGCAGGATGTGGCGGCCGGGCTGCTGCGAGAACGTAAACTTGAAGTTGACCCGGGCCGCGTCGGGCGCCACGGCCTCGATGCGCTCCAGCTTGTCCAGCGCTTTCACGCGGCTCTGGGCCTGCTTGGCCTTGCTGGCGCTGGCCTTGAAGCGCTCGATAAAGCGCTCGGCCTGCTTGATGGCTGCCTGCTGGTTGTCGTAGGCGCCCTGCTGAATCTCGGTGCGCAACACCTTTTCTTCCTGATAGAACGAGTAGTTGCCGGCGTAGGGGTGCAGCTTGCCGCCGCTCACTTCCACGGTGGTGTTGGTGGTGCCGTCCAGGAACTCGCGGTCGTGGCTCACGATGATAACCGCGCCCTCGTAGCCCGCCAGGTAGGTTTCAATCCACTTGATGGAGGGCAAGTCCAAGTGGTTGGTAGGCTCGTCAAGCAGCAGCAGCGAAGGCTGTTGCAGCAGGATTTTGGCCAGCATCACGCGCATGCGCCAGCCGCCCGAAAAGGTTTTGAGCGGCTTCTGCAAGTCTTCGGTCGAGAAGCCCAGGCCTTCGAGGATTTCCTCGGCCTTCGACTGCATGGTGTAGCCGCCCAGCGCCTCGAAGCGCTCCTGCAAGTTAGCCAGCTTGTCTACGAGGTCGTCGGTGTAGTCCGTCTCAAATTTGAGTAGAATCTCGTCGATTTTCTTCTGCAACTCCAGCGCCTCGGCAAAAGCCTGCATGGCCACGATGAGGATGGACTCGTGCGAGTCGTAGCTCAGCAAGTCCTGGTTCAGGAAGCCCAGGCTCACGTCCTTGCTCATCGAGATGGAGCCGCCGTCGGGGCGGTATTCGCCCACCAGCAGGCGCAGCAAGGTCGATTTGCCGGTGCCGTTGAGGCCCACCAAGCCGATTTTATCCTTGGGCTTGATGTGCAGGCTGGCGCCGTCGTAGAGGGTGCGCGAACCGAAATGGAAGTCGAGGTCGGAAATTGAAATCATGGCGGGGCCGAAGTGGCCGCTAAAAGCAAGTGAGGCGTAGCGTAGGGGCAGCAGGCTAAAAGCCCGGCTTACCCGACACTAGCGGCGGGGCAAAGGTACGGCCGGGCCTAGCCACGAAAAACAAGCTGGGCCCGGTAAGGGCCTCAGCTTGTCTTAAAACAGTGCATCCGCCCGGAAAATTTCCGTAAAAGCCAGCTCCTCGGCTACTCGCTCCCGTCGTCTACCACGGGCACGTAGCCGGGGCCGGAAAGTATTCTTCACTGAAATACTTTCCGGTGGGGCCATCGGGGCCCAGCAGCGCGTACTTCACGATGCGCTGGCCGGCCTGCTGCACCGTGCTGGTGCCCTGGTGGCCGGTGAAGTCGGTTTTGGTGTAGCCCGGGCACACCGCATTCACTTTAAACGGAGTGTGGCGCAGGGCGTGGGCCAGGTTGAGGGTGTACATGTTGAGGGCCGTTTTCGAGGCCTGGTACACGGGGTAGCGATGGGCAAAATTCTCGCTGTCAAGGTCGGCATACAGGGTGAGCGACGCCATCGCGCTGCTTACGTTGACGATGCGAGGCTGCGGCGACTGTTGCAGCAGGTCGAGGAAAGCCTGCGTAACCCCCACCACCCCAAAGACATTGGTTTCAAATACGGCCCGGTACTGCGCCGGCGTGTCGTGCAGGGCCGACTGCGCCATGCCGCCCGAGATGCCGGCGTTGTTGACCAGCACGTCCAGCACCGGCGCTTTTGCGCCAATCGCCGCCCGGGCCGCCTCAATAGAAGCCGCGCTGGTAACATCTAACCGAATGGCCTCCACGTTAGCCAGTCCGCTGGCCTTGAGCTGTTGCACGGCGGCTTCGCCGCTGGCCAGGCTCCGGCTGCCGAGGTACACGAAAAAGCCCTGCTGGGCCAGTAGGGTGGCTACTTCCAGGCCAATGCCCTTGTTGGCGCCGGTTACTAGTGCTGACTTCATTTGCGCTGCTACTTATAGATGTTGAAAAAAACCGGCGAAGCTATTTCGCTCGGATAGCCTAGAGGCTATAAAATTGAAAGTGAATTATTTGACTTGTCCCGTAAGGCGCTTGCGGAGAGCATGGCAAGCCCGTAAGACCCGCTTGCCGAATCTTTTTGTACTGGTAGTTACCGTGCTTGCTTAGGCCGTTGCCAGCTGGGGTGCCGCGCCCGGCCCGGGCAGCGCGGTGGGGGAGTAGCCGAACTGCTTTTTGAATGCGTACGAAAAGTGCGCGAGGTTCTCGAAGCCTACTTCCAGGTAAAGCTCCACGGGCTTGCGGCGCTTTTCGGCTAGTTGATAATGGGCTAGCGCCAGTCGTTTTTGCGTGAGCCAGCGCTGGGGACTCAACTGAAAGGCTTTCTTAAAGTCGCGCTTGAAGGTGGTGAGGCTGCGGCCGGTCAGGTAGCTAAACTTGGCCAGCGGCAGGTTGAACATGTAGTTGGCTTCCATAAACTCGACCAGGTTTATTTTGCCGGGCTCAGCGAAGTCAGCCAGCACGCCATCACTCTGCGGGTCGAGGCTGCGCAGAATTTCGATGACTTCCGTTACCTTCATTGACAGGAGCTTTTCCGGCAGCTGCTGCTCCAGCTCCAGGTAGGGCAGTAGGGACGCGAAGAGGCTCTGGAGCAGCGGGCTTGTGGGGAAAATCAGCGGGGCGGCCGTAGCCCGGCGGGTGGCCGCCGGGGTATGCTGGGTGTAGTAAGCCCGCACGAGGGCCGTGGGCAGCTTCATGAGGACGGCCCGGTAAGGCGCGCCGTCCTTGGGATACTTCAGCAAGGTGGCGGGCTGCCGGCGGGGTAGCAGCAGCGTGTCGCCCGGCCCGCACCAGCGCGTGCAGTCGGCCAGTACCACTTTCAGCTCGCCCGCCAATACACTGACCAGTATGTTGTCTTCAGAGGTCAGCTCGCCCCCGTAGCGCCGGTCGCCCTGGCAGACTACCACCATTTCCGCGTAGCGGTTTAGTTGCTTGACGGTCATAAGAGACTGGCTAGGATTACGGGCGGGCTAGGTGGCCTGCGTTGGTGAGCAGTGCTTGTTGGGAATACAAAGTTAGGCAACCCGGCAACGGCGTACTTTGCTGAAAAGGCCAACTATGCTTTGCTCAGCGGGCCAGGTAGTCCGCTGGGCAATGGGTAGGCGGCAAACCCGGTGTCGGCCATAAGAAAACCTTGTGGTAATGTATGAGCCGCGCCCCGGGCAGACCTTTGTAGTTCTCTTTGTATTCTGCCTATCCCTGTGCGCATGAAGCGTTTTTTGCCCGTTGTGGCGCTGGCCCTGGGCCAGCTGGCCAGCCCCGCCCAGGCCCAGCGGCCCACTAACACCGCCCACGCCGATAAAATATTGCTGCCCAACGGCTGGAGCCTCACCCCAGCCGGCACGGCGCTGGCCCTCGGCGATTTGCCGCTCAATATGCAGCTCGCGCCCGGCGGCAAAGTGCTGGCCGTCAGCAACAATGGCCAGGGCAAGCAGAGCATCCAGCTCATCGACCCCGCCACCGAAAAGACACTCGATGAGCGGCCCATCGGCAAGGCGTGGTACGGACTGGCCTTCTCGGCGAAGGGCGATAAGCTCTACGCCTCGGGCGGCAACGACAACATTATTCTGGCTTATCCCACGGCGGGCCGCAAGCTCGGTGCGCCCGATACGCTGCGCCTCGGCCCAGCCTGGCCCAAGGCCAAAATCAGCCCCGTGGGCATTGCCGTGGACGGCGCCGGCCAGCGCCTCTATACCGTCACGAAGGAGGACAACGCGCTCTACGTGCTCGACCTGAAAACCGGCCGCACCCTCAGTCGCGTCGAACTGGGCCACGAGGCCTACGGCTGCTTATTATCGAAGGATGAGAAAACGCTGTACATCACCCTCTGGGGTGGCGACAAGCTGCTGGCCTACGACCGCGCCACCGGCCGCGTGCGCGCCGAGCTAGCCACCGGCAGCCACCCCAACGAGCTGATTCAGAGCCGCGACGGCTGCTACCTGTTCGTGGCCAATGCCAACGACAACTCCGTGTCGGTGATTGACGCCAAAGGCTGGAAGGTGCTCGAAACCATCTCCACCAGCCTGTACCCCACGCGCCTCACCGGCTCGACTACCAACGGCTTGGCCCTGGCCCCCAACGGCCAGACGCTCTACATCGCCAACGCCGACAATAATTGCCTGGCCGTGTTCGACGTGCGCAAGCCCGGCCACAGCGCTGCGAAAGGCTTTATTCCGACCGGGTGGTATCCCACCTGCGTGCGGGTGCAGGGCAGTAAAATATTGGTAGCCAACGGCAAAGGCTTCTCCAGTCTGGCTAACCCCCACGGCCCGCAGCCGGTGAAGAAAACCGATACCAGCGGCTACCAGACGGGCAGCGCTGAGCAGCGTGAGGTGCAGTACATCGGCAGCCTGTTTAAAGGCACGCTCTCGTTCATCCCGGCGCCCAGCCAGGCGCGGCTCAAGGCGTATTCGCAGCAGGTGTACGCCAACACACCCTTCACCAAAACCAGCGAGAAGCTGGCGCTGGGCGCGGCCGGCAACCCCGTGCCGCGCCGGGCCGGCGAGCCGTCGCCCATCAAGCACGTCTTCTACATCATCAAGGAAAACCGGACGTACGACCAGATACTGGGCGACGTGCCCGAGGGCGAAGGCGACTCGTCGCTTTGCATTTTTCCGCGCAAGGTGACGCCCAATCACCACGCGCTGGCCCGCGAGTTCGTGCTGCTCGACAATTTCTACGTGAATGCCGAGGTGAGCGCCGATGGCCACAACTGGAGTACCGCCGCCTACGCCACCGACTACGTAGAAAAGTCGTGGCCCATCAGCTACGGCGGGCGCGGCGGCAGCTACGACTACGAGGGCACCCGCAAAATTGCCTACCCGCGCGACGGCTTCATCTGGGACTATTGCCAGCGCGCCGGCCTCACGTACCGCACCTACGGTGAGTTTGCCGAGAACGGTAAAACCTCGCTCAAGTCGCTGCGCGGGCACGTTTGCCCCAAGGCGCCGGGCTTCGATATGGACGTGCCCGACGTGGAGCGCGTGCGCATCTGGGCGCAGGACTTCGACTCGCTGCTGGCCCGGAACGCGGTGCCGCAGTTCAGCACCATTCGCCTCAGCAACGACCACACCAGCGGGCAGCGGCTGGGCAAGGTGAGCCCAACTTCGGCCGTGGCCGATAACGACTTGGCGCTGGGGCAGCTTGTGGAGCACATTGCGGCCAGTAGCGTGTGGGGCGAGTCGGCTATTTTTGTACTGGAGGATGATGCCCAGAATGGCCCCGACCACATCGACGCCCACCGCTCGCCGGCCTTCGTCATCAGCCCCTACGTGCGGCGCAATGCCGTGGACCACACCCTCTATACCACCGCCGGCCTCATGCGCACGATGGAGCTGCTGCTCGGCCTGCCGCCCATGAGCCAGTACGACGCGGCCGCCCGGCCGCTGTTCGGCCTCTTTCAGACCACCCCAGATTTAACGAAGTATCAGGCCAAAGCCAACCAGGTGCCGCTCACTATTCGCAACACGGCGCACAACCGCAGCGCCGAGCGCTCGGCCAAGTTCGACTTTGCCCACGAGGATGCGGTGCCCGATTTGGACCTTAACGAGGTAGTCTGGAAGGCCGTGAAAGGCGAGGAGGCCACCATGCCGGCGCCTCGGCGCGGGGCTTTTCTACAGCTCACGCCCAAGCGCGATGACGACGATTAAGTAGGGCGCGGGGATAGTTCCTGCCGGGTGTTGAACAATGTTGTGTGCAGTCGTTCAATGCCGGGCGGGGGCAAGCCCCGCACCCTACTGGGTCAGCACCAGTAGCAGCGCGTTGTCGCTCAGCGCTTCTATTTCTAATGAGGCGGGTGCGTCCCAAAGGCCCAGGCCGTCTTTCTCGTGTAACAGCCGGCCTTCGACCTCAAAGGCGCCGGCTAGCACGAAGCCGAAGAAAAGCTGGCCCGCCGCTAGTGCGTGCGTAGCTTCTTGGCGGCCCGCAAAGCGGCCCAGGCTCAGTGTGAAGGGCAGGCCTGCCGTGGTGGGCAGCAGCGGAGCCAGCCGATTGGCGATATCCTCGAAGCTAAAGACAACGGATTCTGCGGTGAGCACCGGCTCGTCGGCTCGCAGCCACAGGTGCAGCAGGTTGATAACGTTGCTGGGGTAGGGGTTGCGGAGCCGAAGCGTGCTGCCCGCAGGCAGCGTTAGCACGTGCACTTGCCCTACTGCTGTGGGTAGTACTTCCGCGTTAAATAGCGCCTCTACCGTGCCGGTAATGGGTAGCAGCACGATATGCACCGCCTCCGGCACGGGCAGTTCGAGGGTGTAGCTGCTGGCCAGCCATTCCTCATTCACGGCTAGCAGCTGGCCCAGCGGCTGCTTATGCTCGTGCTGAAAATCGCCGAAACTGAAGGTGGCGAAGCGTCGAAAGTCGGGCGTTTCGGTGCGGCCACGCTGGTCGGCGAGGAAGATTTTACCGGGTGTCGTCGGGGTGGGCATCGGGTGCGGCGGCTAGCAGAGAATGAATGGCCAGGTAGGGCTGAAGCTGGAACGTATGAACCGGCGTCGCGGCTTCCGTAGCCGCCGCGCGGGCGGCCGATACGAGCAGGTAGCTGCCCACGGTGTCGTGCCACACGAGCGGCTCGGTGAAAAAGCTGACCGCTACCTGGTGCTTGCTGGGGTCGAGCAAGTCGGAGTTTATCAGCTCAAACTGAAACTTCTCAAATCGCAGAAAGCGCCGGCCCAGGTTGTCGAGCACGTCGGGCACCATGCCACCTAATTGCTGCAAATAGCCGATAACGGCCCCGCTGGCCAGCCCGTGCAGCTGGTCGGCGCCCGGCACGTAGTGCAGCAGCTCGCCAAAAGTGCGGTACTTCTGCGCCTGATTGAAATACTGCGCCTGCATCCGAAATTCGCGGTAGCTGTCGTCGAGCACGAGCTTGTCCCAGGGCCGGCTGGCACTAGCATCAATGATTTTGCGGTAGCAGAGGGTGATGTGGCGAGTGGGCACAGCGGAGAATTGGTGAGGTGTGAGTTAGGGAGTTGTGGATGCCCAGATACGAGGCCATTGCTTGCGATTAGGCTTCTAATCCACACCTCGCCATTGCACCCTCTCGCCTTACACGGCGATGCTCATTGCCAGGGCAAAGCCATCGGTGAGGTTGCCGGTGACGGTGGCAATTTCAAGGCCCGCCGAGTCGTCGCTAAACACGTTGTCGCTCTTATTATACGTGTAGCCGCTCAAGCCTTTGCCATAGCCATTGACGAGGGCCAGCGCCGTGCCGGTGCCCTCGGGAAAAGCAATCTGAGTTACTTTGAGCGAGGTGCCGCTGGCATTGTAGACGTGCACATGGATGTGCGTGGCGCGGCCCGAGTACCAGCCCGGAAAAATGCTCGTGAACGTGACCAGGCCCGCCGAATTAGTAGTTTGGCGGCCGCGCAAAAAGTGTAGGCTCGTGTAGTTGGTGCTCTGCATACCTGTGCCGCCGTACTCCGAGTAGTTGCCCTCGGCGTCGCAGTGCCAGATATCGACCAGCGCGCCCGCCAGGGCGGTGCAGCCGGCGCTGCTGCTCGTGATGGTAATGTTGGCGGTCAGCTTGTAGCCCGTTTTGCCGTCGGTGATGTCGGCGCGCACGTACGACGAGGGCGTGTGCGTAGGGAAGGGGCCTTCGGTTTCGGTGGGAGCCACCGTGCAGTTGCTGCTGCTGGAGCCGCCGGTGGGGGTGGTAGTGGTGCCCGTGGCGGTGCTGGGTTTCGCCGCATCTTTGCCGCAGGCGGCGAGCAGGGCGGGGGCCGACACCGCGCCGGCTAACAGGCTTTTGAGGAAATACTTGCGTTCCATGACGAGAGGAGGTTGAGAAGGTACTGGGAGTGTGGCAGTACCTCAAAAGTCCTAGTGCTCGCCGGTAACGGCTTTCTGCAATCGCTTAGCCAGCCGTTTTACTCGACGGATGGCTCCATGGAGCCACCGTTTGGGCCCGTGCTCGGCGCGGGCGGGTGCCGGATTAGTTGGCGGGGGCGCGTGCGGACCGGGCGGCAGTGCCGTGCCGCCGCCCGACTGCCCGAGGTCGGTGGCCATTTTTTGCGGCACGCCCACGTTGTGCAGAAAGCCCGTGATGAGGCCCTGCCGCCAAGCCGTAAACACCGAAAACTCCAATTCGCGGGGCGCGTCAATCTCGCCCACCACGAAGCGGCCGCCGGGGCGCGGGTTCTGGTTGCGCACCACGAGGTTCACGGCCCCGGTTTTGAGGCGGGTGAGCAGCGTCTTCTTGATTTCTTCGCCCTTGTAATCCAAAAGTTTGAGCTTGAGGCCGGTATAGCGGGCCCGCACCTCGCCCGTAATGCGCTGGCGGTCAATGCGCTCATCAAAATCAATACGCTGTACCTGCCCGCTCTCAAAGCTGATGAGGCGCGTGGGCTTCATAATAGGATTGAGGATGCTGAACGGGGCCGGCCCGAAGCGGCCGCGCAGGTGCTGGCGGCCCTGCGGGTCGAGCAGCGAGGTGGTGAGCGCCACCTCGGCCCGGCAGGTATTCTGCAAGTAGCCGGTGGCCGTGGCCGTGAGCGGCTGGGCCAGGCTCATGCGGCGCGGGTCGTTGGTGACGTTGCGAAAGCTGACGTTCAGGCGGTTAATCGTAAACTTGCCCACCAGCGGTGTGCGCGCACTGCGGTAAAAGGCCGTGATGGTACCGTTGTTAAAATCCAACTCGCGTACGTCGAAATGGGCCCGCACCCGGCGCACCAGCTCGGGCGACAGGTACGAGGGCTTGCGGTTGAGGGGCCCGCGCCCGTCGCTGCTGGCTTGCAGGAAGGGCCGCTCGGCCGTGAGGTGGGCAATGCGCAGGTGGCTATTGGCCGAGAGCTGCTTGAAGTCAAAGCCCTGCGCCCGCAGCTCGGCCATGCGGATGGTAAGCTGCGTAGTCTGGTAGCCGGCGCGGCGGTTGAGCTGGGCCGGCGTGAGGGTGGGCCACATCGCCAGCGTGGTGAGCCGTAGGGCCTGCTTATCGGTGTTCAGAAAAGCATGCTCGATACTGACTGGGTACACCGGGGCCGAAAACACCCCCGTGAGGCGCCCCGTGTGCCCCGCCCAGCTGCGGGCGTAGAGGATGCGCCGGGCACTGGGCTGCTCGGCCAGCGAGTCGATGCGCAGCCCCCGGGCTGTGCCATAGAGGTGGCGTACGGCCGGCTGCTCCTGCACACCCGCCACGGCCAGGTAGCCATCGTCGATAGTCAATTGCTGCACGTCGGCCCGCCGGAATACAGGCTGCAATAGCTTCCACAGCGGTGGCGGGGCCTTGGCCGGTGGTCGAAAGGTGAGGCGGGGCGCGCTCAGGCGCGCCGAATCGGCTTGCAGGTGGCGCTGGTGCTGCCAGGCCGCCGCCCGCAGGCCGTGTACCCGTACCTGGCGCATGTCGTAGTCCACCCGCACTGCGCCCGGCGTGCCCTGGCCCGGCGCGGGCGGCGTGATGCGCAACGAGTCAAGCTCAAAAAACTGCTTCTCACTCAAAAAGTCAACCTGCTGAGCCTTTATGCGGTGGCCGCCCAGCTCGGCCTGTGCCCCGCGCAGCGTGGCCCGCCAACTGGCGGCAAAGGCCAGCCGCTGGGTGTCGGCCGCACCCGCCCTGGTAAAAAGCAGGTCGCGGGCGCTCACCTCGCCCGAAGCGAGGGCCGCCGTAGGCGACGTTGCTGGCCCAAGGCGGCCGCCCAGCCGGCGCAGCCGCAGGTAGCCCAGCTGCAGGGGTTGCTGCTCGTACAGCGGCGGGGCCGGGCGGGGTGGTGCCGGCTTGCGGGCCAGCGCCGCCACCTGCACACGCAGGGAGTCGATGGTGAGGCTGTCGATGGGTACGGTGTGGCCGCGTAGCAGGGCCAGCAAGCCCACGCCTTGCAGGTCGAGGCTGGCCAGTTGGGCTTCGAGGCGGGGCAGGGTGTCGGCGAGGGTGGGGGTGGCGGGGCGTAGGGCCAGCCCACGCAGGTGCAGGCTGCGGGCCAGTAATTCGGTGCGGAGGCCGGCCACCCGGAGGCGGTACTGGCCGTGGGTTTGGGTAGCTACCTGCTGCTCTAGCTTGCGCCGGAGCCAGGGGTCGAGGCCCCATTTGAGCCAGGCCAGCCCCAGCACTAGCAGCAGGGCCAGGCCCAGTAATACCCAGCGGCCCCAATGGCGGCGGGTGGTGGAAACGGTAAGAGCGGAATCGGGCACGGCGGTAAACTGGAGGGTTGCTAACGAAAAAGCGCCCGGCTTAGGTTATCGTTGGCGTAATCCTAAAGCCCTTGTGCGCCGTACAGCAGCCAGCTTCAGCTTTTCTTCAGACTATTTATTCCCTCGCCATGCGTTTTTCTCCCCTGTCTCCCGGCGCGCGCCTGGGTATGCTGGCTAGCCTCGTGGCGCTGGCCACGGCCTGTAAAAAAGACAGCGACGTGGCCACGTCGCTGCCCGAGGCGGTCACCTTCACTCAGGCCGGGCTCTACCCCGAGGGCACGCAGTACGACGACCAGCGCGGTCAGTTCCTGGTAAGCTCCCAAACGGCCGGCCGCATCGGCCAGGTAAACGACGCGGGCACGTATTCCACCTTCGCTGATGACGCCCGGCTGATATCCACCATCGGCCTCAAGCTCGACGCGGCCCGTACCCGCTTGCTCGTGGCCGTGTCGGACCCCGGCTATAATACCACCCGCACCACGGCCGATACTAAGGGCAAGCTGGCGGCGCTCGCCATCTTCAACAGCAGCACCGGCGCCCGAACTGGCTACGTAGACCTCGGCGCGTTTACCCCGGCCGGCGGCACCACTTACCCCGCGCACTTCGCCAACGATATCGCTGTCGATGACGCGGGCAATGCCTACGTCACCGATAGCTTCGCGCCCATCATCTACCGGGTCGATGCGCAGGGCGCGGTCACGCGGTTTCTGGAGAATGCGGCCCTGGCGGCACCCACCGGCAAGTTTGGCCTCAACGGCATCGTGTATCACCCCGGCGGCTACCTCTTGGTAGCTAAGTCGGACGAAGGCGCGCTTATTAAAGTGCCGTTGGCTAGCCCCGCCTCGTTTACCAAAGTCACGCTGCCTACGGGCCTGAGCCTGAGTGGCGCCGATGGCTTGCAGCTACTCGGCAATACCACGCTGCTGGCCGTATGCAACGCCCAGGGCAAGGTCTACAAGCTGACCACGACTACCGACTTTGCTAGCGTCACCAATGCCGCTGCCGACGTGTACAGCACCGGCAGCGTGTACCCCACCACGCTGGCCCGCCGCGCCGATGCCAAAAGCTACGTGCTCTACTCGTACCTCAACGCGTTGCAGGCCATGCAAAACCCGCCCGTGTCCGAGTTCAAGCTCCAGGTGCTGCCGTTCTAATCGGTGCACTGAGTGGGCTGGCTAGCCCCAACAAGGGCCCGGGCTGCTAGCTTTGGGCCTCGAAGTGCCGGCCCCGGCGGCCGGTTCCCTTTTCCGCTTTTTTCCGCGTCATGCTCGCTATTACCTCGCTGCTGCCCTCCCCGGCTTCCGACCACATCAACACCCTCATCAAAAGCCTGGAAAAGGAATTTGGCCTCAATGATGTGCAGGCTACGCCCGAGCCGCACCTGACTTACCAAATTGTGGAGCCCGCCGACCTCGAAACCCTCAAGGAAGCCCTGCACGAGATAGCCCGCACCACCACGCCTTTCATCGCTCACACCACTGGGCTGGGCATGTTCCCGGGCGATAACCCCGTGATTCACATTCCGGTGCTGCGCTCCGACGACCTCAACCTGCTGCACCACCGCGTGCTGGAGGCCGCTGCCCCGCTCTGCTCGCGCACCGATAAGTTCAGCGCCCCCGACCTGTGGCTACCCCACGTGTCGCTGGCCCTCCACGACACCACGCCCGAGCTGCTGGGCCCCGTGCTCCAGTTCCTCAACAACCAGACCTTCAACCTGGAGCTAGCCATCAACAACCTCACCATCCTGCGCCCCGAGGGGGATATGTTTGTGCGGGAAGTGGTATTTGAATTCGGGCAGTAGCACTCGGAGAACAATGGCGCGGGGCTCTGCCTCGTGCCGACTAGTGGCCGGCCTCTGGCCGGCAGTTGTTGAACGAGTCGGGTGGGTATCGTTCGGCTGTGCGGGCCAGAGGCCCGCAAATAGTCGGCGCGGGGCAGAGCCCCGCGCCATCGCTTCATTAAGCTATTAGCGGTTGAGAATCGTCTTGTTGCGGTTCAGCTTCAGGTCTTGTAGCAGGCTGCTCTTGGCGGCGATGGTGAAGTTGTAGCCCCGGTAAGGCCCCACGGGTATCCAGAGGCCCGAAATCTGCCAGCAGTGCAGGTCGCGGTAGAAGTTGACGGTAGGATAAACGAACGTATTGTTCGCTAAATCATAGTTGAGGCTGGTGCTCAGGCGGAAGTTGGGCGTGAGCTTGACCGAGCCGCTGGCTGTCACCGAGTTGCCCGAAAGCAGCGGCACGAAGCCGTAGAGCGTGGGCCGGATGGGCGCCCCCGCCGTGGTGTACGAAGCTGTGTACTGCACCGTGGCCTCCCACGGAATGTCGAAGTCGATATAATCAGCGTAAATCTGCTGCTGGAGCGGCGCGCCCAGCGTGGGGTCGTTGCTGGGGGCCACGGCGCGCGGGATGTTGGCCTTGCTGCTGGGGCGGGCGGCGGGGTTGAACTGGTAGCCCAGGCTCAGGTTGGCGTTGAGCAGGCGCGCAATGCGGAAACCCTTGTTATTCTCAAACAGGTAGCGGTTGAGCAGGCGGCCCGTTGAGTCGCGCTGGTAAAACGAGAACGCGCTGCTGATAACCACGTTGAGCTTCTTGGCCACCTGCACGCGGTAGCCCAGGTTGAGGTTGGAGAGCTTGAGCGAATCCACGGGGCGGCCCCGCGCATCCTTCCGGCCCGAGCCGAAGTTGTAGGCAATGCTCAGGTCGATGCCGTCGGCCAGGCTCACCTTTTTGTAGGGGTCGGTGCCGGTGGTATCGCGGTTGTTACGCACCTTCATCTCAATCTGGTTCTGGAGCGTGAAGGCTACCTGGCTCACTTGCGCGCTGCTGGGCACGCCGTACACACCCTGGTAGCGCGTAAACTGGCGCGGGTCGAGAATGCGGTTGGTGTAGGCCGATTGCAGGTTGGTAAACTCTGACTGGCCGCCCACAAACGCCTGGTACTGCGTATTCGTAGCCAAATCGGGCGAAAACGAGTAGCTGATGCTGGGCGCCACCTTGTGGCGAATGGCTTTTACGTAGTGGTCGCCCTTGAATACCACCGTACCGTAGAAGTTGGTGGATGCCGACACGTTGGCCGAGTACGAGTACGCCCGCTCGAAAGCCGGCGAAATCGTGTCAATTCTAACGGCCTGGACCCGGGGCAGGTAGCTATATTGCAGCCGCTGGAAATACCACGTCTCGCCGTAGTTCACGGACGGCTGAATCTGGATGTGGCGGTTGAGCAGCGTGGCCGCCGGCAGCGTAATCTGAAACTGGTGCTGCATGCCGTTCTGGGCATTATTCAGCAGCTTGCCAATGTTGGCGAAGCTCACCGGGATGCTGTAGGCGGTGGTGCTGCCGCCCAGCAGCGGCACGTCGGCGGCCAGGGTGCGGGCCGGCACCAGGCTGCTGATGCGGTTCTGGGCCACCAGGTTGTAGCTGAGGGCAAACTGCTCGAACCACGCCCCGCGCGACTGCTTGGTAAACAGCTGATACGGGTACTGGCGCGCCACACCCAGGTTGAAGTTGGGCAGCGTGAAGTCCATTACGCCGGTTTGCACGTTCTGGCTCTGGGCCAGCTGGATGGCGTAGTTGATGGGCAGCCGGCGCGACGTTTTGCTGTAGCTCACTGTCGAGCTGAACGTAGCCGACAGCAGTTGGCGCGCATTGAGCGTGTTCACCCGGTTGTACGACGAGCTGCCCGCCTGCACACTGGCCGAAAACACGCCGCCGCCCGGCAGTGGGGTAGGCGAGTGGCTCCAGCTAATCCAGAACGTATTGATGGCGTTAGAATACAGGTAATCCGCATTCGCCACGGTCGTAGTGCTCAGGATGGGCGCCACCGGCTGGTTGGCGTACGTGAAGCGGAAGCTGCCCTGGTACTTGTAGCGCTTGCGGTAGGTGAGCTCCGTAGCGAGGCCGAGGCCACCGACGCGGTCGGCGTTGCCGGCGTAGAAGTCGCCCGTCACGCGCAGGCCGATGTAGTCGTTCGGGGCCCAGTAGTAGCCGCCATTCGTGAGCGAGTAGCCGCGCTGCGCGCCCTGCCCGAAGGTGGGAATGATGAAGCCCGACCCGCGCCCGTTGTGCGGGGTAGGGAAGTAGCCAAACGGCAGCCCCACGGGCAGCGGCACGTCGGCAATCACCATGTGAAACGGGCCGGTAATCACCTTCTGGCCCGGTATCACCTTCATCTTGCCCGCCTCGATGTAGAAGTGCGGGTGCTCCAGGTTGCAGGTGGTGTAGCGGCCGCGCAGGCCGAAAAAGTCGTTGTTGGGCAGCTTCTTCACCTCTTCAGCGTGGATGTAGCCCTCGCCCTGCTGGGTCACCACCTCCGATATTTTGCCCTTCTTAGTCTTGAAGTTGTAGTTAATCTTGCCCGCCGAATACGTGCCATCAGCGTCCTTAAACAGCGGCTGGTCCACCATGCGGTTCTTCACCGTGTCGCGGCGGCCGGCCGCCTGCACCGTATTATTACCGTAGTTGACGGTGATGAGCGCCGCCTTCATGCTCATCGCGCCGTAGTCCACCGTGGCTTTATTATAAAGCTTGGCGATTTTGCTCGTCACATCAAACTGGATGGAGTCCTTGGCGGCGTAGTTGACCTTGGTTTCGACCTGGCTGCGGCGCTTGAGCAGCACCACGTTGGCCGAGTCGAGGGCGCGGCGGCTGGTGTCGGCCAGCAGGCCGGTGCTGTCGGGCGTGAGGCTGGGGGCGGGCTTGCGCGATACGCTGGGCACGGCCGGCTGGCCCACGTTTTTCTCGCCGGGGGGCGGCGGGCTCTGGGGCGCGTTGCGGTCGTAGTTGAGGTTGCGCACCGGCTGGGTAGGCACCGAGCCGGGCCGGCGGGTATTGGCCGAGTCGCGGGTCTGGGCCTGGGCCACCGTAGCGCCGCCCAGCAGCCAGAGGCACAGGGCAAGTAGGCCCGCTAGCGCCCCGCGGCGACGGTAGAAAGCACCCGAAAAGAGAACGTTGAAGGAAAGCAAATTAAATAAAGCCACCGAGCGAATTACTT
>Ga0265798_10004673_pt1 | contig 18789 bp, 17 predicted proteins | sample P3T30metagenome_FD_192430 | JGI IMG/M metagenome (GOLD analysis project Ga0265798, IMG submission 192430) | Plant litter microbial communities from East Loma Ridge, Irvine, California - P3 T30 | ecosystem: Environmental > Terrestrial > Plant litter > Unclassified | place: USA: California... | reverse complement strand
ATGGTACTGCGAATAATTACACTCACACTATCAAAAGCACCCTCAGTAAACAAGAATATGAGCGAGATATAAAAGCTTTTTGATAAGCCGAAGCACAAAATAGATAAACCAAAGCCAGCTACTGCAATAAGTAAATTACGCCAGGGCCTGCCCATAGGCGAAAACCGGGTCATGGCCAGCATGGTAAGCACCGCCCCTAAGGATGAAGTAGCCCGCATAATGCCCAAACCTTCCGAACCAACTTTCAGTATATCATGTGCAAAAACCGGCAATAAAGCTATAGCGCCACCAAAAAATACCGAGAAAAGGTCTAAACTCATAGCACCCAGCATCATCTTGTTCCTGAATACAAAATGGATACCTGCCGAAAGGCTTTCCCAAATACTTTCTTTAGGGATATAAACCGGAGGATATGGTTTGAGAAAATAAACTAATACGAGCGAAATGAGTAGTAACGAGTTGATGATGATAAAGGTAGGCGTTATACCCCAGTGACCAAAAATTAACCCGCCCGCGGCGGGACCTAAAATGGTAGCAATTTGCCAGGCCGAACTGCTCCAGGTACTTCCATTAGGGTATAACTCCTTAGGGATGCTTTGGGCGTAGATGGCAAAGGTGGTAGGACCGTAAAAGGCACGGGCCACACCGTTTAAAAATATCATTACGTAAATAACCGGTATTACCCAGCCAGCCTGCACATAATGGCTCATGCTGCTAAGTGTAACCGTAAAAATGGTTAGCGAGGCAAATAACACCACCGAAAATATGGTGAAGAGCAATTTGCGCTTTTCGTACTTATCAGCAATATAACCACCATACAAAGCAATACTAATGGCCGGTATAGCTTCGCATAAGCCAATGTAACCTAAAGCTAATTTGCTGTGTGTTATTTGATAAATGTAAAAGCCAATTACTACGGCCTGCATTTGGTAGGCAAACGTAAAAAAGAAACGCATACCTAAGTATGCGCGAAAATCTTTATAGCGTAATGCTGCAAAGGTGTCTTTTTTCGCCGTAATGTCCTGTCGTTCTTCCACTATTCAATAGCTTTTTTAATACCCTGTAAAGTTAAGGATTGCGCAGGCAACATGTTACCCTTTATTTAAAAAACTTAAGTGGTGCATAGGTGTTTGAAGTATAATTGTAATTGCCGCGTTTAATAATTATAGCTGATACGATGGAATGGAAAAGAATTTTCATGAACGACCATTCCTGGGAGTTTTTGCTTGAGGTGATGCTGCGTTCGGTTATTATGTTTGTGATCATCCTGGTCACACTCAGGGCTTCCGGTAAACGGGGAATTAAACAACTTTCTATATTCGAACTGGTTTTGATCATCGGCTTAGGGTCGGCAGCAGGCGACCCCATGTTTTACGAGGATGTTGGTATTTTACCTGCTTTGATTGTTTTTGTTATGGTTATTTCGATGTATTTAGCCATTACCAAACTAACCGATAAGGCTAGCTGGGTTGAACACGCTTTGGAAGGTAAGCCGTTATACATTATTAAAAACGGCATTGTAATTATGAAAGCGTTCGATGAGTCGGGCCTATCGCAAGATGAGCTGTTTGCGCAACTCCGAGTGCGCAACGTAGAGCATCTGGGGCAAGTAAAAACGGTACTCATCGAAACATCGGGCGAAATTAGTGTACTGTTTTATGCCGATGAAGAAGTGGTGCCTGGTTTGCCCATTTACCCTGAACCCTTAAGTGGCAAAACGCCCAACATAAATCATGAGGGGCGTTTTGCCTGTACACAATGTTGTACGGTTACCACATTAACACAAAGCAAGAGCTGCACTTGTACGGGTTGCGAATGTACTGAATGGGTTAAGCCTATACAGACCAAGCGTATTGCTTAGCAATAATATTTAGCTTAAAAAATTAAGCCGTGCTGGTCTATGAGGTAAATTAACGACGCAATAGATGCCGCACCCAGCTCCAGTTCGCGTTCGTTTACATTCTCAAATACATCATTGGGAGTGTGATGAATATCAAAATAACGTTGTGAGTCGGGGCGGAAACCTATCAGTTGTATGTTAGGATGAGTTTGGCGTAGGGGACCAATATCGGTACCTCCGCCACCAACTGTTAAGCGGTCGGCTTCGTATGGTTCAAATAATTGTTTCCATTGTTGATTAATGCCTTTTAAGAAAGCCGGGGTTGCATGCTCAAAGCTAAATCCGCGTGGCGTAAAGCCACCTTCATCTGTTTCTATCGCAGCAATATGGTCTTCTTTATTGGCCAAAGCTTGCTCTGCATATTTAATACCGCCTTTGTGGCCGTTTTCTTCGTTCATGAAAAATACAGCACGGATATTGTGTTTAGGACGATAGCCTAAAGCTTTAAAAATACGCAACACCTCTGCTGATTGCATTACGCCCGTACCATCATCATGTGCACCTTCGGCCAAGTCCCACGAATCCAGGTGACCACCAACGGTGATGTATTTGTTGTTATTTGCTGTTCCCTTAATTTCACCTATAACGTTGTACGAGAGAACGTCGGGCAGGCTTTGACAATTGGTTTTTAAAAAGAATTTTACCGGTGCTGAATTCTTCTGCTTTAGCATAGCACTCAGTTTATTAGCTGCAACGGTTGACAGGGCAGCTGCCGGTATAGGCGGGTTGGTGCCATAACTGGTGCCACCCGTGTGCGGATAGTTATCGAGCGCGCTGGTAAGCGAGCGGACAATCACAGCCACTGCACCATATTTGGATGCCGCCCCAGGTCCTGCATTGCGTTGGTCACCGGCGGTGCCATAAGCGCCACCTGCTTCAATAAAGCGTTCATCAAACGGGCGATTGAAGAAAACGATCTTACCTTTAATTTTAGCCTCCCCCAAAGTTTCCAATTCTTTCAAACTTTTCAGCTCAATTACCTCAGCGGTAATGCCGGCTTTTGGTGTACCTACCGACATGCCCAGCGCTGCAAGCGCTACCGGCGTCCGCGTAGTACCGGTTACAATAAAGCCTTGTTCCTTCTCGCCGCGTACCCAATGAGGTACCATCACCTCTTGCAGGTAAACCTTATCAAAGCCGTAGCCTTCCATCAGTTTTTTACTCCACTCTACCGATTTTTGTGCACCTGCCGAGCCACTCAGCCGCGGGCCTATTTTTTTGCATAAGTAGCGCAGGTTTTCATAACATTGGCCGTTCACCAAAGCCTCGTCAAATATTTTGCGGAGCATTAACGAGTCGGTTTGTGCGTTGGCCGAAAATGACAAGGCGACAGCGGTTACTAAAGAAAGCGCGGTAGATTTTAAATTCATGAAAGTAATGTTAGCGTTTAATGCCGTTAAGATAGGGATTAGGAAATTTTATCCCAACTTAAACCTCCATTTTTAGAAGCAAAGGCATTATGTAATATTTGGTGCTCGGGTAAAGCCAATTGCGGGTCCTTTGCAAAAATGTCTTCTACTACCTTTCGTGCCTGTAAAAGTATTTCCTGATCGGTTGCCAGGTCGGCCAGTTTAAGGTCTAATACACCGCTTTGCTGGGTGCCTTCAATATTGCCGGGTCCGCGCAGTTGCAGGTCAATTTCCGATATTTCGAAGCCGTTATTGGTGCGTACCATGGTATCTAAGCGTATACGTCCCTCGCGGCTCAGCTTGCCGCCGCTCATCAAAATACAGTACGATTGCTCGGCACCACGCCCAACACGTCCGCGGAGCTGGTGCAACTGCGATAGGCCAAAGCGCTCAGCGTTTTCGATGATCATCACCGAGGCGTTAGGGACGTTTACACCTACTTCAATTACCGTAGTGGCGACCATGATTTGTGTTTCCCCTTTTACAAAGCGTTGCATTTCAAACTCTTTATCAGCAGCTGGTATTTTACCATGAACCATGCACAACTTGTACTGAGGCAACGGAAACTCTCTCGACATGGTTTCATAACCATCCGTCAGGTTTTTCAGGTCCAGCTTTTCGCTTTCCTGAATAAGTGGGTAAACCACATACACCTGGCGGCCTAAAGCAATTTCACGTTTAATTAAGCCAAACATTTGCAGGCGTTGACTTTCGTAAAAGTGCAAGGTCTCTATAGGTTTGCGACCGGCTGGCAGCTCGTCAATTACTGAAATATCCAAATCTCCATACAGTGTCATAGCCAGTGTACGTGGAATGGGCGTGGCCGTCATGACCAAAACATGCGGCGGAATTATGTTTTTATGCCAAAGCTTGGCACGCTGCTCAACACCGAAACGATGCTGTTCATCAATGACTACAAATCCTAAATTTTTAAACTGAACCGCGTCCTCAATTAAGGCGTGGGTACCAATCAGAATTTTGAGCTTGCCATTTTCCAAATTTTCATGAATAATACGCCTGTCTTTTTTCTTAACAGAACCCGTTAGCAAAGCTACTTCAACAAAATCATCACCAAGAAGATGTTTGATGGATATGAAGTGTTGGTTAGCTAATATCTCGGTTGGCGCCATCATGCAGGTTTGAAAACCATTATCTATAGCCAGCAGCATGCTCATTAGGGCTACCACAGTTTTGCCGCTACCTACATCACCTTGCAGCAGCCGGTTCATTTGAATGCCCCGTTGGGTATCCAGGCGTATTTCTTTCAATACACGTTTTTGCGCATTAGTGAGCGGGAAGGGTATCTTTTCGTTATAAAATGTGTTAAAGCATTCGCCAACGGTGCCAAAAATATTTCCTTTGAATTTTTGCGTACGCAGCAGCTTGGTTTTAAGTAAACGAAGCTGAATGAGAAAAAATTCTTCAAACTTAAGCCTGCGTTGTGCCTCGTGCAGTACAACTGCATTCTCTGGAAAGTGGATATTGCGGTAGGCATCAATTCTGCTTATCAGGCTAAGCTTTTGTAACAGGTACTGAGGTAAAATCTCGTGGATGTCCCGCGAAAACTGTTCGAGTAAAATAGCAATTAGCTTTTGCAAGCCTTTACTATCTAAAGAGAAGGTCTTTAACTTTTCGGTTGAGTTGTAACCAGGCTGCAAGGTTAGATTCCCTTTGCGTTTTAACGCGTCGGCCGAGTAAGGCTCAATTTCGGGGTGGGCCATTTGAGCTTTGCCATTAAACATACCCGGTTTGCCAAATATAATATAGGCCTTGCCAATGATAAGGTTCTTCTCGGCCCACTTAATACCCTGAAACCAGGCGAGCTCCATTACGCCTGTATCATCTTGTGCATGCACAATGAGGCGCTTCGTGTGCTTCTCGCCCAATATTTCTTTATGGGTAAGGCGGGCAATTACCTGTACGTGCGGCAGTTCAGAATTAATATCCCTGATCTTATAAAACCTGGTACGGTCAATATACTTGAATGGGAAGTGACGAAGCAGATCCTCGTACTTAAATATGCCTAAGTCCTTTTTAAGCACTTCGGCACGGGCAGTACCTACACCTTTTAAATATTCAATGGGTGTTTGAAATACCTGCGGGTTCAATGTTTAACGAACTAACAATGGGTTATGCTTTATAAGCAGTAACCGAAATTTCAACGTTTACGTTTTTAGGCAAGCCAGCCACCTGTATAGTTTCGCGGGCAGGAAAGTTGCCGGAAAAATAAGAACCGTAAATTTCATTCACCTGTGCAAAATCGCCCATATCTTTTAAGAAGATACTGGTTTTAACAATGGTACTAAAGTCGAGCCCGGCCTCGCTTAAAATGGCTTTTATATTAGCCATAACTTTATGGGTTTCGGTAGCCAGATCGGGCATTACCAACTCGCCGGTTTGCGCATCTAAGGCTATCTGGCCTGATACAAAAAGCAGGTTACCTGCTAAAACTGCCTGGTTGTAAGGACCGATAGGTGCAGGCGCATTGGAGGTGTTAATAATTGTGGTCATTACTTCTTTAAGATAAATACATTAAACAGCTTCCATAGAATAGCCGCCACAAACATTATAATGGCTATGGCATTAATGGTATGCATCACCTTTAAATTAAAGCTTTTGGGGCGGTTGTCGTCTTTTTTGCGGAAGAAGTACATAAACAAAAGTAAACAAAAAAAGGCTCCGGGTTATCCGGAGCCTTTTAAAAGTATTAATTTTTGTATTAATTACATTTGAGCGAATTCAACACGACGGTTCATTACACGTCCTTCTTCAGTTGAATTGTCAGCAATTGGGTTGGTTTCACCAGCACCTTTTACTTTGATGCGTTTAGCTTCAACACCTGAGTTTACTAAGTAAGTTTTTACTGAGTTAGCACGGTCTTTAGATAAACGGATGTTGTGAGCAGCAGTACCTTCAGATGAAGCGTAACCAGTTAAAGTTACAGTTTTACCAGAAGTAGCACGCATGTCAGCAGAAACTGCATCTAAAACGCTGTAAGAAGAAGTTCTTAATACAGAGCTGTCAAAATCAAACTGGATGTTTGAGTAAGCAGCAGCAGTTGCAGTAGCAGTAGAATCAGCAGCTGGGAATTTGATTGGGCAACCAGCACCATCAACTACAGTACCTGCAGGAGTGTTAGGGCATTTGTCAAATTGATCAGATACACCGTCACCGTCAGAATCTTTTTTCAGATCGTTAACTGCGTTTTCAACGTTAGTAACACGACCTTTTAAAGCTTCAACTTCTTGACGTAAAGCTGCGTCATACAACTCATCATACATCATAGCTACCGGGTTAACCCACTCTAAGTTTGGTTTTGAACCTGAACCGAAAGTGAACTCTAAACCGCCGTAACCGTAAGAGTATTTATCTTTTGTTGGATATTCTCTTTTCAAAGCGTCTAAGTTATCATCATCAGTAAAGTTGATTTTGTAACCAAAGTTCAAGCCTACTGCATCAGATAATCTGAATTTAACACCAGCACCTACAGGGATTACTAAACTCTTAACGTAGTGTTTAGAACCGTCAGTGTTTAAGTAACGAGCTTCAGTATTGTTAGTAGTGATGAAGTGTGGGTTATACCAAACCATACCTGCACCAGCATCAACGAAGAAATTAACTGAATTTTTACGACGTAAGAAATCGATAGTAGCAACGTTTACTTTACCACCTAAAGTTCCTTGCCAAAAACGAGTGTCGTAAGAACGGAAACCATCACGGGTACCGCCAATTGCACTGTTGTTGTTACCAGCAACCTTACCGCCGTTGAAATCTAATTGCAAAGCAAAAGAGTGTGCTAATTGCCATTTCAATGATGCACCGTAGCCTAATGATACCACATAGTCTGTGTAGTCATGTACGCCGCCGATAGCAACTACTGGTGATACAGCACCAACGTTGAAACCTAAGCTCCAAGTGTTGTACTGACCTCTGCCGCCAAACACTTTGGCAGTTCCTGTTGACATGCTTTTAGTAGAGTCTGTTGACATGGTTTGGGCACTTACGATGCCTGCTGCCAGTAAAGACGCAACTGAAAGAGCAGCCGTTTTCTTTAATGTAGAATAGTTCATAGTTTTAAGATTAAACAATTTTTAATTGTGATTTTACTTTAAAAAATTAGTACTTATGTTTGAACCTTTACCAAACACTGTTCCAATTTTCTATTATTGGAGACAAATAAATGGAAAAAAATGTTTTAAAAAGATTAAATGTCCTCCAATTATGAAATATCTACCTGTAGACAATAACTTATTTATTATTAATAGAAAAAATTTCGTTTCGCGACTGAGGCCCTATTCTATTGCCTTATTTAATGCAAATGATGAATTTCCGCGCAGTGGCGATCAAAATTTTGTGTTTAAGCAAAATGCTGACTTCTTTTACCTGAGTGGTATTGATCAGGAGCAAAGTATACTGCTGTTGTTTCCTGATTGTCCTAATCCACTATACAAAGAAGTACTCTTTTTAAGACAAACCAGCGAGCACATTGCAGTATGGGAGGGGCATAAATACACCAAAGAAGAGGCACTGCAGGCATCGGGTATCACTAACGTATACTGGTTGCAGGATTTTGACGTCATATTGCATAGTATTGTGAACTATGCAGAATATATTTATATAAACACCAACGAAAACGACCGCTTTTTACCGGGTGTACCTTACCGCGACCTTCGTGTATTATCCGATTTGCGCGCAAAATACCCTTTGCATTATTATGAGCGTTCGGCACCCATTCTTCGGGATTTAAGGGTCATTAAATCATCAACGGAAATTGAGCTGACCCAAAAGGCATGCGATATTACAGGCGATGCATTTAACCGGGTGCTTAAGTTTATAAAACCAGGTGTGGCCGAGTATGAAATTGAAGCAGAAATTACGCATGAATTTATAAGGCAGCGTGCCACGGGACATGCGTATACACCTATAATAGCTTCAGGATCCAATGCCGTAGTACTGCATTATATAGATAATAACCAGGTTTGTAAAGATGGCGACGTGATTTTGTTCGATTTTGGCGCCGAGTATGCCAACTATAACGCCGATCTGAGTCGCTCTGTTCCGGTAAACGGACACTTTACACGAAGGCAGCGGCAGGTATATGATGCTGTATTGCGGGTAATGAAACAAGCCACGCAAATGCTGGTGGCCGGAACAGTTTGGAACGACTATCATGACGAAGTAGGCAAAGTGATGACCAGCGAACTTATTGGTTTGGGGTTATTAAACCGCCATGATGTAGAAAAGCAGGATCCTAAAGCACCTTTGTACAAAAAGTACTTCATGCATGGTACCTCGCACCACCTGGGTTTGGATGTGCACGATTATGCCAGCCGGTACAAGCCGTTTGAGGTAGGTAATATTTTGACCTGCGAGCCAGGCATCTACATAGCCGAAGAAAGTTTAGGCATCCGTTTAGAGAATGATATCTTAATTACCGAAGGTGGCAACCGCGACCTAATGGCTCACATACCGCTGGAGGCTGAGCATATAGAGGAAATTATGAACAGCTAATTAACACCATTATGTCATTGCGAGGAGTGATAGCAACGTGGCAACCTCACGCGTCTACTTATCTGCTTGCGATTGCCACGCTACGCTCGCAATGACACATCATATAATCATTAATACCGCATAGTGTCAAACTCAGCCATATTAGTCACCTTCGATTCTATGATCAACCCCAACTCTGGGTACTTTTCATTTGGAAAAGGTTTAGGCGATGCTTTGATTAAGCAAAATGCCCTTGGCGCCAGGCTTACATATTATATGTTCAAGGATACCGCTTACCAGTTTAATAACCAGGTAAATTTGCTTTACCTATCCAAATGGCATCAGTTATACTTTCCGCAACGCAGGGAATTTAATTTGGTCCACTTTACAGATCAGCGCTGCCGCTTAAAGCCAGGAATGGTGAATGCAAAAAAGGTACTGACTATCCATGATATTAATAAGGTACACCTCAATAAGAGTAAGCCCTGGCGCATTAAAGCCCATGTGAATAAAATAAACCGCTACATTGCGCAATGCGACAGGGTGGTTACCATATCGCAATTTGTTGCTAACGATATTTTAAAATATTGCCCGGCTGCCAAAGGCAAGCTCAGTGTAATTTATAACGGTGCCGATAAATTGATGGTTCCAGAAAACCATACACCGGCTTACGCTCCGCAAAAGCCGTTTCTGTTTGCTATTGGTTTGCTATCGCCGCAAAAGGGTTTTCATTTATTACCTGCGTTGTTGGCAAATAATAATTACGAACTCATTATTGCAGGACCCGAAACGCCACATAAGGAGGTGATTTTACAAGAAGCTAAAGGGTATAACTGCCTGGATAGAGTAAAGATAACCGGTGCCATAAGCGATGATGATAAGGCTTGGTATTATAAAAATTGCAGCGCCTTTCTCTTTCCATCGAAAACCGAAGGTTTTGGACTACCGGTAATTGAGGCCATGTATTTTGGCAAGCCGGTGTTCCTGTCTAAATACACATCTTTGCCCGAAGTAGGCGGTACTCAAGCCTGGTACTTCGATTATTTTGAGCCGGAACACATGCAGCAGGTGTTTAAACAAGGTATGCAGGAGTATGAGGATGAAGGCCGGGCCAGTGCCATTATAGCGCATGCCGAACAATTCTCTTGGGAAAGAACTGCACAGCAATACTTCGCACTTTACCAGGAGTGCTTAAATAGTTAATGGTTTTTGCTTTTAAGCCGGTTCTTTAACCGCCAAAATAGGAAACGCAGCCATATTTTAAGGCCGAAGTATTTATAGACCATCGCGCTACGGTCCTGCTCAAAAGCGGTATCTGTATTTAAGCTGGATACGCCGGTATCATTAAAATTAGCGACCAGGTAATCTTTGAACTCAAAGTGATACTCCGCGCTTTGAAACAATTGAATATTCAGCGCGTAATCTGCCGATATATTGTAGCGGGTATCAAAACGGTGCTTTTCAAATACACTTTTAGGATAGATCATGGCCTGGTGGCAAATGCCAATTTTGGCAAAAGCATAAGCAGATACCGGGAATGTAGGAATGCCCTCGCTAATTACGCGGCCGTAATAAACGGTGTCGGGCTGTTTTAATTCCTGTGCTAAGCCGCTGAAACCCTTAAATAACTCATCGTCGGCGCCTAAAAAGTATACCCAGTGGCCCGTCAAATATTTAATCGATTTGTTCATGGCATCGTAAATGCCGGCATCGGGCTCGCTGCGCCAGTAGTGAATAAGGTTGTTGTTGGCTTGCAAAATAGCCACGGTGCCATCGGTGCTTGCACCGTCAATCACCACAATTTCAATAGCCGGGTAGGTTTGGCTATAAATACTATCAAGGCAGGTTTGCAAAGTAGCCGCCGCATTATAGGTAACTATAACTACAGATGCGGTGGGTACACCGGGCTTATTAATTTTTGCGTTGCCGCCTTCCAGTAACATTTTGAAATAATTAATATCAGAGCGTGTATATTTGGCACACGGTTAATTGCAGCAAAGGTAAAGTTTTTTAAAGTACCTGTCTATCTCCGTTGCCGTAGCGCTTTAAATGAAAAAAGTACTGTACTTCTTCCCCGATAATATGGCACTGCAAAACGCAGGCAATATTACGCGGGCCATGTATTTGCTCAAGTACTTTAGCCAAAAAGGGTACGAGGTAGATTTTGCCAGCATCAGGAACGAAAAGGGTGATACGGAAGCAGACCCAAAGACTGTTGACTTGCTTGAAAGTGCTAAACTGGCCGCTAATGTTTACCTGCTGCCCCGCAAGCCGGGAAAGAACAACCCAGTGCTATACTTTTTTAAGTATAAAATGTGGGATTTAATTTACTACCTGTTTACTTTTCCATTTAAATCCAATATCCCCACTTTCATGACCCTGAAACTTAAAAGGGCGTTTGAGGGGTTGCTTAAGCAAAAGGAATACGATTACATCATCATCAGCTATATTTACTATGCCGATATGGTGGCCAGTAAAGTACTTACAGGCAAAGCTAAGCTCATCATAGATACGCACGATTTTATTACCGCACAGTTCAAATATAAAAAGCGGTTTAACCTCGGTGCCACCTTTGAAGACGAAATTAACCGGCTGAACGCCTTTGATGAGGTGTGGGCTATATCGGCCGAGGAACGATACCTGTTTAACCAGTTTTGTAAAGCTAAGGTGCGTTTGGTACCCATGATGATGGATGCCCCTGCTGCAAATGGCGATGCTCAGTTGGCAGAACCGAAGATTTACGATGTTATTTACGTAGCCAGCGATAATGTGCACAATCAGCGTGCAGCCAATTGGTTTTTTAACGAGATATACCCCTTACTGCCTGCCGGAACGCATATCTGTGTTATTGGGAAAATTAACCAGTTTATCCCCGATACTTATGTTATAACCCGCGTGCCCTTTGTCGATAATTTAGACAGCTATTACCGTAAAGCTAAAATAGCCATCTGCCCCATGCTAAGCGGCACCGGTGTGAAAGTAAAGGTGGTAGAGGCCCTGGCCCATGGTTTGCCGGTGGTTTGCACCGAATATGGTACCGATGGCCTGCCTAATAAAATAGATAACGGCTGCCTGGTAACCGGCAATGCCGCAACCTACGCCCGGCTTATGATACAATTGCTTACCCAACCGGCTTTGTATGCCCAGCAACAGGCCCTTGCTAAACGATTGTTTGACCAGTACTTTGAAGCCGGGGTGAGCTATCAAATGTTAGACGAGTTGTTTGTATGAAAATACTCTTCGATCATCAAACGTTTTCTATGCAAAAGTATGGCGGCATATCGCGGTATTTTGCTAATCTTAACCGCGGCCTAAATGCTACCCCAGGCGTTAGCAGCCGCGTAGCCACTTTATATTCAGAAAACGAATACCTGACTAACGAGCCGTTATTATTGCGCTCCCTGGGTGCAAAGCTGCTCCCGGCAAATAAGGATGACCAGTACAAATGGAACCGGCGTTATTCACGTTGGAACGTGCGGCTAAGCAATTACGATGTCTTTCATCCAACTTATTACGACCCCTATTTTATCAAGTCTACCCGTAAACCCTTTGTGGTTACCATACACGATATGATCTACGAGTTATATACCGGGCTTTTTGATCATACCGCGCAAGATATCATTGCACGTAAAAAGCTGCTGATGGATAAGGCTTCGGCAGTTATTGCTATTTCTGAGCATACCAAAAGTGATGTGCTGAAATTTTATCCGGCAATGGAAAATAAAATGGTTATAGTGCCGCATGGATATAGCATTGGTAACACAGCGCCTGAAAACTTACAGCTCCCGGCATATTACATTTTATATGTGGGCGATAGGTGGCATTATAAAAATTTCCAGCCTTTTGTCAAAGCCATAAGCGGAATGTTACAGCATAGTAAAGAATTAAACCTCGTTTGTGCAGGCGGCGGTGCTTTTGATGAAAGTGAGGTAAGTTTGTTTAAAAGCCTGAATATAGCAGCACAATGCGGGCAAATGAGCGTGACCGATGGCGGCTTAATGCAGTTATATAGGCAAGCACAACTGTTCGTGTTTCCGTCGTTACAAGAGGGTTTTGGTTTTCCTGTGCTCGAAGCCTTTGCCAATAACTGCCCGGTGGCTTGCAGCAATACTACCTCCCTGCCCGAGGTGGCCGGCAATGCTGCTGTTTACTTTAACCCCTTGGATGCCACCGATATGAAACAGGCCGTTGAGCAAGTGCTCGGCAATCCGGTTTTACAACAACAATTGAAACAGAAGGGCAAACAACAACTGGCCTTATTCACCTTTGACCAATGTGTTCAAAACACGCTGAAAGTTTACCAATCTGTACTGTAATCCTATGAAAGTAGCTGGTTTTATCTTTATTCGCAACGCGGTAAAAAATGATTACCCGGTGGTGGAGGCTATTATCTCCATACTCCCCATTTGCGATGAGTTTGTAGTTGCGCTGGGAAATAGCGATGATGGTACCGGCGATTTGATTTGCAGTATTAATTCGCCCAAAATCAGGATCGTGGATACGGTTTGGGATGAATCGTTGCGCGAAGGAGGGACAGTTTTTGCCGCCGAAACGGATAAGGCCTTTGCGGCTATATCGCCCGATGCCGACTGGGCTTTTTACATTCAGGGCGATGAAGTGGTGCACGAAAAGTATTTGCCGGTTATCCGGCAGGAGATGGAAGCCAGCCTAAACGATACTACTGTGGAAGGGCTGCTCTTTAAATACCTGCACTTTTATGGTTCGTATGATTATTCTGCCCATTCGCGTCGCTGGTACCGCCGCGAGATTCGCATTGTGCGGAACAATAAGCACATTCATTCGTATAGAGATGCACAGGGTTTTAGATGGGATGACCGCAAGATCAACGTAAAACTAATCGACGCTTACATTTATCATTACGGTTGGGTAAAGCCGCCTAAGGGACTGGAAAGTAAACTACGCAATTTTAACCAGTTTTATCACGATGATACCTGGGTTGCCGAAAATCTGCCCCAAACCTTTGAATTTGATTTCCACAATGCCGACCGTATGCTGCCTTTTGAGGATACACACCCGGCCGTAATGCAAAAGCGTGTAGCTGCCCAAAACTGGAAGTTACAGGTAGACCCGGTTAAGTTGAAAAAGAAAATGTCGCTGCGCCGTCGCATCCTCCAAAAAATTGAGGACCTAACCGGCTGGAGGGTAAGTGAGTACCGGAATTATAAGATCGTAAAATAAGTTGCTATGGTGCTTATTTATGCAGGTCAATGGCCTCGGCCCCAATCTTATAACCATCGCGCGTAAATAAAAAACTCATGGGGTGGTCCACATTCTTAATGATCTCGAATAGCAGGAAGCCCCAAGGTTTCCAGAAATTTTCGAGCACTTGTCCGTAGGTTTTGTTTTGCCACTCGTCAAACACCGGTCGGCCACTGGTGCCACGTAAAGGGGCGGCTTCAACAAATATCTCCTCGTCAACTGGTAAAATATCGTACTCAGGTAACCGGTTGAACAAAAACGCCGAGTAAAATACCCGTCCGCAAAACTCCTCGAACTGAATAGGATGCAAGGTGTCTTGCTCTATCTGCTTTACTATTTCTTCGTGGTAGCGACGGTTGCTGCCATTATCCTGCAAGCAAATAATCAAGCCAAAATCTTGTATCCGTAACGAGAAGGTAAGCGTATTTATTTCATCGCGGTAGGCAAACTCATTTTCGGGGTTATCTACTTTAAATAAAAACAGGCTAAAGGGGGTAAAGCCATCAAAGGTAATAGGTTGGTTCAGGCTTTGCAGCATGAGGTGCAAGTGGCTAAACTTGTGTATTAATCCCTGCGATACGGTAAACTCTTCACCTTGGGCATGTTGCTGGCGTATGCCAGCCTGCAATTCGTTAAATATTATGCCGTATAACAACTTGCCTGCCCATTGAAATATTTTAAGCGGCTCTAATTGCTGTACGCCTTCAAAACCTCTGGAAAATGCATTTTCTATTTCACTTTCCAGCGGTTCAATGTATTGCGTGTTAACGGCGGTAGCACAAGGGATTTTCAGGTCTTTATAGCCAATGTAGCTTTCATCAAGCAGCTTAATTACCTTATCTTCCAACTGGTAACGGCTCATTAACCAAGCCGGAAAAACCTGTATTTTTTCTTCTTCGCTGGTTAATGTTTGGCCGGTTAAAAAGCAGTTACGGTTGCTAAAATTAAAACGGGTAAACGGGTTGTATAAATTTTCCGGCATAAGTTGCAAAGATACACCTCTCCCCAACCCTCTCCAAAGGAGAGGGAGTTTGTTTTATCACTTACCGGTAAATTGTTTAGCTTTAATTTTTGATATGAAATTGAGCTTCTCACCCTTTCAACTGCAATTAAAACACAGGTTTACTATTGCTAAGTTTTCGCGCACGTCAACGCCGGTCGTGCTGCTACAATTGGAGCACGAAGGCTACACTGGCTATGGCGAAGCTTCGATGGTGCCTTACCTGGGCGAAAGTTTGGAAACAGCCACGGCCTTTTTAAGTAAGGTAGAGGTTAATCAACTGCAATATCCTTTCCATTATCCTTCCATTGTAGCGTACCTCGATAGCCTGGCACCGGGTAACCCCGCCGTTAAAGCGGCAATAGATATTGCCCTGCACGATTTAGAAGGAAAGCTTACCCATAAACCTTGCTTTGAGTTGTTAAGAAGTAATCCGCAGCTGATGCCGGTTACCAGTATTACCATTGGTATGGATAGCCCCGAAGTCATTACGCAGAAAGTGAAACAAGCCGCCATGGCACGGGTAATCAAGGTAAAACTGGGCGGGAAAGATGATCAGCAACTCATTGCCACCGTACGTTCGTGCACCGGCATGCCTTTATATGTAGATGCCAACCAGGGCTGGACCGACCGCCAGCAAAGCCTCGACCTGGTATACTGGTTGCAAGAGCAGGGCGTGCAAATTATTGAGCAGCCTTTTTTGAAAACTGACCCGGATAGCAACGCCTGGCTAACCGAACGCAGCCCTATACCCATCATTGGCGATGAAGCCGTACAGCGTTTGGCTGATGTGGAGCGGGCCAAAGAAGTATACCATGGCATCAACATCAAACTCATGAAATCGGCCGGGATATATGAGGCCGGTCAAATGATTGCCAAGGCCCGTGAACTGGATCTAAAAATATTGATTGGCTGCATGAGCGAAACCAGTTGCGCTACCCTGGCCGCCGCCGCCCTGGCCCCGCAATGCGACTGGGCCGATTTGGACGGGCCGTTTTTAACCAGTAACAACCCATTTAAAATGCCTGGCTTTACTAATGGAAAATGGGTATTAAGTAATGAGCCGGGTTTAGGCTTAGGAAGATAGGGTAACGCGCGGCGTTATTCTAAGCTGGCGCGCAATGGGCTAAGGATACCCAAAATTAGTTGCACTGCTTTAAAAGCGTCGCACAGCGGGCCTTACCCCAGCTTGGTGCGGCATCTTTAGCAGCTTGCTTATTGTATTTTTCAACGCCGGTTGCTAATAAGGGTTTGGCTACATCTTTACCACCGCCAAACATTTCGGGGGTAAAATAGGCACTTTGTCCGCGTACCATGTAGACCCTTGGGTTTTCGGCGTCTAAGCTGGTTGCTTTAATTAAATATGTATCAGCCTCAGGTATCATTTGCATGGCGCGGGCCTGTGGTTCTACCGACATTTTCATGAAGGTGATGTATCCTTTCAGCACATACACTTCGCTATTTTGGGGTACTATAATATCGGCTTTGTTGGTGTATAGCATGGCCTTGTCGTACAAGTTATCTTTCAAGTCGTTGGCTCCTTTGCTATTTATAGCGGCCATTAAATTGCTGTAAGCGGTGTAGTAATAAGGTAGCCATTGCTTTTTCTCAGCATCAGCTATATTTTGAAAGTACCCGGCTGCCTGCAGGTATTGCTCGCTTGTTTTGGCACTATCCAGCATAGTTAAACCCTTCTTTAGGGTAACTGTTAGAGCAGTAGTTTGAGCCTGAACAGTTAACGTAGTTACCAATATTACAATGAGTAATTTTAATGCTTTCATGGTTGTATTTTATAGTGATTTGTTTGTTGATACTCAAATATGCAGCAGATGGGAGGCGAGAGAAAGTGTTACCTGATGAATGGTACCTTGTACAGGATGAGCGGCTATGACAGCGTTATAAATAAAATATATTTCATAAAAACGCAGTTGCAGTACGCTGGCAAAGTTATCTTTGAGTTATGTACACAATACGCCCCGCTACCATGGCCGATGCCGACTGCGTTGTAAAAATTGCCCATCATACCTGGTGGCCAACTTACGGCGATATTTTGACCACCGAGCAAATCACCTATATGCTGGGCGTTATTTACGTGTCGGATAAAATAGCAGAGCAGATAGAAAGTGGTGAACAGCAATACCTGGTCTTGGAAGAAGATGGCCAGCCTGTGGCGTTTGCCTCTTATTCGCCACGGAGCGAAGATACCTCGGTTTACAAACTACATAAACTGTATTGCCTCGCTGCAGCGCAGGGCAAAGGTTACGGCAAGCAGCTTATTGAGGCGGTAGTACATGCAACACAACAAGCTGGTGCGGGTGCAATAGAACTTAATGTTAACCGCTACAATAAAGCCATAGATTTTTACAAGAAGTTGGGCTTCACTATTGCCTACGATGAAGATGTGCCTATTGGCCCTTACTTTATGAATGATTATGTGATGAGGAAGTTGATAGGAAATTAACCGAATTAGTATATCGAGGATCTAAATCTTATCGTTGTGAGAACCGGCAACTACCTGCTCTTAATTTTAGGTTTCTTTTTCATAGCATCCTGCAAAAAGGATAAAAATGAACCTGTTGTAATTAAAGATTTTACGATGGAGGCACTGACTACTAAAAGCTGGAAGCCTGTTGGTACAGACGGAAATCCGGCTGTTAATCCTCCCGCAGGTACGTATGTTTATTATGCTCTTGGAGAATGGAGTAAGGATGATGTAATTACCTACAAATCTGACTTTAGAGTGTACTACGATTACGGTTCTATTTTACCTCAGATAACGATAGAATTGCCCTCATCAAAGGAATATAGCGTTGATTTCGCCAAAAAGACCATCACCATAGGAGGAATCACTTACCGGTTGTTGGAGTTATCGGCAAGCCGTTTAAAATACAGCCGGGCATCAGGGGGTGGTAACCCCGATTATGTATTCATGTTTGAGCATCTCTGATAAACAGATTCAGGTCCTTGTCTTCTATCGTAATTAACTCTTTGAGTTTGAATCCCAACTTTTCCAGCAATTTTACCGAGCGTCCATTACCGGTATCAGTAATGGCGGCCAGGTGTGTTAAATTCAGTTGGGTAAAAGCATAGTTCATGGTGGCGGTTGCTATTTCAAGGGCATAGCCCTGGCTCTCATACGCCGGTAGCAGTGCATATCCGATATCCATATGTTCGAGGTAATTGCGTTTTAAAAACCCGCACATACCTATAGGCGTACCCATATTTTTAAGCTCTACCAGGTAAAGGCCGAAGCCGTTGGTGGCGTAACTCATAATGGGGCCGTTGGCCAGGTAACTTTGTGCCTGCTCAAGGGTTTTGATACCACGGTCGCCAATGTATTGCAGCCAGGTGGGGGTGTTCAGTAGTTCGAGCACGAAAGCGGCGTCAGCAATGTTGAATGTACGCAGCCGGAGCCTTTCAGTTTCAAGAATAACAGGCATGAATTAAACGGCTTATAAAGTAAATTTAACGAAAAAACCGCAGTGTACGAGCCTGCGGTTTTAACATATGGTGTGTAAGGCTTATCTTTCCAGTTTGGCTATACGTTTAGGCGTATCGGTACCGGCCACAATGCTGCGCGAGCTTAGGGCAATAGCCCTGATGGTAGCCGTAATATTAGCTACATCCAGTGAGCTAAATTCATCCTTTACGGTGTGGTAAAGTTTATCGGTGTCTATTTGGTCGGTAGATATAGTGTGCGCCGGTACACCTAAGCGGGCCAGGGTAGCATTATCGCTGCGATAAAATAGGTTTTGCTCCGGGTATGGATC
>Ga0265798_10004671_pt1 | contig 18793 bp, 7 predicted proteins | sample P3T30metagenome_FD_192430 | JGI IMG/M metagenome (GOLD analysis project Ga0265798, IMG submission 192430) | Plant litter microbial communities from East Loma Ridge, Irvine, California - P3 T30 | ecosystem: Environmental > Terrestrial > Plant litter > Unclassified | place: USA: California... | reverse complement strand
GGCGTCGAAAGTGGCATCAGCCTTGTGCGCGGCGATGAAATCCAGCGCCTGCTTGATGGTGCCGAGGTTGCCGCCATCGGTGCCTTGTTTGTAGCCGTAGTAGTTGCCTTGCAACGTTCCGACGACTGGCGTGCCGACGTCATTGACCGCGACCGGTGCGTCGTTCACCGGTGTGACATCGATTTTGATCGTTGTGCTGTCCGTCAGGCCGGTGGAGCCCGTCGGCAGTGCGCCGGTGTTGCCCAGGTCGTTGACCGAAATCGACAAGCCAGCGGTGCCGGTGGTGTTGTTCGAGTCCTGCGTCGGGGTGAACTTGGCGCCTTCCAGTGCCGCATTGATTTCTTTCAGCGTACCGGTCAGCGACACGGCACCGTTGTGCGCGGCACTGCTGTCGCCGTTGGCCAGCACCAGCGTACCGCCCGTGACGTTGACAAAGATGCGCAACTGGCTGCTGCCGGCATCAACGTCGGTCACGGTGATGGCGTTGCCGTTGGCCGACGAGAAGATCAGCACGGTGTCTTCAGCGATGACCTGTGCAGTGTTCGGTGCGTGAATGACCGGTGCATCGTCGACTGGCGTGACGTTGATGGTGATGGCTTGAGAGTCAGTCTTCGCGCCGCCCGCACCGGTGTTGCCCTGATCATCGACCGTGATCGACAGGCCAGCGGTGCCATTGGAGTCCTGGGTTGGAGTGAACTTCGCGCCTTCCAGGGCTGCGTTGATCTGGGCCTGGGTGCCGGTCAGCGTCAGGTTGCCTTGAGCGTCGCTGGTGGCGCCGCCCGTCAGCACCAGGGTGCCGCCTGTGACGGTCACAGTGATTTTCAGTGCATCGGTCGGGCTCGCATCAACGTCTTTGACGGTGATGGCATTGCCGTTTGCCGCCGAGAAGGTCAGCGGCGTGTCTTCGGCGATGGTCTGAGTGGTCGGCGCGGTGATGACCGGAGCGTCGTTCACAGGCGTGACGTTGATCGACACCGAGGTGTGATCAGCCAGACCGGTGGAGCCCGCCGGCAGCGCGCCGGTATTGCCCAGGTCGTTGACGGAAATCGACAGGCCGGCCTTGCCGGTGGTGTTGTTCGAGTCTTGCGTTGGCGTGAACTTGGCGCCTTCGAGGGCCGCGTTGATTTCCTGCAACGTGCCTGTCAGCGAGACGGCGCCGTTGTGCGCGGCACTGCTGTCACCGTTGGCCAGTACCAGCGTACCGCCAGTGACGTTGACGTAAACACGCAACTGACTGTTGCCAGCATCAATGTCGGTCACGGTGATGGCGTTGCCGTTGGCCTTGGAGAAGGTCAGGGCGGTGTCTTCAGCAATGACCTGAGTAACGGTCGGCGCATGGATAACTGGAGCATCATCGACTGGGGTGACGTCGATGCTGATGGCTTGCGTGTCAGTCTTCGCGCCGCCCAGGCCGCTGTTGCCACGGTCGTCGATGACGATCGACAGGCCAGCAGTGCCCGTGGTGCTGTTGGAGTCTTGCGCCGGGGTGAACTTGGCACCTTCCAGTGCTGCGTTGATTTGAGCCTGAGTGCCGGTCAGCGTCAGGTTGCCCTGAGCGTTGCTGGTCGCGCCGCCAGTCAGCACCAGCGTCCCGCCGGTAACGCTCACGGTGATTTTCAAGACATCGGTCGGGCTGGCATCAACGTCCTTGACGGTGATGGCGTTGCCGTTGGCTGCCGAGAAGGTCAGCGGGGTGTCTTCGGCGACGGTTTGATGGACCGGAGCTGTAATGACCGGAGCATCGTTCACCGGAATGACAAGGATATTCGCCGTCGCGACGTTGGAAGTGTCCTGGCCATCGTTGACCTGAACGGTGATTGCGCGGTTGCCGCCGACCGGGTCTTCGCCTTCGCTGACGAAGGCCACGGATTTCAGCACGGCCGCGTATTCAGCCTGGCTTGCCGCACCTTTGAGGGTGTAGACCAGCTGACCGTTGACGGTTTCCGAGGTGATGGTGATCTTGCTGTTGGTGGTGTCGAACACCAGCTTGTCGCCGGCCTGCGCGTCCTTGATGGTCACGGTGGCGCTTTGCAGGTTCGGGCTGTCCGGGTCGCTCAGGGTCAGCAGCGGCATCAGTTTGACCGGCGCTGCGTTCTCGACGTACGGCAGGGTGACGGTGTTGTTACCCGGCAGGAACGGACCGTTCAGGTCGACAACCGGTGCGTCGTTGACGGCGGTCACGCTGATGGTGGTGGTCGCGACGTTGGACAGGTTGTGCTCGGACTGGCCATCGTTGACCTGCACGTTGAGGGTGCGGTCAGCGGTGCTTGGGTTGTCACTGGTGTTCTTGTAAGTGATCGACTGAATGATCTTCTCGTAAGACGCCTTGCTCGCCTCACCGCTCAGGGTGATGGTGATTTGGCCGTTCACGATGCCGCTGACAGTGGCTTTGATGCCGAACTGGCTGCTGATGGCCAGAACGTCGCCGGCCTGGGCATTGGTCAGGGTAACGGTGGCGCCTTTGAGCGTTGCGTTGTCCACGTCGGTGATCGACACGTTACCGGCGACGCTCAGTGGCTTACCGTTCTCGACGTAGGTCAGGGCGTAGCCGGTCTGATCTGCGCCGTCGGCAGTGTTCAGGTCCAGAACCGGTGCGTCGTTGACCGGGGTAACGGTGACGGTCAACGGCTTGGTGGTCGTGGCCGACTGTCCGGTGGTCTCGGTCGACGTGACGCTGACCTGCAGGGTGAACTGACCGTTGAAATCCTTCGGCGGTGTGATCGTCAGTGTGCTCAGATCCCAGCCGTCGATGATGACGGCACCGTCGCCGGTCTTGATGGAGGTGTAGCTGTTGACGCCATCGGTCAACGTGGCGCCCAGCGGAATGTTGGACACGGTTAAGTGGTTCAGCGACTCGGAGCCGTCAGTGTCGACCAGCGCGGTGCCGATGTTCAGGTGAATCTGCGAATCTTCAGCGCCCAGTGCGGTCGTGGTGGTGACGGTTGGGGCGTCAGCCACGGCGATGACATGCACGTTGAAGTTCAGGTCTTTGCTGACCGGTGCGGCCGCGCCGTCCTGTGCCGTGGCGGTCACGGTCAGTTGAATATCGCCGCTGAGGTTGGACGGAGGCGTGAATTTGAGCGCGCTCAGGTTCCAGCCTGTGATGTCGGTCGCCGTGTTGCCAGCGGTGGCAGTGAACGTGTGAACACCATCGGTCAGGGTCGAACCAGCCGGAAGGCCCTTCAGATTCAGGGTCAGGGGTTCCGAGCCGTCGACGTCGGTGGTGTTGGCTTTGATGGTCGACAACAGAATGGCGTTGTCTTCAAGCCCGGTGTTCAGGTGCTCGGTGACGCTGATGTTGTTGATCACGCCGCCGAGGGAGTTGCTGTCCCCGGCTTTGAATTCCAATTTGGCATTGCCGTCTGCCGTGACCGGCACGTCGAACGTGTACGTCTTGATGCCCGTGACGGCGTTGTTCAGCGTGCCGACCAGCGTACCACCCCAGTAAACGTTGATCAGGGAGTTGCCTTCTGCACCTGCACGCACGGAGTAATCGACCGAAATCGTGTAGGTCGCACCCGCCTTGGCATCGATGTTGGTGTACAGGTTGCTCGGGTCGCCCGGGTTGCGCTCAAGCTCGATAACGGCGGTGTTTTGCGCGTTGCCTGCGACGCCGTAGGTGCCCGGCTGGCTGATTTCAACGACGTCGCCGCTGTTATCGGTGTGCCATGCGCCGCCTGAGATATCGCCGATCGAACCGGTGGTGTGGCCGTTGACGTTGAGAGAGGCAACGGTCTTGTCGCCGACCAGTACCAGATCAGGCATGTCGGTGACAGGCGCAACGGTGATGGTTCCGGCGGCTGGCTGGACGGCGCCCAGGTTCTGGTTGTCGACGGCGGTGTAGGTGAAGTCGGTTTTGCCGCTCCAGTCTTTGTCCGGCTTGAAGTAGATGGTGGCGCTGTTGTTGGCGGCCGCGATGTCGCTGGCGCTGGTCAGCTCTTGAGTGCCGGCCGCGTCGGCGTAGAACGTGCCGTGTTCCGCCATGTCGACCAGGTTGAAATGGTCAATCTTGCCGTCAACGTCTGCGCCGCCGAGCACGATTTTGATCATGCCGTCTTCGTCGCCGTTGCCCGAAGCAGCAGCCACGGTCGGTGCATCGTTGACCGGCGTGATGTCGATTTGGCCCGTGTGGCTGCCGGGCTCGTTGCTGGTGCCGTGCGCGTCGACGTCAGTGACTTCGATTTTCACGCCGCGTGGCGCGGCCGACGGGTTGTCACTGTTGTTGGCGTAGGTGATCGAGTTGATCACCTTGGTGTAGTCGGCAATCGAGGCATTGCCGCTCAAGGTGATGATGATGCTGCCGTTCGGGCCATTGCTCAGTGTGTAGCTGATGCCCAGGCCGGTATCGCCTCCAGTGCCGCCCTTGTAGTAATCGGAAGCGATCAGGTCTTGTGCCTGAATACCGGTCAGGGTGATCTTCGCGCCGCTCAGGGTGTCGCCATCGACGTCCTTGATCTGCAGGTTGTTGACCAGCGATTGAGCTGCGCCGTTTTCGACGTAGGTCGTGTTATCGAAGGTGATGGTCGGCGCGTCGTTGACAGCGACTACGTGAACGGTGCTGCTCACCGGCACGGAGTCGTTCTGGCCGTCGTTGACGGTCACCGTGATGTTGCGGTCAGCCACGCTCGGGTTGTTGCTGTCGTTGTGGAAGGTGATCGATTTGATCACAGCTTCGTAGTCGGCAGCGGTCGCGGTGCCGGTCAGCGTCAGAACGATCTGGCCATTGACGGTCGTCGTGGTGACTGTGATGTTCGGGTTCGGGCTGCCGACGACCAGGCTGTCAGCATCCTGGGCGTTGGTCAGGGTGACCTTGGCGCCTTGCAGGTTAGGGCTGTCGACGTCGCTGACCTTGATGTCTGCGGCGATCGGAACACCGGCATTGGTGCCTTCGGTGAAGGTGGTTTCGCTATTGATGCCATTTGCGGACCCGTTCAGGTCAACCACGGGCAGCGCATCGTTATCGACGATGGTGGTGGTGACGCTGCCGTTCGTGCCGCTGACGACGACGTTTTCAAAGTTGCCGCCGGTGATGCCACCGATCGAGACCGTGACGTTTTCAACGCCTTCCGGAATCGTGTCGTTGAGCGTTGCCAGATCGAACGTGGCGCTGCTGGCGCCGGCCGGAATCTTCACGCTGACGACTTGGGTGTAGTCGCTGCCATCGGCCGCGGTGCCGCTGTAGGTCAGGTTAACGGTGACTTCGGTTTGCGCCGGGTTGCTCAGGCTGATGGTGTACGTCGCCGTCTGGCCTTCGGTGACCTGCGTGCTGCCGGTGATGGTGGCAACGGTGGTGTCGATGGTGTCAGTGATCGTCGTGACCGCTGGCGCCGGGTTGGTGGTCAGCACCAGGCCCGAACCGCCGGTGGTGCCGGTGATGGTGGTGGTGACGTCGTGGGCGTCCAGGTACGGCGTGTTGCCGTTCGGGATCTGCACGGTCACGCTGCCGGAGGTCTGGCCTGCCTGAATCACGATCACAGAGCCGTTGGACAGGGTGATGGTCAGGTCGCTGAGCGGCGCCTGCGTGACGGATGCTGTGTACACCAGCGCGCCGCCGGCTTCGGTCAGGGTAGGCGTTGCGGTCAGGCTCAACGTCGAGGCGCGCTGCGGAACACCTGCGTCCTGTTCGGTGGCGGCGGCTGCGTTGTTGCCCAGGCCGTTGGTGTTGAAGCCGATGTTCGGGTTCACCACGTCTGCCGTCTCGGTCAGCATCACGACGCTGTGACCGCCGCCTGCGTTGCCGCCATCGGTAGAGCCGGTGGTCTGGCCGGCAGCGGTGGCTTCCAGGTCTTTGGTCGGGTCGGCGCCTGCGGCGATGGCTTGTTGCAGTTCGGCAACCGACGGCGCGGCCTGCTCGGTGGCTTCCGCCAGGTTGGTGGTGGACGTCGGGGCGTCTGAGCTCCACTGACTGTCACGGCCCATGTCCAATTGACGACCATCCGGCAATTGCAGGGTGACCGAACCTTCTGGCCCGGTCAGCACCTGCTCGCCGGCCAACAGCCGGTCACCCTCGATCAGCACACGACGAATCCCTTCCGGGGAGACTGCGACTACTTGGCCAACAATGCTTTTGACGATGGCAACAACACTGCTCATGGGGGTGACTCTCCGAGATTACCGATCAGTTGGTATCCATCATGCCGGCCTGCCCAGGGTGGGCTGCTTCATATTGGACTACGTAAAATGTTCAAAGCGTTGACGTCAAACAACTAAGCGTTTGATTTAGTTGTTGTTAATTATTTGACGTCAATTTATTTGCATCCTTTTTTACGGATACTCATTAACTTTCTGCCAAACTATTGACCTATTCGGCGACATCCTAAACAATCGCCCCCGTAATGTCACATTGATATTTTCTGAGATCGTGTATTTCTGTTGTTCGCTCCCAGAGACCCTTCAGAACAGCCTGACGCCGCCGATCTCCTACACAAGCCTCTCTTGCAATGCAGTTATCAATACTGCGTTTTCGAACAAGTACGTTCTCGGGAAGAACCAACATGCGTGTGCAATTTCTCACTGCTGTACCCTTTGTTCTGACAGTCGGCTTCGTGCAGGCACAAACCCTGCCAGAAGCCATGCAGAAGGCCATGCAGGAACATCCTGAGGTGCAGGCAGGCGTCAACGCCCGTATCGCGCAGGACTACGCGGTTCGTGCAGCGAAGGGGGGTTACCTGCCGCGTGTCGATGTGACAGCGGGGTACGGCCGTGCAGGGTCGGACACGCCAACAACCCGTGCGCAGAGCGGCAATAACGACTGGCAGACTTTGAACCGCGGCGAGTCTGCCATACGTCTTCGTCAAATGCTCTTTGATGGGTTCGCGACAAGTAACGAAGTTGGGCGTCAACAAGCCACCGCCAATTCTCGGGCGTATTCTTTGTTGAATACTTCCGAGCGCACTGCTTTGACAGTTGCGCAGGTCTATATCGATGTTCTTACACAGCGCGAAATGGTTCGCCTGGCGGAAGAAAACCTTAAAAGTCACGAACGTATCTACGACCAGATCAAATTGCGGACCAGCCGTGGTGTCGGACGAATGGCTGACATGGATCAGGCCGACGCGCGTTTGGCGCAGGCCCAGAACAACCTGATCACCGAGCAGACCAACCTGGCTGATGCCCAGACCAACTACCTGAGCGCGGTCGGTATCGTGCCGGATCAGCTGGAAAAGCCAGCGCCGTTCGCGCTGATGCCAGCCGATCTGCAGGAAGCGCGCCGTCAGATGCTGGACAACAGCCCGGTGCTGCGCTCGGCTGAAGCGGACATCGCCGCAGCCGAGAAGCAGTACAGCGCGGCCAAGTCGACCTTCTCCCCACGCTTCGACCTGGACCTGGGCCGTAACGCGGACAACAACGTCGGTGGCGACGAAGGCCACAACAATGGCTGGGAAGCGATGGTGCGCATGCAGTTCAACCTGTATGCCGGTGGCAGCAACAAGGCTGACCTGAGCTCCAAGTCTTACCTGGCTTCGCAGGCACTGGACATTCGCAACAACGCACTGCGTCAGTTGAACGAAGAACTGGGCCTGGCCTGGAACGCCTTCAACAACGCCTCCCAGCAAGTGCCGATCGCTCAGCAGTACGTTGATCGCGCCACCAGCGTCCGTACGTCGTATCAGCAGCAATTCAGCCTCGGAGAGCGTACTCTGCTCGACCTTCTCGACAGCGAGAACGAGTTGTTTACCGCGCAGCAGCGTCTGGTGCAACTGCAGAGCCTAAAAACGTACACCCAATACCGCATTCAAGCCGACATCGGCACCTTGCTGAAAAGCCAGGGCGTCGTGGCTCCGCTGGCATCGGTTGTGCAGAACGATATCAAACCGACGGTAAAACTGCCGGGCATGAACTGATTCTTGACGCGCCTGTGTCAGGAGCCAGCTTCTTTTAACTGTTAAAGCTAAAGTGAGTGTCAGCGTGGATTTGGAATTACCTTCTGCCCAACTAGGTCATGACCCACGCAGCCAGCATGATGATCCGTTGCTGGATGGCCTGCTGACACTCTGCGCCTTGCATCACAAACCGGCGAGCCGGGCGATGCTGAGCACCGGCCTGCCGTTGCCGGACCAGCGCCTGAGCCCGGATCTGCTGCCACGTGCAGCCGCTCGTGCCGGTTTGCAAGGACGTCTGCTGGTGCGCAAGCTTGAACAGATTCCCACCATTGCCTTGCCCGCGATGCTTCTTTTAAAGGAAGGGCGTTGCGCGGTGCTGCTGGGTTGGGAAGGCGATGCGGCACGGCTGCTGATCAGCGAAAGCGACGGCGGCGAAGTCCGGGTCGAGCGCGAAGCGCTGGCTCAGGATTTCAGTGGCAAGGTGTTCTTCGCCCAACCGCAACACAAATTTGACGTGACCAAAGGCTCGCTCATTCCTCGAGCACGGTCCTGGTTCAAAGACACCCTCAAGTTGTCGCGCTGGCTCTACGCCGACGCGATCGCTGCAAGCCTGGTGATCAACCTGATCGCTCTGGCGGCACCTCTGTTTGTCATGAACGTCTACGACCGCGTGGTGCCGAACCAGGCGACCGCGACATTGTGGGTGTTGGCGGCCGGTATCTGCGGCGCCTACCTGTTCGACCTCTTGCTCAAAGGCCTGCGCAGCCTCTGCCTGGACCTTGCGGGCAAGAAAACCGACCTGATCATTTCCGCCACGCTGTTCGAACGCATCGTTGGCATGGCGATGAAATTCCGTCCGGCACGTGTCGGCAGCTACGCCCAGAACATTCATGAGTTTCAGGGCATGCGCGACTTTTTGACGTCGCTGACCCTGACCAGCCTTATCGACCTGCCGTTCACCCTGATCATCCTCTTGGTGATCGCGCTGCTCGGTGGGCATCTGGTGTGGATTCCGATTGTCGCGTTCCCGCTCGCGCTGGGCATTGGCCATCTGCTGCAAAAGCCGTTGACCGCTACCCTGGAACGCACGATGGCGCTGGGCGCCGAGCGTCAGTCGAGTCTGATCGAAACCCTGTCCGGGCTGGACGCGGTCAAGGTCAACAACGCTGAAAGCGAGCGTCAGTACCAGTGGGAACAGACCATCGGCACCCTTAGCCGCCTGGAGCTGCGGGTCAAGATCCTGTCCGGTCTGGCAATGAACATCACCTTGCTTATCCAGCAACTGGCCGGCGTGGCGATGATCTGCTTCGGTGTGTACATGATCATCGACGGCAACCTGAGCATGGGCGGCCTGGTGGCGTGCTACATGCTCAGTGGCCGCGCACTCGGCCCGTTGGCGCAGTTGTCGGGTCTGCTGACGCGTTATCAGCAAGCCAAAGTGACCATGGTGTCGGTCGACCAGATGATGGAGTTGCCACAAGAGCGCAACTTCGAAGAGCGCCCGTTGAGCCGTCAGGTGCTGCAGGGCGCCATGGAATTCCGCAACGTCGACTTCACCTACCCAAACCAGCAAACCCTGGCATTGAAGAACATCAACCTGGTGGTTCGTCCGGGCGAGCGGATCGGCATCATCGGCCGTAGCGGCTCGGGCAAAAGCTCGCTGGCCAAGCTGTTGGTCGGTCTGTATCAGCCGGATGAAGGCTCGCTGTTGGTCGACGGCGTGGACATTCGCCAGATCGACGTCAGTGAATTGCGCCACAACATCGGTTACGTCGCTCAGGACATCCAGTTGCTGGCCGGTACGCTGCGCGACAACCTGATTTCCGGTGCGCGCTACGTGGACGATGAAATGGTGCTGCAAGCCGGTGAACTGGCAGGCGTGCATGAGTTTGCCCGTCTGCACCCGCAAGGTTATGAGCTGCAAGTCGGTGAGCGTGGGCAGAACCTGTCTGGCGGCCAGCGTCAGAACGTTGCGCTGGCCAGGGCCCTGTTGCTGAACCCGCCGATTCTGTTGCTGGACGAACCGACCAGCGCCATGGACAACACCGGTGAGGAGCGCTTGAAGCAGCGTCTGCAAGCCGTTATCGAGAAAAAGACCGTGATTCTTGTGACACACCGAGCCTCGCTGCTCTCGCTGGTCGACCGCCTGTTGGTCATTGACCGCGGCCAGATTCTCGCCGACGGCCCGAAAGCCGCCGTGATGGAAGCGTTGAAGAAGGGGCAGATCAGTGTTGCTTAAATCGGGTCCAAATTCCGGCGGTGGTCTGTTCGGCTATTTCAAAGGTTCGCCGTCCCTCGACGGGCAGCCGATGCCTGAAGTCAAAAAAGCCTTGGTCGATGACGCCCCGCGTATCGTCCGGCTGACCATTTGGGCAGTCATTCTGTTCTTCACCTTCCTGGTGCTGTGGGCCAACTTTGCCGTAATCGACGAAGTCACCAAGGGCGAAGGCAAGGCGATCCCTTCGACCAAGATCCAGAAGATCCAGAACCTTGAAGGCGGTATTGTCGCGCAGATCTACGCCCGTGATGGCGAGATCGTTGACGCCGGTGCGCCGCTGATTCGTCTGGACGATACCCGCTTTGCCTCCAACGTGGGTGAAACCGAGGCCGATCGCGTGGCGATGGAACTGCGCGTCGAGCGCCTGAGCGCTGAGGTTGATGATCGCCCGCTGAACATCAGCCCCGAAGCACGCAAGTCGGCGCCAAAACAGGCAGCCAACGAAGAGTCTCTGTATCAGAGTCGTCGTCAGCAACTGGTCGACGAAGTCGGTGGTCTGCAACAGCAACTGATTCAGCGCCAGCAGGAACTGCGTGAATTCGGTTCCAAGCAGGAGCAATACCGCAACAGCCTGAGTTTGCTGCGTCAGGAGATCGGCATGTCCGAGCCACTGGTCGCTCAGGGTGCTGTTTCGCCGGTGGACATCCTGCGCCTGAAGCGTTCGGAAGTCGAAACGCGCGGTCAGCTGGACGGCACCACGCTGGCGATTCCCCGCGCCCAAGCGGCGATTGCCGAAGTGCAGCGCAAGATCGACGAGACGCGCGGCAAGTTTCGCAGCGACGCGCTCACCCAGTTGAACGAGGCACGCACCAATCTTTCCAAGGCTCAGTCGACGGCCAAAGGCCTGGAAGACCGGGTGAACCGCACGATGGTTACCTCGCCGGTGCGCGGTATCGTCAAGCAAATGCTGGTCAACACCGTGGGTGGCGTCATCCAGCCGGGCAGCGACATCGCTGAAATCGTGCCGCTGGACGACACCTTGCTGGTTGAAGCGCGCATCCGTCCGCAGGACATTGCATTTCTGCATCCGGGGCAGGAGGCGATGATCAAGTTCACCGCCTATGACTACACCATATACGGTGGTCTCAAAGGCAAGCTGGAACAGATCGGTGCCGACACCATTCAGGACGAAGAAAAGAAAAACACGTTCTACGTGATCAAGCTGCGCACCGACCGCAGCCATTTGGGCACCGATGAGCATCCGTTGCTGATCATTCCCGGCATGGTCGCGTCGGTGGACATCATCACCGGCAAGAAAAGCATCCTCAGCTACCTGCTCAAGCCGGTCCTGAAGGCCCGCGCCGAGGCGTTGCACGAGCGTTGATCGCCTGAATTTTTTGCTTCACGCGATCCTGTGGGAACGAGCATGCTCGTGAAGAGGCCGGTAAGTCAGACACACATTCAGTGACTGATGCCGAGTCTTCGCGGGCAAGCTTGGCCCTGCGGGCTGGGGCCAGAATCAACAGCAGTCCGTATCATCCCGCCGCATTCCCTCATCCACCCCATACCCATCACGCTTTCATCACGGCTGTCGATCATCCTGATGGATAGTAGCCTTGTGACATATTTCGGTCGTAATTTATTGCGTTTCCCCTCTAAAGATCTGGGGCAAACCAGCGATACGGTGAGTTGAACCTGTCGTCAACGCGGCCATTAACCACAAGAGCTACTGGTCATTTTTTATCATCAAAAATGATACTTCCTGCATACAAAGGAAATCGTCGTGACGTTGAACCTACGCCGCAAGGTCATCCTCCTTGCCATCATTCCGAGCCTCTTGCTGGCCGCAGTGATCAGTTGCATTACCTGGGTCGTGCTACAGAAACTCGCGGCTCAGGAGGTCGAGCAGACCCGGGCGCTGTTGCTGGAAGAGCGCAAGCTGTCGCTCAAGAATTATCAGCAGATTGGCGAAGCTGCGATCAAACCGATCTACGACGCCTCTGCGCCGGGCGATATGGAAGCCCGTGATCGCGCGCTCAAGGTGCTCAAGAGCCTGCAATACGACAAGGCCAGTTACTTCTTTGGCTACAACTCGCAGTATGTGCGGGTGTTCTGGTCGGACAAGGACCTGGACATCGGCAAGAACTTCTCCGAAGCCAAAGACGCCAACGGCGTGTACGTGATTCGCGGCCTGGTGGACAAGGCCAAAGACGGGACGCATTTCTTCCGCTACGACTGGCCGACGCCGGGCAGCGACAAGCCGATTCCAAAACTCGGCTACACCCGCTACCTGCAGAAGTGGGATCTGGCGTTCGGTACGCAGGCAAACCTGGACGACATCGACAATCAGGTGGCTGCGATCGAGGCGTCGACCCAAGGCCGGATTGGCTCTTCGGCCGCGTTGATCGTGGCTGTTGTGGCGGTGTTCCTGGCGGTAGTGGCGCTGGTTGGTGTGCTGATTGGCAACGGGCTGGTCAAGCCGGTGCTGGTGATCAAGCAGAACCTGGATGACATCGCCGCGGGTGACGGCGACCTGACTCGCCGTCTGCCGGAAACCAGCAACGACGAACTGGGCGCGTTGGCCAAGTCGTTCAACCAGTTCGTCGAGAAAATCCACGGGCTGGTGCGGCAGATTGCCGAAATGACCGGCCAGCTCAACGGGTTGGTCAATGACATGTCCTCGCAGGCGCAGCGGTCGGAAGAGGCGATGGGCCGTCAGCGTCAGGAGACTGATCAGGTCGCGACCGCCATTCATGAGATGTCGTCGGCAGCGCACCAAGTCTCCATCAGTGCGCAGGGCGCTTCCCAGGCGGCGCGCAAGACCAGTGACGTCGGCTCGGACGCCAAGTCTGTGGTGAACAGGAGCATCGACAGCATTCATGCGTTGATCGGCGAGATCGGCGAAAGCAGTTCCTCGCTGGATCACTTGCGCCAGGACGTCCAGTCCATCGCAACCGTGGTGGATGTGATTCGCTCGGTGGCCGAGCAGACCAACCTGCTCGCGCTCAACGCTGCTATCGAGGCGGCGAGGGCAGGGGACGCGGGGCGTGGGTTTGCGGTGGTCGCCGATGAGGTTCGCGCCTTGGCCAGCCGTACTCAGCAAAGCACCCAGGAAATCCACGAAATGATCACCTCACTGCAACGCGGCGCGCAGGAAGCCACGGTTGCCATGAGCCGTTCCAGCGACACCGGCAAGACCACGGGGGATTTGGCAAACGAGGCGGGGACGTCGCTCGATGCGATCAGCCAGTTGATCGAGACCATCAACGACATGAACGCGCAGATCGCCAGCGCGTCGGAAGAACAGACCGCCGTCGCCGAGGAGATCAGCCGCAGCATGACCCAGATCGCGCAAGCCGTGGACACCGTGGCCGATGACGCACAAAGCGGCGCGCAAACGGCACGCAGCCTGACGGATCTGGGTGATCGCCTGGGTGGGTTGGTGAAGCAGTTCAGGATTTAACGCGTGCTTGGACGCCGCCAGCGCTTGTAGGAGCGCGCTGCCCGCGAAGACGCCTGTACATCCGCAACATCTTCATCGGATGGAACTCAGCCTTCGTGAGCAAGCCCACTCCCACACGGTCGGTAGTGATGTTCGAAGTCCTGTGGAGGCTTACCGCCCTCGCTTGCTGTCGATCCGCACCAACCGGCCGCCTTCGAACCGCAAATACTGGTACATGCCGTTGTTCGGCCCGTAGATCCATTCCTGGACCTGCACTTGATCGACCTGGCGGAAATGGTTGACCGTTTCCTTGTAGCCGACGATGTCCTGGCTGACGGGCTGGCCGCATTTCTGTTGCACTTCGAACATCCGGTCGCCGACGCTGATCAGCTGACTGCCGCACCTCAACGTGTCGGTCGCCGCATGGGCGACGACCGCCGTTGCTGTCAGACCGAGCAGCAGCACGGTCTTCGCTAACACCTTCTTCAAAAGTCGTTACTCACTGTCCAGATGCAGGGGGCTGACGACGCGACCATCTTTTTCCGGTTGACCGAGACTGGCGTCAACGAAGTAGACCCGCTCGTCCGCCAATTGTCCCTTATCCACCAGATAGTCCTTGATGCTGCCGGCACGGGCCTGGCCAAGCTGACGCAGCAACAGCGCGCTTGAGCTCCAGGATTTGAGCACGGCGTCGCGCATCTTGTTCTGCCGCTCTTCCTTACCGAGATCAACCCACTCGGCCGGCGGCTGACCCTTCAGGCGCGTGCGATAAATGCCTTCGAGCATCGGCGGCTTTTCATCGTCCGGCACTTTCAGGTCGGCCGCTTGCGCCGGCACCTTGTCGCCTCGGCGCTGGAGAATCTTGTAGTAGGTGCTCTGGTATTCGCGCTCAAGACGCTGTTGGGCGATCAGCGGACCGTCACTGGCTTCGGCGCTGGTGCCTTCGATTTCAAGACGCAGTGCCGGGCGTGCTTTGAGCGCTGCAGCCAGCTTGTCCAGCGAGGCCTGGGCGTCGCTGGACAATTCGTCGGAACCTGCAGCGAACGACACGGTGCCCAAGTCTTCCGAACCGCCTCCGCTGATCAAGCCGCCGATGAATTTGAACGGTGCGGCAGCGGCTTTCACCACCAGATTGCGCAGGGTCTGCCAGACGATCGGCATCACACTGAACTGCGGGTTGTTCAAATCACCGGTGACCGGCAACTCGATGGAGATCTTGCCGTCGACGTCCTTGAGCAAGGCGATGGCCAGCTTCAGCGGAAGATTTACGGCATCGGGGCTGTCGACCTTTTCACCCAGTTGCAGTTGCTCGACCACGACCTTGTTCTCGGCTTTGAGCTGACCCTTGGTGATAAGGTAATGCAGGTCCAGGTTCAGTCGGCCTTTGCGAATGCGATAACCCGCGAACTTGCCGGAGTAGGGCGTCAACGTGGTCAGCTCGACACGCTTGAAGCTGGTCGCGATGTCCAGACTGGCGAGGGGATTGAACGGGTTGAGCGCACCTTTGATCGTCACAGGTGCATAACGGTCGACCTTGCCCTTGATGTCCACGGGGGCCGGTTTGTCCTGACGGTTGTCCAGCGTGCCGATTTTCCCGTTGAGCTGCTGCACGGCTGTCGCGAAATTGGGCGTAAGGCTGAAGTCGGCGAAGTTGGCCGAGCCGTTATTGATGTTCACCTCGCCGATATGAATGCCCATCGGTTTTTCGGTGCTGGCGGTTGCCTTGGTTTTGGCGGCCGCAGGCTTGCTGTCAGCAGGCTGCGGTATCAATAAGTCGTCGATGTTGGTGGTGCGGTCGTCGGCGATCACGAAGCGCGCGTACGGCTGTTCGAGATTGATCGAGGCGATGCTCAGGCTGTCGCCCAGCTGGAAGTTCAGGCCCTCGACGTTGACGCGCTCCCATTTCACGAAGTCCCGCGACTTGAGGGTGTCCAGCGTGTGCAACTGATCCACCTGCGCCTTGCCGGTGATGCCCAGCGCCAGCGGCTCGGTGCTTTTCAGGTCGACGGCCAGGTCGGTGTTGAGCATGCCGCTGCGCACTTCAAGCCGAATGAACGGTGTGACATAGGATTGCGCCACGCGCAGGTCGATGTCGCGTGTGGTCACGTTGAGCTTGGCGCGAACGGGCGCCAGATTCACTTCACCCTCGGCCGTCAGCTTGCCTTGCTTGCCCAGGCCGGTGTCGAGCTTGAGGTTGAAGGGTGATTGGTTGAGGCTGTCGAAGTTGGTCAGGTCCAGATTCAGAGGCCCGACGTCGACTGCCACAGGCTCCTTGGGCACCTTGTCCGCCAGATGGACGCGGTAATCGCGCAGTTGGGTATCACGCAGTAACACCTGCCAGGGTTTGCTCGGCGCGGCGGCTTCGGTTTTCGCGTTGCTCTCGGCGCTGGTTGCGGTGGCGGGCTCCTTTTTAGCCGCCTCGGCTTTCTTTTCCTGGGCCTTGGACGGCTGGCTGGCGAACAGTTTCTGCCAGTCAAGCTGGCCGTCCGCTTCGCGCGCCGCCCAGGTTTCCAGGCCCTGACTGCGGATTTTTCCAACCGTGACCCGTTGTTTCGCCAGATCGATCGAGGTATCGCTTACTTCCAGATTCTTCAGGCGCACCAAGGGGCGGCCGTCCGGTGCGTCGATAGCGAAGGGCGCGACGCTGAGGGACGTGTTGTCCAGCAGCATCTCGGTTTCCTTGGCCAGACTGAGGGTGTAATGGGTATTGAAGTTGAGCACGCCGTCCTTGAGCACCAGTGGCAGAGCGTCGCGCACATAGGGCCACCAGACTTTCATCTTGCCGTCGGTGATTTTGAGTGTGCCTTCGGAGGTGATCGGCACCAGGCTGATGCGGCCGACCCAGTCGATCTGACCACCCTCAGGGCCCGCAGCCACCAGCGTCATGTCGGCGTTGTCTTCGGGCAGTGTGCTGAGGTTTTTCAGCTCGAAATTGAGGGCGTCGTAAAGAAATTCGATGGGCTCGCTGGGGCGCATGTCCTGAAAGTGCACATTGCCGCCCGCCAGTTTGATCTCGTCGATGCGCAGCGGAAATGGCTTGCTCGGCGCTTCGTCAGGCTTGGCCGGTTCGCTGGGCGGCAGCTTGAACAGACCCGCCAGATTGAGGGTGCCATCCTTGGAAAACAGCAGCTCGACCTTCGGCTTGTCCAGTTCAACCGCCTGCAGGTGCAGGGCCTTGGTCCACAGGCTGTCAATCTGCAGGTCGGCGAACAGGCGCTCGAAGCCAATCTGCTCCTTGCCCGGCGCGCCGATGTTCAAGCCCCAGAGCGTCACTTTCAAGCTGTAGGGATTGAGCTCGAGACGGTCCAGCTTTGCCGGGACCGTGGCGTAATTGGCCAGCTGTTGGTTGATCACCCGCAACGCAATACCCGGCAGGATCAGAAACCCCAACACGCTGTAAATTGCGAAGACGGCCAGCAAGGCGCCAATGGCGCGTTTCAATCCTTTGGGCATGTAGGTCGCCAACTCTCTCGATGTGAGGTGCCTTGGAGTATGGCACGTCAATCTGGTTCCGAAGGCGTCGTCCGCAATCTGCGTGGGAAATTTCCTTGCAGTCAGTAAGTGATCAGAGCTGCAAGATCAACGTCTTGAGCGGAGGTTGCTGGTCCAACGACGGAAAGTCGGCGCCGGGTGCGAGGGTCTGGCAGTCACGCACGGGACGACCGATCTTGCTCGCACACCGCAGCACTTGGTCGCGCCACTCGTCCATGTTCACTTTTGCCAGGTTGTTGCAGCAGATCAGCACGCCGTCCTCAGCAGTGGTCAGCAACGCCGGTTTCAGCAGGCTTTGGTAGTCGCGCAGCAAATCCACGGTGCCGAACGCGCTCTTCGCCCACGCCGGTGGATCGAGCAGCACCAGGTCGAACTGGCGTTGATCCAGTCGCGCATACGACGGCAGCTTCTGCCCGCGACGCGATGCGATGGGCAGGCCCGCGAGCTGGCGGATGGCCGGAAAGTAATCGGACTGAATGAACTGCATCGGCGTCACGTGCGGGTTGAGCTGGCCGTTCTCGCGACCCACCGCCAGATTGCCCTCGGCGAAGTCCAGATTGCAGACCTCGCTCGCGCCACCGGCAGCAGCACTCAGGCCAACGCCACAGGTGTAGGCGAACAGGTTGAGCACACTTTTGCCTTGGGCGTGATTCTTCACCCAGCCCCGCGCATTGCGCAGGTCAAGAAACAGCAGAGGATCCTGGCCTGCATGGCGACCACGGACGCGATAGTTCAGGCCCCATTCATGGCCGACCAGATCCTCCAGCGCTGCATCGTCTGCCTTGTAAACGGCATCGCTGCGGTCGATCCGCGAATTGCCGTGCGAGCGGTCGTTGTAGACCAGCAGCAGCTCCAGACCCAGATGCGCGTTGACGGCGCTTTGCAGCGCCAGCAGCGCGTCGCGATCAAGGCTGTTGTGAAAGCTTTGCACCAGCAGTTGCGGGCCATAACGGTCAATGGTCAAACCACCCGCGCCTTCCTGGCTGCCATGGAACAGGCGGTAACAGTCGGTGCCCTGAGCATGCAGCTCAGCGAGCAGGGATTGACGGTTATCGAGGGCGACGCTGAGCGCCTGATTCAACGAAGACATGCTCGGCGCCTTGGTGCGGGAATAAGGGCGTGCGAGTTTAGCAGCAAGGCCTTTATCGGTGTTACGGCGTGTACCGCTGCGTGGCGAACACAAACCTGTAAGCCGGCTTGCTGGCGAATGCGGACTGTCATCGCCATTGATGCAGCTGACTATCGCATTCGTCCGAAGTGCGGCCCATACCCTCGTAACCTCGGACGTCTCCCACAGGTCCTGCTTTGCAATCAAGCCCTTTGGCATGCCTCAAGCAATTGGAAGACTCTCGCTAGATCGGGCAGGCCAAGGTGCCCTGACTGCCGCGAGACCTGTAGGAGCTGCTGGAGGTTACGACAGTGACGAATGCGGTGGGACAGGTACATCGGCGGTGACCGACACGCCGCATTCGCTGCCCTCGTAACCTCGGACGTCTCCTACAGGTCCTGCTTTGCAATCAAGCCCTGTGGCATGCCTCAAACAATTGGAAGACTCACGCCCAGATCGGGCAGGCCAAGGTGTCCTGACTGCCGCGAGACCTGTAGGAGCTGCTGGAGGTTACGACAGTGGCGAAGCGGTGGGACAGGTACACCGGCGGTGACCGACACGCCGCATTCGCTGCCCTCGTAACCTCGGATGTCTCCCACAGGTCCTGCTTTGCAATCAAGCCCTGTGGCATGCCTCAAACAATTGGAAGACTCACGCCCAGATCGCGCAGGCCAAGGTGTCCTGACTGCCGCGAGACCTGTAGGAGCTGC
>Ga0265798_10004670_pt1 | contig 18798 bp, 19 predicted proteins | sample P3T30metagenome_FD_192430 | JGI IMG/M metagenome (GOLD analysis project Ga0265798, IMG submission 192430) | Plant litter microbial communities from East Loma Ridge, Irvine, California - P3 T30 | ecosystem: Environmental > Terrestrial > Plant litter > Unclassified | place: USA: California... | reverse complement strand
ATAGTAGGCGTAGCCAGATGGGACTGCCTGTGCAAGAATGTATCAAGGCGGCTTTCTGGGCGCGCGTGCCAGGCACCAGTTTGCTTTGATGGTTCGCAGGATCGGGGGAGCGGATGACGTTTGTGGGGAACCTTGGTTTCGGGGAGTTGGTAGTGGACCCTGGAATTAGCGCCAGGCCCTTCTTCCACCAATTCAGCATTATAGAAGTCGGAGAGAGGCACCTTTGGCGGCTGTTGTATGATGATATTTCCACGCGCTACACAAGACCCTGCAAAGCGACTTCACTGATCTGGTTCAACGTCGAGCATTTCTACCACACGTTCTTCGAATGGGAGATGGACTGGGTTTCACCTACTCCAACCTCATGACCTACTTCCCAAGGTTCGATACATTCAGTGACTCTGCTATTACGCCTTTCCTAGATAGTCGAGAAGAAACTTGAGTACTGTGAAAAGCAACTTCGGAATACAGGACCTTGATTTTGATGTGGTTCCGAGCGTTTAGAGACGAGCGTTTGGGGGTTGAGGTAGTCCAGTTCATTCTTGCAGAAACCTTTACTGTAGCGTAAGTGCTTTGTCGTCTTCACCAAGATGTCGTACCATGCAAAAAAAAGGATAAATAGTACCAGAAATCAATGAAATATATTTATATTTAATACGGAGGTGTGTGTAAGTTGTAACCTCGAAATTTTTGCTGTGACTTTTAAGTGTAGCTTGTGCCTTTTCATCTTAGATCTCCCGTTCTGTTCTAGTTGGCTTTGAGGAGATGAGTAGAAAGAATTCAATGCAGCATTCCAGCAAATCGGGTAAGCGAACTTTATTCAATTTTGCCGATGCGCTAAGGATGAGCATCATAATACTTCAACATGCTTCTGCAAATACGTAACATGGTTGGTTGTGGTATTGTGAAAGCTCCTGGATGCTCAAACTAGGGTACTAAAAGAGGCTGAGAGCAAGAGTAGTGGATGTTCCGGAGCTTCATTACACTCCTAAAACTCCAGCAAAACCAATCACCAGAAAAAGATTGGAGAGGCAACTATGAACACAGACTCAGCTCCCAACATGGTTGATTCACAATAACAGAAGTAATTAAACATAATGCACTCCCTTTTGCTCACTGAAATTGACCTTTCTGTAGAACAGTTCAGAACTAGCTTCAGTCGCTACTCTTGCGTCTGCCTACTGAGCTTCGCAATAGCATCTACGAAGCAGCCTTCTCCAATAGCATTATTAGAATGAGTAAAGAATATCTCTGGGCGGACAATGTCCATATCGAACAAACAGCGGCCGGGCTATCTCTCCGGGCCACTTGCCGTCAAACTCGTTACTAGTCCGAATAGTTTTTCTACCAGCATTACATCTTGGACCTTAGCCTAGACCAATTATTCGACGAAAATCGCATCCACAAACTTTTCCAAATTGACAATCACCTGTTCATTGAGAAGATTGAGATCAGCTTCGACGCAGCCTTATGGATGATGGTCCAGACTCATGGAGGCACATTGAAACACCGCCATTCCCTCACCGGTTTATTCCCTCACCGGTTTATTCCCTCACCTCCAGCATGTGTACGTTAGAATTCATGTGTTATCTTGCGATCCATGCATTGCGGATATACGAACTGCTGCGAGATTCGAGTTTAACCGACCGGACTTTGAGATTCATGAGGTCATATTGATGAAATAGGAAACGAGGAAGAATAGTGCAGTGTGTAATTGTTTATGAGCAGGTTAGATAACCACTGCTTCTTGAACGAGTCTAGTTATAGGATTTAATGTTAGGTCTCTCGAGGGGCTGGCATAATCGTGATGGCGGGGCAGAAGAACTCGTGGAAGGCAATCACTTGTTTGTTGTTTCATATAAAAAAATAGCGAACCAATACTGTGTTACAATTGGAGTCGACAATATCATGTGAAGAACCTTCATACTTCGCCTAGGCTACGAGATCGTCTGTCGTAAAAGCATTTCCTTTTATTCGGCTTTCTTTCCAACTCCTTTCCAGGTATCTCTCCCATTCAAACAAAAATCACATCAAGAGCTGGAATATTCACCGTTTCATCCGCGCCTTGCAAACAAGTCAAGGCCGTCTCGCTTGTCGACACATTAATTAGTGTGTCTAGATCACAAGTACTACCACTGTAAAGCCCAATCAAACAACCCTCTCGAACATTGTCCATGATGAAGGACCTGTTCCGAATATCGGCAGTACATTTTTGAAGATTCGTTACCGCTGTAGTTATCTGAGGATCCGATGATTTGATATATGGTGAAGGGCCATGCATTATCTTATTATTTGAAGAAATTAAGAATGAGACTTGAGAGGGTGAAGACAGAGATGAGAATAAGGAGTATCGCTGACTTCATGGCTGTTATAGATTTGTGTATATGGGGGTTGATAATGTAAGAATAATCTTTTTGAAGAGTAGTATAGCTTGGTAGTGATGTTAGAAGATCATATGGGAATATATCGCTGAATATACCTTGGGCGGGGTTTATGTCTAACTTGGATGTTGCTGGAGGTGAGATGGCTGCCATGGTAATGCTAATTGTATGTCTATATTTGGCACATGATATTGATATGTTTAGGTATTCGGCCTTTTTCTATCCTCATAAGGCTTTGAACAACAAATACTGCCCCTGTAGGAGTCTCATAGTATCCGATCCTTGATCATGATATGATAAGCCATATGGAACCTAGAGTCACTGCCTCCACCACTTGACGGGCTTTAGTCCATGATGTCATTCCGCAACATGAAACCAAAGAAGAAATTTGATAAGAAATTGTATGCTACTGGCTATCAGGAACGGCTTAGCTGGCAGAATGGCATTGTTGAGATTTCTCACACAACACGTCGCAGCTCTGTGACAGTCAAATACTTCTGGATAATCCTCTCGATATAGCTCAAACACAAACGCCTATACCCCCACCGCTCATGTATTCGCCCCCGGATTCTCTCCGTAAAGTCTAATCACGCTATTATTCTCAGCTGCCTCCTCCCAAGGCTCATCACCCCCAACGCCAATGATCTTCACATTCAGCGTAATCAAACTGGATCGAAAGTCCGATCTCGCAGTTAAACAGGGCGCGTCTTCCATATCGTCGCTCATCTCAGACGGCGTGACAAGTACAACAGTCTTGTCTTCGAGAGTTTGCTCGTCAAGGATGACAAAATCTGTATCATTGATACCGTGCACGGTGCGATCGAATTGCCGAGCAAAGTTGACCAGTTCGTCTAATTTCCAGTCGAGAAAAGGATAATTGAAATGCTCTCTTACTGGAGGTCGAGTCGGTTCTGTTAGCTCTGAAATGTCGGTTGTATCGACAAGGATAGCTGTGTACACTGAATTAGCACGCATGGTTCGAACGGATTCCATGTCAGCTTGCCTATGTGTGTGCATTCTACATCCCTCAATTCCTTTGCCTTGAACGCTTCGATCAAGAATTCGTTCAGAAGCTGAGTTGCATTAAACTACCGGGATCAATATCCAGGTTGGGATTTCAAGGAACGTACTTCTGGAGGTACCTTGGCTGTGCAAAACACTGGAATAGTGTTGTCGAGCTGATTGTTGTTGGACATGACGATTTGCCGACAGTGGATGCAGAATGAGACTTGAGTGTTATATAGACGGCTGCCTGCAGGTGTGACGTCAACGCTTATAGTACACAAGAGTGAACGCAGTTGCAGCCTGACGTGAAGTACGTGCCTATAATCTCATAATATTCTAGGATTCAGGTTCAGCGTATACAACCACAATCGGACAAGCTCACTACCCCGCCAGCACATCTTTGTATTCGTTAAAAAACTGGAATTTGTCTTGACCTTCTTGAATAATATCCGTGATTACTTTGTGACCCGTATTCTTGCATAGCTAAGAAGATGTAATGATGACCTAGCCAGTTGATAATATGCATGTGCAAGCCCTCAACGCCCAGAATCGCCTCTCAGAATGGTGTTCCTTCAAGGAAATAGCGACTAAGAAAAATAGATGCAGCCCATACACTCAACTCTTCCGCCACGTCCTCCTTTTCTACCCACTCCCACACCACTATCATTCGCTGCATTCAACGCAATCGCCAACTTTTCTACTTCCTGCTATTTCTCGCTCTCTGCATTATAGTATGTATCAGAATTCTTTGTTTGTCTTCTCAGTTGAGCCCTATGAGCGGCAGATTTACGGCGAGCATTGGTACTAGCGATACCGCCCGGTGGGAGACGATTATTGGGGACAGCGTTGTCGTCCATTAGACCCAAACCAGCCGGGCGAGAAGACGGATAGGGTATGTTGCTTGGTACGAAGGAAGAGGAGTAGACCAGTGATGGTATGGCGGCGATGAAGATTGCTAGTGTGGCTGTGGAGAAGATGAGGGCGAGTTTCATGATGATGATGATAGTGAGGTGAGGGATATAAAGTTTGATTGCTCGACTTGAAATTGTGGGCTTTGTATGACTGAGCTTGAATATATGTAACGAAGAAAGAAAGAGGAAAGAGTAAAAGCTGGAATGATGTGACAAAAACAAGGGGATTTATACTTTCTAGATCTTGTGAAGCATTGGCGCTATTCATCAATCATCGAATGTCACGCACAATCGTCACCGCTCCCGTTGTCTCTGCCTAAACCTCCTCACACTATCTTTCACACCATACCCATCTCTCAACAACCCGCCTACATCCTCCAGCCCTAACCCCGCCGTCTCAGGATAAATCCTCCAAACTGTGATCCAAGCACCTACACAAATTCCGGCATACAATGCGAACGTGCCGAAGGGCGTGAAGATGTTCATCATAGGAAGAAAGGTAATGCCAATAAACGTGTTCGAGCCCCAGTTCGTTGCTGTCGCAACCGCAGAGCCCAAGGAGCGGACAGAAAGGGGAAAGAGTTCGGATTGCTGCCAGGGTACGTTTCCCATGCCAATAGCATAGCCGGCGACGTACGTGATCATTGAGAAGAGGATGAGGAGAGGCCACGTTTTGTTGTTGGAAGTGACGGGTGTGGAAGTTGTCGACTCGGTAGGTAGGTCGACGAAGCGGAATGCGATGGCGCATAGCGCGAGGCCGAGGACCATGATGGGGATAGACCAGAGCAGAATACGGCGCCTGCCGATGCGATCAATGTAGTGGAATGCTACTAATGTGAAGACGAAGTTTGTGCAGGCGATGGAGAGAGAGGTTAGAGTCGGGGACTGGAAACCGACTAAGCTGAAGATCGTGGCAGAGAAGTACATCAGAGAGTTCTAGAAGGATATTAGCAGGTAGTTTCATGTACCGATGTATCTCAGAGGTATGGAAATTGACAGACACTCGCAGAGCGATGAGAGGTTTGCGAGGTAACTTACAAAGCCGCACAACTGTTGGAAGCCCTGCAACATGCACGCGATAATCAAAGCCCTTCGGTTCCCACCGATAATGATCAGTTGTGAGAAACTGTCTTTGACCCTATCCGTCTTCGCTCTCCAATCAACCTTGGTAGTGTCTGGGGCACCCCGTAGTCCTGCCGCATCCTCCTCTTCTTCAATCTCCCTCTCCACCCTCCTTAGCACTGCAATTACCAAATTCTTTCCACTTTCATCGCTTTTGTATACTCTGCCTAGCACTATCTTCGCTTGTTGTGTCTTCCCAGCCTTGACGAGATACCGAGGTGTCTCAGGCAAAAAACATAACATGATGAATTGAAGCGTAGCAGGTAGTGCGCCTAAACCGACCATCCATCTCCAGCCATGCAACCTTTCGGAAAACAACCACCCAATGATATACGCAACGACTTGGCCTCCAGTGATGAACAGGGTGCTCACCACTACCAGTCTCCCCCGAAAAGGGCTGGGGCTCAGCTCCGAGATATACAGCGGCACAACAAAGGATGCGCTACCAACCGCAGCACCGACAATAGACCGACCAATGATCATGCCGCCCACGCTGCTTGTCCATGCCTGCCACAGCGCACCGAGGATGAAGAGAACATCGGCAAAAAGTATCACAGTTCTGCGGCCGTAGGTGTCGGCGAGGATGCCAGTCAAGGGCGAGGCAAGGAGTGCGAAGAACGAGGTACAAGAGGTTATGAGGCTCTTGTCAAGGGTCGTGAGCAGACGAGACGAGAGATCGGTATTTATGGATATCAAGGTAGAGGATATGACACCAGTACTGCATATTATCATTAGAACAACTCTTGGTGGGTGAGGGTGGTAGCAGGCAAGACGCGCAGAACATGAGTACGTACTCGTAGCCAAACAACAGTCCGCTGACTCCAGCGCATATAGTCAAACTCCATATAAACAAGCCGGGCGATACCAGCGCGCTCTCGTCTACCTCTTGTTCTCCGATCTCTCCCTCATCGTCGTAGCGGTCGCGTGCATCACTTGGAACGTCGCTGGCATTTGCGATCAGAGGTTCGGCGGCAGCGTCGTTCATACTGTATAACGCAACGTCTTCATTGGGAGCGAGCATACAGCACACGACAGCATAAGAAGGGTGTATGGGGGAAAAGAAAGGTGAGAAGCGAGATGGCAAGTCATCTAGGTATTGTCTGTCGGAATCACCGCGGGAATGCGGGACCACGTTGGGTCCACGCTAGTAAGTGGGTCAGATCTGTACCTGCTGATGATTTTCAGCACCTGCATGTTGGATGGCTTACTTGAATAACACATGCATAGTAACATGGACGATGTGCACATTTAGTCGATTATTTAATTGGCTTGTATCGATAGTAGTCAGGAAGCATGCGGTTTATGGCGCGCATGCTTTGCTAGTCAATAGTTGTCCACACCACCCCCCCTTTCAATACTGTCTCATAGTCTTGGAACAACGAGAGCGATTTCCAAGACCCCTCACTCCGTGGCACGTTGCGGTCGCGTTCGAGATGTGTCGACCCCTTCCGTCTCTTGTCATATCCTGCATGTTCATGGCTCGCAAGACTGCCATCCGTACCGTAATCCTTTTATACACCTGCCATGCCCAGCCAACGCCGATCGCTATGCGTGAAGCCACTCATCATCGTGACTAACCAAACTCCCACGCTAAGCGCATAGCAAATTCTGATGAAATACGTGTTGTGGGCTTGTCGCCGAGCTCGATCAGCAAGCCCTTGAGACCTTGCGAATGTTGCAATGCGAACTCTCATCTAAACCTCCTCATTTGGGTTCGTTGCTGCTGTCCGGACCGATGTTAGCAGGACCAGTCGGTGGAACCTGTGGTCCTGTTGAATGCTGTTGCATCATAGGCTGCGAATAGCTCCCACTTGGTGTACCGCGGTGCTGTTGAGGAAATTGATGGTGTTGTTGAGGCGAGCCGTAATGACCACCCTGGTATGGCTGAGCGTAAGGTCCACGCATTGGCGTCACTACGGAACGGTTAGGTATGTGCATGTTGTCGGCGGCGAATACACTTACTGGTTTGTGGTTGCATCTGGTACATCTGAGGAGCTGGCGCGCCGGGTTGCATGTACATCATAGGCGGCTGCTGGTGATGTCCTTGTTGCGATCCCTGGTGGCTCATCATTGGTGCGCCTGGCCTTGGACTGGGGAATCCATTGGCGCCAGGACCAGGCATGTGTCCGTATTGAGGGTACGCAGGGCCGGGAGCGGGAGAATACATTTGCATCTGGGGATTACCCGGCATACCCATAAAAGGGCCGTTCGAAGGCTGATTCGTCATCATTTGACCTCCCATTGCTGGCCCTTGGGGATTGATGAATTGGCCCCCTTGTGCGTTGCGCATAGTAACATGCTGAACGTTAGGGCTCATGCCATACTGTGGGACTTGAACCTGCTGGGGGTAACCTGGCATTTGCTGTGGCTGTGCGCCATACATAAAAGGTGCCATAGGCCGTGGCGAAGGTTGCACAGACGACTGTGAGTGCGAGTATTGCATGTGCTGGGCTTCATAATGATGCTGATTCTGACCAAGGTGGGGCTGTACTGGAGGACCACGTGGTGTGTGTTGGGGTGTTGGCCCTTGTGGCATGCCTTGGGCACCCTGGAGATGAGGCGGCAGTTGATGTTGATGCGACATTGGCCCGTTGGCCATGACATGTTGTGGTGCCGATAATGGCGCAGGCGGAGGAGCATGCTCAAACAACTGCTCGTACCCCTTGTTTGTATTTGATGCCGGAAAGTCCCATGTAGGAGGAGTCTTGAATGGAGGTGCAATGTCGGAGTGGTGAGGCTTGTCGCTCGCTTGCGCCTCCTTTTCCAGGCGTCCAATGGCGTTGAAAGTCGTTGGCCCATCCAGAGACTTCACAGCAGGTCGGTGCCCATTGAAGAAGCTAGTGACAGGAGGCTTGCGAACTTCTTGTCTTGACGAGTTCGGGCGTGGACTGGAACTGGCACTTGGATCTCCGCCAGGCTGGAAGGTGATCGCGGCGGGGTTCGGTTTGAACTCGTGGGCACGAACGTTGAACCTCGTGGAGACGCTAGAAGAAGGCGTCTGAGCTCCACTCGAGGGTTGTGAAGGACCTGTGGGAGGCATGCGCATATCTTGGGCTGGTATGGGCTGGGGAACACCATTGTAAGGCAGGGCACCTTGCTGTTTGTGCTGCTGATGATTGAGCTGTAGACGAGTGCTGAGAAGTCCTTGAGCCCGAGGAGGCAGTTGATTCATGCTTTGATGAGAACTCCGCATACTTGCAGAAGCATAGGCGGGTTGACCTGGCCGAGGACGCTGATTCTGTTGACGATCCATGGTTGCGCTGGGAGAAGCTTGGGTGGACTCAGGCTTAGCAGTTGGCCGTGGGGCTGCCTTAGGGTCTGGAGCATTGCTTGATGTCTTTGGGGGGGTCGTTTTCAACTCTTGTGCCTGTCTGTTTGCCTTGTCGACAATGGCTTGTTGCTTTGTCTCGTCCTTAGCGAGTATGGGAACTAGATCGGATGGTACGGGTGTGCTGAGCTTGAAGTTCTGCGCGAATTTCTTCAAGTCGTTCAGTTTCACAGCCTTGTTCTCTCTAGCAAAAGCCCTCTGGCGATCCGAGATGCGCAACTTTTCCGCCGCTGAAAATTGCTTAAACGAATCAAGGAGGTCATGCTCAACATTAGTCGTTGCATCGTGTGGTCGTCCAGACTTTCGAGGAGGAATGGCAGCCACGCCAGACTTAATCGCGCTACTTGGCTTCTGAAGCTGCTCAGTGATGGCTTTGTGCGCATCGACTGCTTTTGGCGCGGCCTTGGGAGTTTCTTTGGCTGCCTCTGGGACTTTGGCGGGCTCAGGGGCAGTAACAGGAGCAGCAGCAGCAGCAGCAGCAGCAGCAGCAGTAGTGACAGGGACAGGGACAGGGGCAGGAACAGCAGGAGTAGTTGTAGCGGGGCTTGCAGTGCGCTGCGCAGCCTGCGAGCCAGGCCGCGCAACAGATGAGGAAATGATGGCGGGATCCACCGGGGCACCAGGAACTGTTGCTTGGGCGGCAGGCGCGCGTCTTGCAGGAGGAGTGTATCGGTTGGACTGGCCACTTGCGAGTGGTGTATAGTCTCGGCGTACTCCGCTGTATTTGTCCTCCTCGTCGCCGTTGTCGTCGGCAGGGTTATAGCCTCCTCGCTCCTCGCGGATATGGGAATTGGACGCAGTGCTGCCCTCAATCTCTCGAGCTATCTTCTCGGCACGAGCAGCTCGCTCGGCATATTGTGGGTCGTTCTTGTTAATGGTGGTGGTGTAGAGATTCTCATCATAGTTACTCTTGACACCAAACAGACGCTCGTTAGTGGAGAACTGATCCCATTCGGCCGTTCGTCCAGAGGATTCGAGGGACATGTTGGGGTCGACTTCTGACGGCTCCCACTTTTGGAGGTCACGCTCGCGAATGGCAAGTTTTCCAGAGATGTCGGTGTCGGTGCGGAAGCCCGAAGTGCCTATGACGGTTAGTTACGACGACATTATGAAACAGAGACGTAAGCCTATACGTACCATTTTGAGCCTTGATCTGGGACTTATCCAGCACCACGTTGTTAACATTGAAGTCAGCAACATCGCTCATGTCGAACGACATGACATGGTAGTCACCCGCACCAACGTAGTCGTCAGAAGCCTCGGCGGCACCGTTGGTCTGCGCGCTGGTAGCGGGCATCAGCTTCTTGACCATCTTGAAGACATATCGCAGTTCGCTAGGGTCCAGTGAGGTGCCTGACAGCACACCAGAGTACTTTTCGCCATTTTTGAGTGTGATGATGCCTGGAAGACCCTAGTCATGACCATCAGCTGTGTCCGTTGGTGTCGCATCAAGCGTCGTCCGTCACTTACAGTCAGGTTGGCCAGCAGGTACATCATCCGATCACTGAGGTGCCTCATCGGGGTAGGTGTTTCGCCGGAGGGAGCCGCCGAGCTGTGCGAGGGCTTGGGGGAGTTTATGGCACCGTTGGAGGTGACAGCGTTTGTGGGTCGCTGAGTGAGGGGATTGGTGCCCTGAGTCCATGCCGTTTTGGCAGGGGGTTTCCTATAAGTCGCCAAGTCAGCATTGCGCCAGGTGCGGATGAGGGCGAGAATGATCTAGGGAAGAGCATTGTAAAGCGAGGTAATTGAGCAGCGCACGCGGCGAAGGCAGCGTCTACTGGACAGCGAAGTCGCACCGTGACTCCATGTGACCTCCTAGACGTCACACGAGTATATCCCGCATTGCGGTAGCTGTGTCTACGGTGCCCTCGAAGCATTCGTGGGCGGGCTACGGTGCTCACAGGCCAGCCCAGAAATAGCAAGTGAACGCTTTCGACGCTCAGTCTAGTGGAGGGTGTTTATGTGTGTGTGTATGTGTATGCACGTGTATGTGTCCATGTGTAGAGAGTAAACGCTTACCTCTGACCGCCGTCGATGGGGCTGCCGGGCTTTCGCTGTGGGTCGATGCCTTTGCCTGTTGTGCTCATCTTCAGTTGCCTGCCAGAGTTGGAGGCTTGGTTCAGAGCATTGGAGGAGCTATTCGGGGTCGCGGCGGCAGTGGACATGGATGGGCGAGGCGGGCGCGGGCGAGCTCGGTAGCGTGGATTGGTGTGTGGGTGCGGGAAGGCGCGATGGGCGGGAGAATGAGCGATGGGCGGGGGGAGGCAGGAGCTCCAACTCGGTGGGTGAGAGCAGCGCAGGACACTCAATGCTGGAGCAGACACAGCGTCGTCGAGCAATGGAGTGAGAGCCGTGCGGCCGAATTGCGGGTGTATAGGAGGCTGTGCTCGAATTACCAGCCAGAAGTCCAGAGTGAGGTGCACGCCAAGCGGATCGCCTGGATGAAACAAGGTGCGGGAGCTAAGTAAGCCAGCCTCAGGCAGTAGCCGTGGATGCTCGGACGACGGCGTGAGGGCGCAACCGGCACGACTGGTCACCGTCAACGCGCGAGATATGAGGAGAGGGGACAGATGGCCTCTTGTGTGAAGAGTGGAGCTGACGTCTTGGGACAAGACAACCTCGCAGTCTGTCTGGTGCCGGCGCTGGCTCTGGCACTGGCTCTGGCTCACTGCAAGGCCGCTATCGTGTCCACCTGCGCCCTCTCTCGTGGCATCAACCTTGCGCCGCCGCGGGCACCATGTACCAAACACGACGCCTCAGGCCTCGCTCTGCAATGCTGCCGCTATTAGAGGTGCGCGCGCGCCAAACAGCACACACACACACAACACGTCGCGTGTACAATTACGGGGCAAACACCTGTTCGTTATGCCTCAACCATGCTAGACATGCTCCCCCAACCCGCCACCCACCACCACCACCACCAGCCCCATCTACTTAGCAGCGGTTGAGGCCGGACACAGCCCGTAGTCTGCAGCCCGTGTCCGACAAAGGCCGTAGTCAGGTCTCTGCCTCTGCGCTACTGCGAGGAGTTCGCAGCTGTCAAGGCTCATGTCACGAAGCAGGCAAGCGACACGAGGTCGCGCATCCATGTTCCATGCCATGACTGCCGTTAGCCGTCCACGGGGCCTATCAGCAGCCAGGCGTAGAACAGCAGCAACATGTAGACGCTACTGTCCGTTGTGGCAGCAGACTTGCTTTTGATAGACATGGTGACAGACACGATACAGGCAATACAGACAATACAGTGGAGAATGCATGCCGTGTGAAACAGGTGCTCGATGCACGTGCTGCCCAGCCACTCCCATACTAGCTCAGCCGGACATCAGACCCAACGACGTCGCCAACACTACCGAGCGAGCGTGTCGTGCTCTCGCGCCCCGTAACCTGGCCATCCACTCTGTTGCAGCACACCTGCGCCAGTCGCTGTGCCCATCATGACCGAAGAGGCCTCCTCCATACGCTCGTCTCAGGGGTCATCACGGCGTGCGCCCAAGAATGTACGTGGGCCTACCGTATTCCGCGCCGGACACCCACCATGCCCATCCGTGTCGCTAACTTGGCCTGAATTACAGCCTCAGCAGCAGCTCTCGCAGATTGAAAAATCAGTCACCCATCTGCTCGTCGCCACCAAGCAACTGCTCGGTTCGTCCACCAAAAGACATGCCCCGCGCCCACTCCTGCTAACACGCGGCAGAGACATTGACACTATGGTCGCGCGGGACCGCCACCGAGAGTGAGGTCTCCGACGTCTACGTGCGTCTGGGGTACGAGTTTAACATAGCGTCGCGAGCCTTCAATGCTATTGGCGTTGACACCAACGACCTTGGAAATGTTCCCGAACTCCTGCGTGGCATACTGGAAGAGACGCTGAGCCAGGAAGCGTCACAAGCAAGCCTTGACAACTTTCTGCCACGGATAAGAGACATAATAATAAACCTGCTGCACGGCCTGAAGAAGAAGCAGCAGCGGCTACGCCAACGCACAGGAAGAGACGGCTCACTGAACGGGAATGGCGGGAGTCCGCGACAGGTCAGTGTGGGGAGTTCTGGTGACGTCGAAGAGGCACAGCAGCCGCGCTCCGCAAGCACACGGCTGCCCTCAAGAGGAGACAGTCCATCGTTTGGAGGTCCCGAACTCCCCCCACGCTCCTCGTCGGTAGCTGGAGGCCGGTCCTCTCCCAGCAAATACGATCCCCTGCCCTCGAATCCGAAAGCTAACCGCTCAACCGCCGGAAGTCAGCTCTCTACAGACTCGTCCATGTCAAGCACTACCGCCCAGCAGATGCCCGTAATCGCTCCATACCCCGCCGACGATGCTATGCCCAAACCTCCGGACGCTGCGAAACCAAACTATCCTGTCGACTTCCCCCCACCTCCACCTCCGCCGAAACAAGAAGATGCGCTGGCCGCATTGCAAAGAGGAGGCGAGCTGGAGCGGAGGGCTTCGCGCAGGTTCTCTGCATACCAGATTCAGAAGCATCTAGGGACGAATGGCATACCGCTTCCACCTGTACAGAACTCGCCCATACCGAATAGGGGTCGGGATGTGCGCGAATCCATGAATGCGGTCCGCACACGAGCTTCTATGATGCACAACCGACAGCGCTCGAACCAAAGCCCAGCCCAGCAGCGGCCTGTCGTGGATACAAAGTTCTCTTACGATCAACCCAACGATGCTTCAAGGCGCATCTCAGAGGAAAGCAACCAAAGCACAGCGCCAAGTATCCTACCGCCTAGGGAGTCTGGGCCTGAAGATAGCCCTATGCAGAAGACGCCAGATGACAAGCTCGCAGCACCCAGATTCCCCGAAGGTGACCAACTCTCATTGGGTGCTACTCTCAACGGACCATTAGCGGACCCTGCTGAGCTCGGCTCGGCATCACCTGTAAAGGAGGAGTCGTCTAGGCCTACAGCCAGTCAGAAAGACTCGTACAGAGCAAAAACACCTTCTCCACAACCCTCACATTTCATACCTGAACAGTCACCTCAGCAGGGAAAAGAACTCACACTGTTCCTTCAATACAAGAGCAAGATCAAGAAATATGTTTTTGCAGATGGCGCCGAGCTCTCATCTGCCCGTTTGCAGTTGGCTTTCATCGAGAAGTTTGCCTGGGACACACACCGTTATGGCGACTTGCCTGAGATTCACATCCAAGATCCCGTGTCTGGTGTGCGATACGAGTTGGAGGATATTAGTGACATAAAAGATAGATCGGTACTGGTCCTCAACGTTGAACAGCTGGACGAGGTCAAAAGCCACATTGACGATAAATTTGGTGGACTCAGCAAACTGGTGGAGAGCATAAAGACAGTAGTCGAAGATCAGCAATCGGCTATACAGCGCGTTGCCGAACGCCAACAACAGACAACAAAAGAAATCGCAGGCATCGTTGCGGCACCAGTTTCATCGGCTCGAAACTCAGCATTATTAGCCTCTAGCTCACTCCCGTTGGGCAAGGCGTTTGAAGGGAGCATTAGCTCGGCCGCCCAACTCAACGAGGTCCAATCGTTGCGCCGTGATTTAGCAGTTGTTCGACAGACATATTCGTCTTTTGTGTCGGATATCCAGGCCAGCATGTCAACAATACGTACCAAGGCCAGTGCTGTCAAATCGACTGCTATCAAGGCTGCATTACCATCCCTTGATGGAGATAGTGGTCGTGCATACATCAATACTGGAAAGAAGGCTCTACAAGATGACTCGGAGAAAATCGTCAACCGGGTGGATGACCTACAGGATCTCGTCGAAGATCTCAGAAAAGACGTCGTCCTTCGAGGTGTTCGACCCCTGCCACGCCAGCTCGAGACTACTGCAAAGGATTTGTCAACAGCTATTGCAGAGCTCAAGAAGTTGCAAGATCTCCTGGCAAAGGAGAAGCCTCTGTGGACCAAGATCTGGGAACAGGAGCTGCAAACTGTGTGCGAAGAACGAGACATGCTTACCATGCAGGAAGAGCTTGCAGCAGATTTGCAAGATGATCTTGAGAAAGCGGCACAGACTTTGGAGTTGGTTGAACAAGCGACCAAACAACAAAACCTTGAGAGCGAGAAAGAGGCTAGTGGTAAAAGCGGGATGCGTTCGGCTAGTGGTCGCAACATGCTCAACGCAGCTTCCCTGGACAAAGTCGTGGATCCACGTCAAGCTCGGGATGGTGTTCTCGGAGAAGTCAAAGCCCTACAGCCGAATCATGAGAGTAGACTCGAAGCCATCGAGCGCGCTGAGAAGGCACGACAACGCGATCTGGAGACCAGGAACGATGACGAGTTTAAGCGCGAGCTCGGCACCTTTGTCGAAGAAGGCAAGCTCAAGAAGAGTGGTGGTGTTGAAGAAGCAGAGCGTCTCCGCAAAGCAAAGGACGAGCGTGCCCGCAAGGAAAACTTTGAACGCGAAGCTGCCCGCCAGCGGGCCAAGGCTGAGAAGCAACAGCGGGAGGCAGAAGCTGCTGCTGCCGCGGCCGCGGCTGCAGCGATGAATGGTGTTGAAGGCCAAGAGGGAGAAGCCGATGCCGCAGCAGAAAACCCGGGAGAGGCCAAAGGAGATGAAGGTGGTCCTGCCTAGACACCATCTTCCATCTATCTCTAGCCTTCTTCTCTGTGTTGAGCTGATGCTAAGGTCTAGATCTCCCAAAGAGGCAATTTACAGTCCGTCCGTGGGTAAAAAGCGGCGCCGTTCCGCTGTCGACCCAGATGAAATTTGCAGCTGCTACTGGGCTAGACGCACCCATAGCCACATTGCCATCTACGCCTTTGGCAAACGCAACGTCGCTCTGTCCAAGGATCCGAATCATGAACAAGGACTTATCAACCCAAGATGCTACTCCAACACCAGAAGCAGCAAACAAAGTGTCAACGCCTGCCTTGCCAACCATTGTGCCAATAACTCCAAGAGACACACCAACATCAACGACGCTCCTCACCCCAAGCCCATCCATCTCTCGCGGTGGAACTCCCAAATCCTCCCTCCCCTATCGCACACCAAAACCCTCGCTCAGCTTCCGTTCCCGCGATAAACCCAGTCCCAGTACGCCGCCCTCCCGGCCCAGAGGCATGACGTTCCCCCATGCAATGCACAAATCTAGCTCACACAAGACATTACGTGGAATGCCGCCGACACCGACGCCGGATCGCAGCTTGGACAACAGCCTCAAAGAGAACGATGGTGATGCAGACAGTGTTGTCTCTTTTACGCCGAGTACCAGTGGCAAGAATATCGCACATTGGTTTTCGGGCTTGCTCGGACGGTCGTGAGAGGAGTGCATACGATTGTCAGATTATGGTAAGAAGAGCATGGTTAGGAGTAACGTGGAGTAGAACTGGTCCCCTTTCGTCTCGTCTCATTTTCGTCCCTTTGGTGGTGTGGGAATTAAACTGTAATATATAATAGCGGCATGTTGCGCCTGCTGCTGCTACTGTTCCTTTTTCGTGTTTCATACATAGATTTCACGAGATTTATGCATAGCAAGGCGTTGATACTGGCGAAGGGTAATTGTTGTAACAGACACAAGGCGCGTTGTTGGGACTAGGCTGACAGGACATACTGAGAGGGAGCATCGTCACAGGGAGTTATATATCATCATCATCATTACCACAACAAAGAGGAGAGTGTGCAATCAAGATTGGTTCTGCCTTTGACGAGGCAGAATAACTCATGCCCTTTTTCTCGTTTGCTTTTGTATGCATGCTCCGTTTCACTTCGTCCTGTCTTCTGTTTATTGATTGGCGAAGATGCATGAGACGCCTAATTTCTCACCCCACAAACGACGCGATATAGAGAAGCAGAATTGCTATACGCCGTAAACGCCAAGCGCCGTCATATTGACCCATTCCATTCATCGCATGGCCGGATATCACCCGCCAAAACGCCAATACTGATGCAAATGTACAGTCTTCCCATGCATTTTTTTTTCACTCACTCGCCTGCCCCTGGATATACTGCCCTTGGTTTCGCCCTGAGCTTCTAGTTACCGACAGCAGTATCGTTCAGTGCGACACAAACAGCGCCGCGATGATGGCCGTTGTACTGGCGAATGATGCTCTGGGTTCCCAACTCCCAAAGTCTCGCATAGTGGTCAGAGCAAGCGGTAACAAGGTAGGCAGAGTCGGCTGAGAAGGCACAATCCCAGACCCACCGCTGGTGACCATGGAGTGTAGTCTCCAAGGGGAAGGCAGCAGGATCACGCTCACTAGCTGGCGGTAAATTGTCGGTAGGCATGACGTTATGTGGGGCTGAAGTATCGACGGACCAAATGCGGGCTGTATGGTCGGCGGAGCACGTGGCTAGATGGCGGACGTCGGGGGAGAGGAGAACGCGGGTGATGTAGGTGGTGTGGGCGACGAACTTGCAAATGGGAAGGATGGAGGTGGTGTCGCTACGCTGGATCATACGCCAGACGTAGACATTACCCTATCGTATCATATCAGTAATCGTTCGAGGAGGAAGAGCAAGATGGACAAGCTCACAGCATTGTTGCCTGCGCAAACCATACTGCCATCACTAGCAACCGTCACACTAGCCACGCTAACGTCATCTTCGGGAATGAGCTGGTGCGAACATTTGTTCTCACCAAGATCCCATATCCTCACATTACCGCCGCGGTCACAACTGATCAGCTCACCCTGATTTGGGTGGATGACAACATCATTGACGGGGACACCATGGGTGTAATTGCGCTGGACGTTTCCACTGCGCGTATCCCAGATCTTGACCGTGCCGTCTTCGGATGAGGTGACAAGCCACTTGGACTCACAGTGGAATGCGACACCGGTAATGTTGGAGGTATGGCCATCGAATGTGAGGATAGCGTTGGGGTTGGTAGACTTGATATCGTACAGCTTGACTGTATGGTGGCCGGCAGCAGCGAGGTAACGCTTATCGGGCGAAATACATAGACGGTTGACCTGGGAGTCGGGGTGCGGAATTGTGCGCGAACATATACCGGACAAAGCCTCCCAGAACCTGTAGTCCTATTGTTAGCACAGGAGGAGACTCGGCAGGTTCCGGGTGTAAACAAACCGTATGGTGTGATCGTAACCAGCTGTAGTTGAGGTCAGCGTTTACATGCAGAGGTGGGGTGGGTAGCTATACGAACCTGTGCACAGGATGACCGACATGCTAGGCAATCAATTGTTTATTCGGTCTAAATAGATTACGAGAAAAGAATTCTTAATTGGCACCGGAAACCCTTATTAGTACAACAATGCGACGAGTTTAGTAGCGGCAGGCAACGCGAAACATATCGCGCGCGCGCGTGCTGTTGTGATTGACGAGGTAGCTTCGCGTTGAGGGGAGTTGGAGATAACTTGGGATTGGAGTTGCTCGGGAGTGCTTGGACCAACCATCAGCCCTACGGCGGTCAGCCTATAATGGCCTAGTGCTGTGTAACTCTTCCCAATTAACTCGCAGTGACGGTAACGGTGACGGTGACAATGATACACGGCAAGATTTTTGTTGGGTGAATCGGTATATGAGAGGTACCAGTTATTTATTGGCGTAGTATTGAAAGAAGATGCAGCCTGAGCCGTCATAGAAGAACCCGATGAAATTACAATTTCGCAAAAGACATTGAACAATCAGTCCAGACACTAATCCCAGAAACCTTCAAGCCTACAATTTACTAGCTGTATGCATCAAGGGGTAGCTCTTGGGACCACTCTCCAGTGAATCCTTGGTGATTTCCCCAATATTCCTGAACCCACCGACATTCATCAGAATGTCCAAATCCGCTAACAAGCTGCGCATGACATGATTCACCCCCGTCTCACCCATGATTGCAAGACCCCAAATCCACAAGCGGCCGACAAAGACAAACTTTGCGCCAAGAGCGAGCGCTTTTACGACGTCAGATGCAGAGCGCACACCGGAGTCGAACATGATGTAGATCTTGTCGCCGACAGCTGGCACGAAAGTTAGCAAAGTGACGACTCATATAGCGTAAGACAACATACCATCCACAATCTTTTCTAGGGAGTCGAGACTAGCCACTGCGCCGTCGACTTGCCGTCCGGCGTGGTTGCTAACAACGATGCCATCAAACCCCAGATCTACAGCCTTC
>Ga0265798_10004669_pt1 | contig 18800 bp, 19 predicted proteins | sample P3T30metagenome_FD_192430 | JGI IMG/M metagenome (GOLD analysis project Ga0265798, IMG submission 192430) | Plant litter microbial communities from East Loma Ridge, Irvine, California - P3 T30 | ecosystem: Environmental > Terrestrial > Plant litter > Unclassified | place: USA: California... | reverse complement strand
CGTCATTGTACGCATAGCCGAACTCACCGCAACCACGGATTTTTCGGTAAAGTCAAAAGCCAAAGGAGGTAAAGACAAGAAAGCGGATAAAAAAAGTTCTGAAAAGAACAAGAAGAAACAGAAAAAGTGAGATTAGTACTCCGGTTTGGCGGGAGGTTACTTGTATGCCTGGAAAAATGGTTTTAAAAGAATCAGCAATTAACAGAAGACAACAGTAATGATCGTACGGCTTACATCGGAAATTGAAAAAGAATATCCGGAATAAAATATTTCAGGATTTAGGCCGGCCTTTGCCAGATCATACAATAAAACAAAAAAGCCGCGAAATTATACGCGGCTTTTAAATATCATAAAGTAAATTTTTACTTCTTTTCTTCGACGGGTTTGTTAAGCGCGGCACTCATCTCCATTGAAATGGCAGAACGTTCGAACTTGATTTTACCGGCCATGGTTTCGATTACGACGGTCTTTTCAGACAATTCGCTCACACGTCCGTGAAGGCCGCTTTTAGTAATGACCTTGTCGCCTACTTTTAGCGTACTTTCGAATTCTTTCTCTTTTTTCACTCGCCTTTGCTGAGGTAATATCATGAAAAGATAAATTACCACAAACATCAGGAGAAACGGAATAATTTGCTGTATTGACATTTTAACTGTTTTTGTTTTCGGTTATGGAAGCATGGATCTGCAGGTGTTCGGAGCCTTTTTCGGTATTAGTTTCAAGGGTTACAGATTTCGTCTGTTTTCCTTTTTTACCCGCAGAATTGAACGACACTTTAATTTCGCCGGTGGCTCCGGGCTTGATCGGCTCTTTCGGATATTCAGGTACCGTGCATCCGCAAGATCCTTTCGCCTTAGAAATGATGAGGTCGGCTTCGCCCGTATTTTTAAATTTGAAAATATGGCTCACATTATCTCCCTGGTTGATTTGCCCGAAGTCATGCTCTTCCTGTTCGAACTTGATCGCCGGGTACTTCCCGTCTGCAGGCGGCGCAGGTTTTTCGGACGCAACGTCGACACCGTTAATATTAGCTTCAGGATGTGGCGTCGCCGAAGATATCGGCGTGTCCTGAGCATTCGGATCGATTTTGGATGTGGCGTCATCTTTACATGAGACGACTGTGAAAGCTGTTGTAAAAGCGAGTGCAAATACGATTTTTTTCATTTTAATTATAGATTAGAGCAAGCCTCTGCCTGCTTTTTTTAATTTATCGGATGCCTGGAATTCCTTGACCAGGTTGTCGAGGATCCCGTTTATGAAAATACTGCTTTTTGGCGTCGAATACTCTTTTGCGATCTCGAGATATTCGTTGATCGTTACCTTCACCGGAATCGAAGGGAACCTTAAAAATTCACAAATGGCCATTTTGAGAATGATCGTGTCGATCTCCGCGATGCGTTCGGAATCCCAATTTGGTGTTTTGTCCACATATTCCTTCGCGAGTTCGCTTTCGTTGAGTATCGTTCTTCTGAACAGATGCATCACGAATTCCTTGTCCTCTTCGTCCTTGTAAAGCTTCGATACACGGAATTCCTGCCCCGGCTCGATCGCCTTCAGTTCCTTTTGCAACTGAGTGTTTACGAGCGGAATGTCATCCACCCAGGTAAGTTTGTAATCTTCAAGATAATCGTAAAGTTTCTCGTTCGGAACGATGACATCCGTAAAAATGTCAAGTACGAACTGCTTGTCGTCAGCGAACTTATTTTCGCGATCGGACATATATTTCTGATAAATTTCGCTCGATTTAATGTCCTTCAGCAACAACAAAATGTAGTCGTCGTTGAGCGACCAATTGTTGATTTTGCGATTTTCAAGCGCGATGCTGAGCGAGTTGCTCTCCTCTAACGCCATAAGTACGGCATTGTTTACGAATTTGAGGTTCGGATTGCGCTCCTCTTGCGTACTCAGGTGTTTCTTTTTGGATTTTTCAATGAAATCCGACTCGCTGTTGCGGACTTCTATCAGAGCCGAAAGCATAATCAGATAAAGATCGAACATGCTGTCGATACTGTGGGAGAGAAACTTTTCCTGCTTCTCCAAATTGTCGGAACCGTTTTGATGCATGGAGTAAATCGACTGCATCACCTTAATCCGGATATGTCTTCTGTTTAACACCTGATAAGAACTTTTACAAATTAAAAGGAGCGGAAACATTACCGTTCCCGCTCCGCAAAAATAATACTATTTCGTGACGCTACCTTATTTCGCGTTCTCTTTTTTACGGTCCTCGATGCGCTTTTCGGCGATGGCCATTGCCGCCTGCGTCGTGGTCAGGTTCCTGCTGTCAGCCAGGTCGAAGATCTCAAGCGTCGTGTTGAAGATATTCTCAGTCTTTTTCATGGCTTCTTCCTTGCCGTAATTTACGATTTCCCCGTAAACATTGATGATTCCGCCGGCGTTGATCAAGAAGTCAGGCGCATAGGCGATGCCGCGGTCGCGAAGGATCTGTCCGTGGACCTGCTCGTTGGCAAGTTGATTGTTCGCTGCTCCTGCCACTACTTTGGCCTGGATGCGGTAAACCGTGTCGTCGTTAATCGTGGCTCCAAGCGCGCACGGAGCATAAATGTCGACGTCGGCCGTGTAAAGATCGTCGCCTTCGTAAATCGTAGCACCATATTTTTTGGCGACTTCTTCCATTCTACTCTGGCTGATGTCCGAAATCGTGATGACGGCACCCTCATCCGAAAGATGCTTTACCAAAGTTTCACCCACATGGCCCGTTCCCTGGACCAGAATGCGTTTTCCGGCAAGGTTTTCACTTCCGAATTTGTATTTCGCAGCCGCCTTCATACCCATGTAAACGCCGTAAGCCGTGACAGGAGAAGGATTCCCGGATCCGCCTTTCGATTCTGAAATGCCGGTAACATAAGGCGTTACTTCGCGGATGAGGTCCATGTCAGGCGTTGTGGTGCCGACATCTTCAGCCGTGATATATTTTCCGCTCAATGAATTGATGTAACGTCCGAATGACTGGATCATTTCAGGTGTCTTGTCCGTTTTGGCATCGCCGATGATAACCGCCTTACCGCCGCCAAGGTTCAAGCCTGAAATCGCCGACTTATACGTCATGCCGCGTGACAGGCGTAAAACGTCGTTTAGCGCTTCCCATTCGTTCTCGTATTTCCACATGCGCGTTCCACCCAAAGCAGGTCCCAAAACTGTGTTATGTACACCGATAATTGCTTTCAAACCGGTATCTTTGTCGTGGCAAAAAACAATCTGCTCGTGGTTATCGAATGAAGCTTGACCGAATACCGGATCAATCTTGTGCAGGTCTTTTGCGGTAGTGAATTCAGTTATCATATTTCAAGATTTAATTTTGAGGCTTTCTTAAAAAGCTTACGCAAAACTAAGAATTAAATTAAGAAAGTGCATCGAATTCGGTTTAAATTAGGGAATCGTTAGTAAAACTTTGCTCTGATGGCTTTTTAATAAATTTAATGATTCTCGGATTTTTAACAGATTGGAATGTTAAAACCTCCGATTTGAATTTGGAATAATGAAGGAACTACAGTATTTAAATAAATATTTCGTAAAGTACAAATACCACTTTTTGCTAGGGACGCTAATCACGATCGGCGCGCAGATACTTTCGCTATATACGCCGGAACTCGTCCGGGATTCGTTCCAGGTCGTGGAAGATTACGTCAACGGAAAACATTCGGATACGGCACTCATCAAGCGCGAATTGTTGCAGAACATGGGTCTGATCCTGCTCACGACGATGCTTTCCGGTTTCCTTACCTTTATCACGCGCCAGACGCTTATCGTGATGTCGCGCCACATCGAATTCGATCTTAAAAATGAAGTCTTCGCGCAATACGAAAAGCTCTCCCAAAGTTTTTACAAGCAAAACCGCACGGGTGACCTTATGAACCGCATCAGCGAAGACGTCGGCAAAACCCGCATGTACGTTGGGCCGGCGGTCATGTATTCGCTTACCACGATCATCACCTTTATTGTCGTCATCGCTTATATGATCAGCATTTCGCCTTTGCTGACGCTTTACACGATATTGCCGTTGCCGCTTTTATCGGTAGTCATCTACAAATTGAGCGTACAGATTAATCGCCGCAGCACCGCCTTCCAGCAATATCTTTCTAAGGTTTCCAGCTTCACGCAGGAAGTGTTTTCGGGAATCCGGGTTGTTAAAGCATATTCGCTGGAAGCCAAGCAGGAAGAGGAAATGCGACTTCTGGCCAACGAAAGCAAGGCCAAAAGCATGAAACTGGCCAAAGTTCAGTCGCTGTTCGGGCCGTTGATGATCGCGCTTATCGGAGCCAGTAACCTCGTCGTCATCTATGTCGGCGGGATGATGTACATAAACGGGGACGCCCATATTGCAAGCCTGGGAGTAATCGCACAGTTCATATTATACGTAAACCGTCTGACGTGGCCGGTCGCTTCTCTCGGATGGGTTTCATCTATGGTACAGGAAGCGGAAGCCTCACAGAAACGCATCAACGAATTCCTCAAACTCCAGCCTGAGATCGCGAATGAAAATCCGGCAACGACCGAAATCGACGGTACGATCGAATTCCGCAACGTCGGGTTTACCTATGAAGACACCGGCATTACCGCTCTCGACAACATTTCGTTTAAGGTAAACAAAGGCGAAACGCTGGCCATACTGGGTAAGACCGGATCGGGCAAATCCACGGTCCTGTCGCTCATCAGCCGTTTGTACGACACGACATCCGGAGAAGTCCTCATGGACGGCAAACCCATCCGGCAAATCAACCTCGAAAATCTGCGCGCCAGTATCGGTAACGTTCCTCAGGATGCTTTTTTATTTTCCGATAGTATAAAGAACAACATCCGGTTCGGAAAAGAAGACGCTACGGAAGATGAAGTCATCGCATCCGCCAGGCTGGCTGCCGTACACGACAATATCGCCGCGTTCAACATGCAGTACGAAACAGTTCTGGGCGAGCGCGGCATCACGCTTTCCGGCGGACAAAAACAACGCGTTTCCATTGCGAGGGCGGCGATCAAGGATCCGAAGATATTGCTGCTCGACGACTGCCTGTCTGCCGTCGATACGGAGACCGAGGAAACCATCCTTGGCAACTTGCTCGATTTCTGCAAGGACAAGACTACGATTATCGTCAGCCACCGCGTCTCGTCCGCCAAAAACGCCGACCGCATCCTTATTCTAGATGGCGGAAACATCATTCAGCAAGGCACTCACAATCAATTGCTAAACGAGGAAGGCTATTACCGGGAACTTTATCTGAAACAACTTTCCGAAAAAGAATTGACCTAAATATTTGGTCACATAACGTTTTTTTTACATTTTTGAGAGGAAAATCTATAACACATAATCGAAACGATATGAGAGAACATGATATGTTGGAGAAGGAAGAGATCTTTTCAAAAGTGCTTCGCGCCGGCAGGAGAACGTATTTCTTCGATGTCAGGGCTACGCGGGCCGAAGATTATTACATCACGATAACCGAAAGCAAGAAATTTACCGAAGACGACGGTTCGTTTCATTTCAAGAAGCACAAAATCTATCTGTACAAAGAAGATTTCGCCGCTTTCAGTGAGATCCTCGAAGACATGACATCTTATGTTTTGAACCAGAAAGGGGAAGAAGTCATCTCCGAACGCCACCAGAAAGACTTCAAGCGCGAGTACACCATGGACAGGATAGAGGAATCTGCCAAGGCTGCGAGCTTTACCGACGTAGATTTCGACGATATTTAACCATTCAACATACAGCATAAGATCCGGATTCGTTCCGGATTTTTTTTTGAGCGAGCCGGACATTAACCGATCCGCAACCCGTTCTCCACTTTAAAATCTGGTGAAAGCAACACGATATCATTTTCTTTCCCGACAGATCCAAGAACCAGGCATTCGCTCATAAATTTGCCGATTTGTTTCTTTGGAAAATTGATCACCGCCACGACCTGTCTCCCGATAAGGTCCGGAAGTTCGTATCGCTGTGTGATCTGTGCCGATGACTTTCGCGATCCGATTTCCGGTCCGAAGTCGATCTCTAATTGAAAAGCCGGCTTTCTGGCATCTGGGAATTCGCGGGCAACTACAATTGTGCCTACGCGCATATCAACACGTTCGAATTCTTCCCATTTTAAATCCGAAGGCATGGTATATTTTAATTGTTAGATTCCTATGAAAATCGGTGAAAGACAAATTCAAATCTACGTAATTGAAGCGATACGGGCAATTTTCAGCGCGTTAGCGAAACCGATTTCGCCGGTTGACAAATGCCTGGAATAATTCTGGAATACCTGATCGTTTTTTATTACATTTAGAGTAAACAAGTCAAGCACACTTCGATTAAATGGAGATTTATCACATCAGCGCCGAATGTTTTCCGGCGGCCAAAGTGGGTGGCCTTGCCGATGTCGTCGGCGCATTACCCAAATACCTTAATCGCCTCGGACACGATGCAAAAGTCGTCATTCCGGGCTATGACACGAAGTTTTCCAGGGAACGCGATTTTGACGCGATTTTCAAAGGCGAAATCAGGCTCGGCGATTTCCATTTGCACTACGATGTCGTTAAGGAAAGTGCTGACGCGCTTGGTTTTGAGCTTTATCTGATCAAAATTCCGCAAATGTTCGACCGTGATGAAATATACGGTTATGAGGACGACACGGAACGCTTTACCGCATTCCAGATCGCGTTCCTCGATTGGCTCACGCAAACGGGTCAAACTCCCGATATCGTCCATTGCCACGACCATCACACCGGGCTCGTTCCGTTCATGATGCAGCATTGTTACCGATTCGGACATTTCAACCGGATCCCTACTTTGCTCACAATACACAATGCCCAGTACCAGGGCTGGTTTTCGTTCGATAAGGTCGGCTACCTGCCGGAATTCGCTGCCGTGAATGGCGGTTATCTCGAGTGGAACGGGATCATCAACCCGTTGGCCGCCGCCATAAAATGTGCCGCAATGGTCACCACCGTTTCCCCTTCCTATCTCGAAGAAATGTCTGGAAGCGCCAACGGTCTCGAGAATCTGCTTCGGTTCGAAAGAGGTAAATCCGTTGGAATACTGAACGGCATCGATACCGAAATCTGGAATCCGGATACCGATCCGATGCTGGAATTCAATTACAATACGGGCAACTTCGAAGCGGGAAAATCCGAAAATAAAAAAGCGCTTTGCAAACAATTCGGCCTCGATGAAAAGCTGCCGGTTTTTTCGTTTATCGGACGCCTCGTCTACGAAAAAGGAGCGGAGTTGCTGCCCGAAATCACGAGGCGCGTCTTGTCGGAATTCAAAGGCAAAGCCAACATTATGATCCTCGGATCGGGCGAAGCCGGCGTGGAAGAACACTTGCGGGCTCTCTCACATTTTCACCGGGAAAATTACAATGTCTATATCGGTTATAACGAACAACTGGCGCATCTGGTTTATGCCGGCTCCGATTTTTTGCTCATGCCGTCACGAGTTGAACCTTGCGGACTCAACCAGATGTACTCGCTGAGATACGGAACGATCCCGATCGTCAGGCGGACCGGAGGCCTGCGCGATACCGTTATCGATATGGGCGACGGCGGATTCGGGATCTGCCATGACCAGACAAGCGTCGAAGATGTGCTTTGGTCGATAGAAAGGGCGCTTGATTTGTTTGCCGATGAGCAGCGCTTCAATGCCATCCGCCGCGAAGGCATGGAACTCGATCATTCCTGGGATTCGGTCGCCGGAAAATATATGGAACACTATCTGAACTTAAAGAAATAGCATCATGCAAAACAGTAAAACATTAGCGATCATTTTGGGTGGAGGGCAAGGCTCGCGTCTTGCGCCGTTGACCCAGAGCCGTTCCAAGCCGGCGGTACCGATCGCCGGGAAGTACAGGTTGGTCGATATTCCGATCTCGAACTGCATCAATTCGGACATCAAGCGCATCTTCGTTCTGACGCAATTCAATTCCGCGTCACTCAACAAGCACATCAAGAATACGTATCATTTCAGTACGTTTTCCTCCTCATTCGTCGACATTCTGGCTGCCGAGCAAACTCCGGATAACGCCACCTGGTTCCAGGGAACGGCCGATGCGGTCCGCCAATGCATGCAGTATTTCCTGAACCACGATTTCAAATATGCGCTGATTTTGTCCGGGGATCAATTGTATCAGATGGATTTCAATGAAATGATAACGAAACACGAGGAAAGCGGGGCGGAAATCTCGATCGCGACGCTTCCGGTCAACGCTAAGGACGCGCCTGGCTTCGGGATCCTCAAGACCGATGTTGACAATTGGATCACATCGTTCACCGAAAAGCCTAAAGCCGACATTTTGCCGGACTGGACCTCGCCCGTCAGCGAAGAAATGCAGGCTCAGAACAAGCATTATCTGGCTTCGATGGGAATCTACGTTTTCAACCGCGAGTTGCTCGTCAAGCTGATGTCCGATCCGGCGACAACCGATTTTGGAAAGGAGATCATGCCGCAATCCGTCGGAAAGCACAAGATCCGGAGTTTTCAATATGAGGGTTACTGGACCGATATCGGTAACATCGATTCGTTTTTCGAAGCCAATCTCGAACTCACGGACGAAATTCCGAAATTCAACCTGTTCGATAACGACAACCGCATTTTTACGAGGGCCAGGATTTTGCCGCCGTCGAAGATTACGGGAACTTCGAGTATCAGCAAATCAGTGATTGCCGAAGGTTGTATTTTGAACCATTGCACGGTAGAACATTCGGTGATTGGTATCAGGACGCGTATCGGACGCGATTCCGAAGTGTTCAATTCGTACATTATGGGGAGCGATTACTACCAGAACCTGAAGGAAATACACAACAATCTCGAGCATCACATGATCAGTATGGGAATTGGCGAACGGTGTTATCTGAACAATACGATCATCGACAAGAACTGCCGCATCGGCAATGACGTGCGTCTCAACGGAGGCAAGCATCTTGAAGATGCCGATCATGAATTGTACACGATCAAGGACGGTATTATCGTCGTCAAGAAAAATGCCGTTATACCTGACGGCTTCACGATTGATTAAGACAAAGGCATCCAAAAACGGATGCCTTTATTATTTGGAAAGGTTGGCAAATATATAGTCGTGGATGAGCGCCATATCCGCATCTTCCAGTTTCGCTTTGCGCTGCATGCGTTTCAGGATAGGCTCCCAGTTGCCGCGGTTTCCTCAGACGGAGCGAACAGGCGGTGACAGTTGCCGCATTTGTTTTCATAAAGGGCTTTTCCTTTTGCAATCTCTAGGGAAGCTAAATCGGTCTTTGGAGGCTCCGGCGTTTGAGGCGTCGTGGGCTGGACAACGGTTTTTGGCGAGCAGGCCAACATCAGGGCACTAATCGCGACAATCGAAATGCGATGTTTCATATTGTTTGGTTTTTGTGCGAAAATACATAGAAATAAAAAAGAGAGCCGTTTTGAAGCTCTCTTTTTGATATGATTCGGTATCGGATTATTTTACGTCCATCAACTCAACGTCGAAAACCAAAACGGCGTTCGGCGGAATTACACCACCGGCTCCGCGCTCGCCATATCCCAAATAGGGCGGGATCACGAAACGGGCTTTGTCTCCAACCTGAAGCAAGGCGATGCCTTCGTCCCAACCTTCGATGACCTGGCCTTTACCCAACGGAAAATCGATCGGTTTTTTACGGGTGTAGGAAGAATCGAAAGTTTGTCCGTTTTCAAGAGTTCCGGTATAGTGGACGGAAACCATTTTGCCTTTTTCCGCTTTTTTCCCGTTTCCTTTCTGGATGAATTGATAGCGCAGGCCGCTTTCCGTCTTTTCAAAACCGGCAGCCAGCTTTTCGAGTTGCGCCTCGGCTGCAGCCTTTTCTGATGCTTCACGCTTAGCGCGGGAGCCTTCGAACGTGCGGAAAGCTTCGACGGCATTCCAGTTCTGAGCTTCGTCGCCGACGCGGACAATCTCCACAGAATCCATCGTGTCACCTTGCTTTATAGCATCGACAACATCCTGTCCTTCCACAACCTTCCCGAAAACGGTATGTTTGTTATCGAGCCACGGCGTTGCCACGTGCGTGATGAAAAACTGGGACCCGTTAGAGCCTGGGCCAGAATTGGCCATCGACAAAACTCCGGGCGTATCGTGCCTTAATTCCGGATGGAACTCATCGTCAAAATTGTATCCCGGGCCGCCGCTTCCGGATCCGTTCGGATCGCCTCCCTGAACCATGAAATCGCTTATCACACGGTGAAACGTAAGGCCGTCATAGTACGGTTTTCCCTGGGGACGCGCCTTGTTTTCTAGATTTCCTTCGGCAAGCGCCACAAAGTTTCCGACCGTTCCCGGCGTAAGGTCATGCGTAAGTTTTACCAATATCTCACCTTTCGGGGTGTTGAACCTGGCGTATATTCCGTTTTCCATTTTTTATCGTTTAAGATGAAGGGCAAAGGTAATCAATGTTCCACTTTTGGCAATGGATTTTGGCGCCATCACACTTTCAGCGAGGCACGGAATCCTCTCGCGGCATAGTAGGACTGGGCACCGTTGTGATATACGAAGACGCGTCCGTAGCGGGAATCGGCAAAAAGGGCGCCTCCCAGTTCGCGGATGTTGTCCGGCGTTTTTATCCAGCTGGACGTTTTTACATCAAAGGTATCGAGCCGCTGCAAATGTCTGTATGCTTCTTCATCCAAAATTATGACGCCCATTTCACGAGCCATGTCCATGGCGCTGTTTGCAGGTTTGTGCTCCTTTCTCGATTCCAGCGCTTCCCGGTCATAGCAAGTACTCCGGCGGCCTTTGGGACTTTCTGGTGCGCAATCTGTAAAGGTGAATTCACCGGTTTCAGGATCGTAATCGACAACATCCGGTTCGCCTCCCGAGATCTCCATTTCATTCAGCGACCATAATTTGTGAGGCTGGGACAGAAGTCTTGCAGAAACTTGTCGCCAATCGAGATCTTTATGACGGTGGCGGTTCTTCTCGAAACGCTTTTCTAAAATGGCCAGCAGATCGCCGGTTTGTTCAGCGGATAAGACTTTTGTGCTCATATCTGATAATTTATACGGATATCCGATTCACAGGTAAACAGGATTAAGCATCCTTTTATTTAATATAATTGGGAGCTACGCACTTTAACCAATATTCAATAATCGTCCGGATCGTCTCCTTCAGATCGTCATAACTGTTCGGTTTGATAAAAAATCCCTGTATCGACCTGGAGTAGGCATCGATAACGTGTTTCTGCTCGGCAGTCGTCGAAAAGAACAAGTATGGAATAGAGCGCAGCCTGAGGCTTTCGTTCTGATGGATGCGTTCCCTGAGCTGCATGCCGTCGAGCTTGGGCATGTTAATATCTGAAAAAATGATAAACGGATCGACGCTGGTTTCGGTCAGGAAGTTCAGCGCGGCTTCCCCATCGGAGAAAAACAGGATCTCGTTTTGATAATTCAGGGAAATGAAAACATCGTGCAATATTTCCTGATCGTCAAGATCGTCTTCAATGATAATAATCGGGCCTTTTCTATTCATGAATTAAATATACAAGTTTAAATCAGATTCGCGAACAGATGTGCACACACACGAATATTTTCGGAAACGCAGGCTTTTTTCTAATCGATTATTGTGCCCTGTTGATGTAAATCCAGCCGGTTTTCGTATTCCTGTCCGCAAATTCGATGACGTAATAATAGGTGCCGTCCGGCAGATCGTCGCCTTGATCGTTTTGGCCGTACCACTCTTTCTGATAGTTCGGTTTCGAATAGACTTCCATCCCGTAGCGGTTCAGGATGCTCAGTCTCCCGACGTTGTAGGATTCGAGGTCGAAATAGTCGTTCAATCCGTCATTGTTGGCTGAAATCCCTTTTTGGATATCGCATAGTGCAGACATTACGTTTACGCTTTCCCGGTGGCTGCAACCGCCCTGCGTGATTTCCAGTTCATAATTTCCCGAATTTGTGACTACCACCGATGAGGCCGTCCCGATCGGCGTTCCCGACGAATCGAACCACGCATACGAAGAACCGGATGCGTCGTCCTGGACCGCAATCAGCGTGTACCTAGCCCCGTCGCAACCTTGTGAAATGGTAAATTCCGGAGCAGCATTTACGACGATCGTGAGGGTCGCCGCCGCAGCACATTGACCCGGAGATGGCGTAAACGTATAGGTTGTCGTGGCTGTATTGTCTAAAGCAGGCGACCACGTTCCTGTGATTCCGTTATCGGATGTTGTCGGCAACGCATCAATTGCCGATCCTGAACAAATTGGAGCTGTCGCTGTAAATGCGGGTGCCGTGCTTTGGTTGACTGTAATCGTCAGCGTCGCGGTCGAGGCACACTGTCCGGCTGTCGGCGTAAACGTGTAGGTCGTCGTTGCGGAATTGTTCAGGGCAGGCGACCAGGTTCCGGTAATTCCGTTAGCAGATGTTGTCGGCAATGCGTTCAATGTCGTTCCGGAGCATATCGGGGCAATCGCAGCAAACGTTGGCGCAATACCCTGGTTGACGGTAATCGTGAGTGTTGCGGTCGTCGCGCATTGGCCGGCATCAGGGGTGAACGTATAGGTCGTGGTTGCAGAATTGTCGAGGGCAGGCGACCAGGTACCGGTGATGCTGTTCAGAGAAGTGGTTGGCAGCGCGCTCAGGTTTTGTCCGGAGCAAATCGGGCCGACCGGATCGAAAGTTGGGGTGGTCCCGGGTGTAACGGTTACCGTCACGGACTTTTGGTAGAGACAGGTTACGGCTTCGGTCAGGGAAATATCATCCAAAGCAAAATCATTACCGCCGCTGGCGAAATTTTTGTCGTAAATAGCGATATTGGCCGTCGTGTTCGTACCGGAATTCCAGTTATGCGAAACCTGAGTCCACAAACAAGTCGCTCCGGGAGCCGTTACGGGGCTTGCCAACGAAATTTCGTTTATTTTTACCTCGAGTCGTGCCGGGTTTTCGGGTGAAACCGATGCTACATAATAGGAGAAAGTGTAATCGGTATTAGGAAGCACGGCAATCGCATTCTGGTTGCTCCACGCAATCACATTTCCCGTGGGATCCACCGATCCGTCAAAAACCATCAGATTGCCTGCACCTGTTGTATGGTCGCCGCATGACGAAAAGGCGTTGAACCAAGCATTCGGATTGGTCACGATACTGTACGCCGCCTGCACCCCGAACGGATTCGGATCTGCGACAAATGTGTATTCCGTAGTGAAAAGGGCGTCTCCCTGAGAAAAATCGCCGTTTTCGACTAAGTTGACCGCCGATGAGACCGATCCGGACGTTACCGTATAAATAGTCGTCACCGCCGGGCTTACGTTTTGCGTAGCGCTATTGGGATTCGTTATCGAACTATCCGGCGGATTCGCCGTCCAAGTATACGAACCTGTTCCTCCGGACGCGATCAACGGCGTCGAATTTCCGGGACAGACCGAGACTGGGCCGCTTACCTGCAGATTGTCAGGCGCTTCGAGGATTATGTTGTTTTGGATGAACTGCTGGCCGGCCGCATCGGAAACCGAAACAGTATACGTGCCTTCTCCCAGGCCGGTAAATACACCGTTGTTGTTCGTCTGACTTGCTGACCCGGAAAGGACATAGCTCGTGTAGGGCAAAGTGCCGCCGGTGAGACTGACCGTTATGGATCCGTCGGAGCCGTTCGGGCAAGTAGGATCCACGGAAGTGAAAGCACCGGAAAAAGGGAGGCCGCCTTCGGTAATCGAGAAATCGTCGACGGCAAAATCGTTTCCTACGGGACCCGGATTATTGGTTTTCAGGCGGACCATCGCATTGTTCGCAGTTGCGACGAACGAATATTGGATGTTTACCCAACCTTCCGACGGCAATGGCGCCAGAAAGTTCTGGTTTGCCGGATTGATATTGTTCGCATTCACGAAAAAGATTCCGATGCTGGCTCTGGTCGCGTCATCGGAAGTAACGGCATCCGATACGGATTTAATCCAGAAACTGAACGTATAGGTGGTCCCGGCCGTAAATCCGTCGATCGCACCGCCAGTATTTCCGGTGGTCCAGAAAAACCGGTTCGATAAAAGAGAGCCGTCAAAAACGAGCATATTGCCGGTTCCGGTTGTGTGATCGCCTCCTGCGTTGAAAGTGGCATTCATCAGGGCCGGATTTGTCGTCCTTGCATAAAATCCCGGCGTACTTAATCCGGTAAGTGGATTTATTAACGTGTAATCGTGCACCATAAAGCCTACGCCGCTGCCGCCGCTTTCGAAGTCGCCGTTCGTCAATATCTGGGCGTTGGAATTGAAGCTGACGGTAATTAATATCAAAAACAGTATCTTGAAATTAAGAGCAGGCAGGAGTAAAGCTTTTTTCATAGTCGTAATTTAGAATGTCCAAAATACGATTTGAACCGGAAAGAGGTTGATCGCAAAGAACATAAAAACCATACAATCGGCAAAGATTGCATAAGGCCGCGGCTGCCGATACCTGCCTAACAGATAGTGGTGTTATGTTGTGGTACTGTTTGTCACGTTGATGTAGTAATGTTGGGTTGATGTGAGGAGTTTTTGAGTTAATAGGGCATCAGTCGGACAGAATTCGATCCACTATAACGATGTATCTGATTAATTTTCGTCGATACTTATTTGTTAGCGTTCACCTGAAACGAGATCGGTCCATCTCGGGTCGTCATGCAAAACCAAAAAGTCCGGTTTTTTGAGATGATTTTGCTTCAGTTTTCTCCGGAGGTACTGCAATCCTAAAAAGTCCAGGGCAATGCTTTTGTACTTTTGTCTTGATCTGCCAAGGCGATTTTCGAGAAGGTTATCGCTGCTTCGAGGTTTTCTTTGTCGGACATTCCACCAAGATAAGTGGAAGCCTGATTGTAGGAATCGTAGGTTTGTTGAAACTGTCCTTGGGGTTTCCGATGAGTTGCTCCATTGCCTGCAACTCGGCTTTTTGGAATCGCACATCCTGATCGGCGTGCTGAACAATGAGCCATAAATTATTTTGACCGTCTTTTCCGATTTGCGAAATTTTTGGCCAACCGTATTGGAGGATGATGTCTTTCGCGGCCTTCTGGTTTTCAAGGTCCGATCGGACAATATCCGAATCCAGGACCGCCCGGATGCTGTCGTTGCCGGCCTGAGCCTTCCGGAATCTCAGTTGCTGATCTTGAAGCGTCATTTGATAGATTTGCTTTCTCAAGTCCGTCAATTGCAGGGTTTTCGCATAATCGCGCTCCTTTTTAAATACTTCTTCTACTACACGTTCCATTCGACCGTATCTGTTCTTTTCAGATAGTCAAAATATGGATCCGATGCAAGCCAATCGGCTTCTGTCCAGCCTCCCGCAAGAGCATTTCGAGAAATTTGAGTGCCTTGCGCGCATCATGATTTAACGAATAGGCACCGGCGGCTTTGTATGCGGATAATGCATCCGGAGCTTGAATGGCGAATGCCTGTTCGTATTGCGCAATCGCGCCCTCGACGTCCTTTTGTAATGGGACAAGCTTGCCTTTGAAACCAATATCTGATATTGTTCGTTTTGCTGGGCAAAAGTATGGTGGAAACAGAATAGAATAACGATGAGGGCTTTCATATAGTTCTGGTCAATCATCGGCTTATCTTTCTTTATTGTTGGTGATTCCTCTTCAAAAGAATATGCTTGAACAAAATCGCGATCAAGGCAAAGACAATCCATATCAATACTTCCGATCCGGATTCTTTATTAGAGCATTAAACGGGTGAATTTTGTTCTTATATAACACTAGTATATGGTTAATGGTGTGGATTAATTTCCTGAATCGGCGTTGGAATGTTAGTAACGTGAGTCCGCTACCGATTGGCGTGGATATCGGACAGAATTCTCTCTGCCGAATGCCGACGAAATTATGGAAAAAGCACGTCCAATCTACCTGGAACCGGCGATATATCAAGTTGGGCTTTTAGGCGAGGTTGCAACTAAATTTATAAGTGTTTTAATATATAAAATAGAAAGCTCACTACATACTAATTGCAATGCTAGAAAAGAGTAGTTGTAATGCTACATTTGTCTGATTCAGCTTGTTCAGGAGAAACACAATTATAAGATTCCCTGCAACTCCAAATGCACCCATTATTTGTATAGAATAGTCTGGGAGAGCACACGGATGTTCCTTCACAGGCTACAAAAAATGTTTCGAAAGAAAAAAATTCACCATTGGCGACAACATCCAAATACAAATTCTCTCCATCGCTAATCAGATATCTAACGACCTGCAAATTTTTTGTAATGGAAATTGCTGACAAATAGTGAAAAGGAACTTCTTTAATTCCGGAGGAAACACCATTTTCGATGGTAAGTCGATCTAACATTTTCTCTCCTTTATAGAGCTTTTGATTCAAAATATTTAAGAAGTCTACGTTGTCGATAATAAATTCAATTTTGCCATTTGTGGTAATATGGGCAATTTTGATTCGCTTATCGAAATCAAATTTTGAGTCGCTTTTTTGTGCAGAGCATCCAAAAAAACTAATTAGTAAAATTAAAAATACCGTCGGTTTCATAAAGACTTTAATTAAATGCAAATCAAATTTTCTCCATTATTCCACTGGAACGGGTATTGTGATTTTGACGAATTGATGTCTTGTCCTGAAATAGGTTGACACTTTTTAAAAGTGTTTTTCCAAATCTAAGTAAATAATTTCTTTGTTTTTGCGATAGGATTTATAATGTTGGTTAGCGTTCAGGTGTACGTCTTCCGGCGTTCGTCCATTTAGGCTGTCGTGCGGTCTTTTGGAGTTGTAAACCGATACGGCGCGCCGCACCATTTTCTCAGCGATAGTCTTGTTCGCGATGACCTGGTTCAGGGCGAACTCGTACTTGAGCGTTCTGTTGATGCGCTCGGCCAGGGCGTTTTCATACGGATCGTATTTTTCAGTCATACTGATCAGAATTCCGCTCTCCTGCAGGGTTTGGACGTACTCCGGCCAGCAGTAATGAAATCCGCGATCGGAATGATGAATGAGCTTCTTTTCAGGATATTTTCTGTTTTTAAGGGCCATTTTCAAGGCATCCAAAGACAAGGAGGCCTTCATGTTGGAGGATACTTTGAATCCGACGATTTTCTTGGAATAGGCATCGGTTACTAAGGCCAGATAAGCATGTTTTCCGTTGAGCCTGAGATAGGTGATATCGGCCACCCAAAGCTCTTCGGGGCGGTTTGGGACTTTATTCTGCACGAGGTTTTTGAATTTTCTGAAGTTGTGGCTGGAGTTCGTGGTCTTGTGAAACGATCTGAGTTTTGGAACCAGTAGGGCATGGGTGCGAAGGAAATCAAAATATTTGTCACGGCCCATTTTGATTCCAAGCTCCTGCATTTTGGATTCCAGCAACTGATGAAGTTTCCTGCCTCCCAGACTTTGGGAAATGTCGGCGCGCTTCTCCAGGGTGATCCGGACAAGTTTCTCATTTTCAACTTCTTTTTTATGATACGATTTTATTTTTTGGTCGAGCGCTTGTCTTGATATCCCGATGCATTGGCAGATCCATTGTTTTTTAAAATGTCTCTTTTCTTTTGCTCTATTTCGTTGAACAATGAGTCGGGCAAGAACTTTTTTTCGATATCCTTTCCAGTTTCGATTGATAGTTCTGCGATGAATTCCTGCTGAAAGTCCTTGACGAACTGCAGTCTTTCGATCTCATCTTTAAGTTTCTTTATTTCGTCTTTCTTAGCCACGGCTCTGTTTTGTTGCTCTAAGGTACTATATTTTTTGAGCCAGTAATAAATGGCATTGCGTCCGACGTCGTATTTTTTGGATGCGTAATTGACCGAAATCTGACCGTTGCAGACTTCCTCGACGATCTTCAGCTTAAGATCAAATCCGACCGATTTTTTTTGACAGTGTACTTTGTTTTCTTTCATCTTGTCCTGTGATAGATTGTTGATTTTTTGTCAACCTATTTCAGGATTGTACATAACCGTAAACCCGCCATGACCGTGAGCCGCTGTTAGCAGCAGTTTATTTCTTGATCAATTTTATCACTTTACCCTCTAGCTTGAAAAAATATGTTCCTTTCGCAAACGATGAAATATCAATTTCCACGGTGTCGTTATTTTTAATTTCTACTTGCTTAACTTCTTGTCCGGCTATATCAAATATACTTCCGATGGTGTCTGTATTTTCACTATCGAACCCTGAAATGAATACATCGTCTTCTGCGGGGTTTGGATATGCGATAAGATTCTTTGAAACCAATATTTGCTGATCGGCGGCTAGCTCCCCAGACAGGCTGTATACATTTTTTATCCCCAAGTGCAAGGTTACGAGTTTGTAATTACCATAAATATCCTTGATTACCGCTGCATATTGGCAAAGGCCAAAATCCTGAATTATTTCTCCATCTTCATTCATCAAATACATTCTCCGTAGATTATTTACTTGCTCGGAGGTATTTGTGCTCTGGAAAATATACAAAAATTCAATTTTGGCGTCCCCATTGAATAGTTTATCCGAGAACAATATCGTGTCAACAAAGTGACCGGCGACGTTCTGCGAGGGAAAATAGACGTCTTTATAAAACACTTGTCCCTCGGAATATATTGTCATGTGATCGTATAAATTCGAAATTGCGTAGTGGTAAGACGCACTTTCAGTATTGAAAAAATATGTCTTGTTCTGGGAACCGTATGTATAATCGGTAAAGTCCAGCGTTAGTTGAGAATATGACTTTAAAAAAAGGCAGATAAAAATTATTGAAAATGTTATTTTTTTCATTATTAAGTATTTAGGCGGTTTCAAATTGCTAACGCAACTTTTAGCTAAAATAGTCAAATTGTTTAAAGCGGAATTTTTCGCAAAATCATTTCATTAAAAACTTCCATCGGGGTTCTTACCTCGAGCACTTTTCGGGGTCT
>Ga0265798_10004668_pt1 | contig 18800 bp, 20 predicted proteins | sample P3T30metagenome_FD_192430 | JGI IMG/M metagenome (GOLD analysis project Ga0265798, IMG submission 192430) | Plant litter microbial communities from East Loma Ridge, Irvine, California - P3 T30 | ecosystem: Environmental > Terrestrial > Plant litter > Unclassified | place: USA: California... | reverse complement strand
TCAGACAACTTTTCCCGACTCCACCTATTACGCCACTGTCGTCAGCTGCAGTCTAGTTGCTGATCGCGTGTTCCAACTCACCGGATCCGAGAACGACTATGTGATACTCCCGTTGCGACATGCTTCGGACGATGATGGTGCTTGAGAACAGGAGGTTAAGTGTAGGCCGGCCGAAAAAGTTGCTCCTTGCCTTCTGTGGCGGAGTGTGCCACAGAAGGTCGAGGCGGCGCAAAACGTTCGCTCGCCTAAAGATCCAGGAGAGACAGTAGTGCCGAGAAGGGGTGTTGCTGACGGAATGATGTTGTGTTGCGGAGAGCAGTCTATCGGCGGGTAACTGCGATTCGAAGGACGAATGGCTCGCTCTTGTGCTAAATTGTGGGCCAACCAGTGCTTCGGCGCTCGTCAGCTCTCTGAATTCATCTCAAATGGCGTCCAATCGCTGCAGGAAAGCCTCAAATGCTGGAAGTTTGAGCCACCACGCCAAGTTGACTGTGCCTAAATTCGCAGAATGCACGTGTAAATGGTACGTACCTCAACAGCGGCGAGGCTGGAGTAAGCAGATTTTTCCTTGTGTTTATCGATAAGAGTGTTCGACGAGGACCATGTGTTCACTGCTGGTACCTCAGGCACAATTGGCATGGGCTATGCAGCGATTAATACTTTTGGGTGCCCTGGAAGTGGCAGGGCTTCGTCGAAAGTGGGTGTAGCGACTTGCTTGAACCGGTGCAGTGCGTCGATGTGCTGTACGCCAGGTCAAAGCTACCATCCGTCCAGCTCCGGGGTAACACAGGCCGTTAGAACAGCCATGCACATGGTCTAAATGCCTGCCTCGCCCAGATTTGATGCCACAAAGGGCCTATTGGGTGCAAAACGATCCAACGACATCATGGACCATCAAGGCGCGAGCATGAAGCCGCAGACCGAGGGCCATACCGGAACGCCGGGTACGTGCCGGGAACCCCATCATTGTGGTAGCGCGACCCGAGCGAGTCAATCGGGTGACGCTAGAATCAAGCCCTTTTGGGCTTTTAGCAGTTTGATGATCCGGTTTCGAATCTGTAATGAGGCAGTGTGTCTGAGCCTGGCGAGCACAGCGGCGTCCACACTCCACACGCGAGGGATGGATGATGTCGCTGGCAAGGCTGAGCACCAGGTATTGAAGCCCCTTGCTGATATGGCCTGGCGCTTCTGCAAAGTCCACGCGAAAACGACGAACCTGCAGTAGCACAGATTCGACGGTTAGATGCAGAGCTAGCAAAATGAGCTCGGCAGCTATGACTCTGTATCCCGTACCATGACATCTGAAGCGTAGCTGTACAACAGGCACTGGACCATATCAAAGTTAGATCTTAGAATGCCTGCGCTACTCCACGTGGTAGGGACAGGCATCTGTGTCAGTGCCATGGGGTGTCCGCAGATTTGGAGGAGGGAATGGCTCGTCAGATAACACCAGCTCAGCGCTTTTGGCTATGCGAGACGCATCTGATGATACCTGGACGGAACAACGTCCGCTCAAATCGCGTACCAGCCGTTGACCAGGTCCTGAACCCAAAAGGCCCAGCGGAAATGTAGCCGCTTCCCCAGCGATGCCGGGCTTTTCAAAGCAGACGCAAGGAAAGCTGGATTGCGCCGTTGAAAATGTTGGGAGAATTTGGCCGAGCTGCACAAGGTCAAGCAGCAGGCAAAGCGAATCAAGAGCGCGAAGGATCGCGCAATTGTGCCATGCGCTGCATGTTGCATGAGGACTGATGTTCGGCGAGCAAGCATGCGTTATCGACAAGACCATCAGCACGTCGGTGAATCAGTCGGCCCGCTCTCGCGCCTTCCTTGTGAACGCATAGCATAGGCACTCCACAGCAGTGAGCGCAGAGAAGGTCGACGACTCCGCGCATCTCCACACAACAATGCGTTTTCATGCTGCATTGACCCTTGCAGCATGTCTGGCTCCAGCCGCCGCCATATTCGAGGACGATGCGTACCACATTGACTTCCACTATGCGCTGCTAGGCCTCCCGAAACATGAGGCCACTTTCTTCCAGAAGCCTTATGCGGGTTCAAAGGCTTCCTTACTCTACTCGATATCGCAGAATCAGACCATCGGCGCTGTCAACCCGAAAGACGGCGCGCTCGTATGGCGGCAGCACTTCTCGACCGCGCCTCTCGGCCAAGGCCACTTGAGATCTGGCAGCGAACAGGACACGATCGTCAGCGCAGTTGGAGACCGCATCGCCGCCTGGAGCTCCTCAGATGGACGACTCGTATGGGAGAGTAGCGTGAATGGCGCGGTCGTAGAGGATCTGGAGATATTGGAGCAGGAAGACGGCATGACTATCAACGAGGCCAAGGATGCCATCGTCCTGATATCCGGAGGAGTTCAAGGCGTGAAGCGGCTCGACGGCAAGACTGGACAGACGAAGTGGACGTTTGAGGATACGAGGTACGTATGTCCACCATACACTGTAAGACCAGGGCTCACTATACGATAGCGGCGACGCGCCGTTCCAGGTCTCCACCTCCCCAACCGCTATCTACTACATCTCCCTCCACACGCCGATGCTCGGAGGCACGAAGCTGAAGGTCACTTCCCTCAGTCCGATCACGGGCAAGAAGATCGACCAGTACACGTTGAGCTCCGAGGCTGAGGTCACCGACCGCATCCACGTCTTGTTTGCAGGAGCCAACACTGCAGCCCCATTGCTGGCATGGACAGACAAGGCAAACAAGGTGCTGAAAGTCAACATCATTGGTACAAAGAATGTGGCCAGCTTCAACACACCGGGTACCCAAGCCATCGAGAAGATCGTACTACATGCCCCCAACCACGTCAACTCGCTGCCTCATTTCCTAGTACAGTACGAGACAGCTGTCGGGCACACTGCAGAGATTTACCACGTTGATCTGAAGAGGAGTACTGTGTCGAAAGCCTACAGTCTTCCGGAGCTGAGGAGCAAGGGCACTTTCACGGTCAGCACAGCGGACGCCAACGTATACTTTACTCGCGTGACCGAGGACGAGGTTGCTGTCTTCTCGTCTGCGTCGCATGGCATGTTGGGCCGATGGACACTCAAGCATTCCCTCGCAACAGCTGGAGCGTCCCCTGTGCACGGAGTTTCTGAAGTGGTGGTCAAGTCCAACGTTGCAAGCGCTGTGCGGTCTGCTGTCTTCTACTCCAATGGTCAATGGGTCCTGCACCGTAATGATGAGCTGGCTTGGTCACGCCCAGAGTTCCTCTCTGGCACAGTGTCAGCTGTGTGGGCAGGTCTGCCTGAAGAGGAGGCGCTTGCACAAGCACTAGAGGAGGAGAGTCAACGTAATCTGGTCTCGGCGTACCTGCACCGAGTGCAGAGGCATGTGCAAGACCTGAAGCACTTCCCGGCTTGGTCACAGAACATCCCCAATCGCCTCCTCGGTAGCGTTTTCGGCAAGTCAAGTGAAGACGCGATCAAGGAGGTCAAGCTCGATACCTTTGGTTTCCACAAGCTTGTAGTTGTTGCCACCGAGCAAGGCCGGCTTGCTGCGCTCGATGTAGGCTCGCGTGGTAAGGTTTTGTGGAACGTCAATCTTCACCAATTCGCGCCAGACTCGACGTTGAAAAACCTCTCCTTAAAAGCTCACCGTGGCTACGTTGAAGTCAAGAGCTCGAGTTTGGTGGCGCCGCTTTTCATCAATTCCACCACTGGAGGTCTGGTTGCTGAACAGCACGCTAAATCGGAGGCGGCGGTTGTTCTCGGCAGTCAGAAGCTTGTTTCTTTCAGCCTCGTTGAAGACTCTTTGAAGGGATTCTTGGAAAATGAGCCCAGCTCAGAGCCGGTATGGAGCTTCTCAGCCGCGCCCGGTGAGCGCATTGTTGCTTACACCGCGCGCCCACTGCAAGATCCAGTAGCCTCCATCGGAAAGGTCTTGGGAGACAGGACTGTGCTGTACAAGTACCTCAACCCTAACCTTGTGTTGGTAATTGCGGTGCAAGATAGCACTCATACCGCCTCCGTCTATCTGGTGGACTCAGCTTCCGGACAGTTACTCCACACAATGTCGCACAGCGATGTCGATACATCTCGGTCGATCCCAGCAACGATCTCAGAAAACTGGTTCAGCTACTCGCTGACCCTGGCTTCGAAAGCGGGCGCCTTGTCTCGTGGCTACCAACTCGTCGTATTAGACCTTTACGAGTCGCCTCTTCCAGATGATAGAGGCCCAATGGGTGCCTCATCTAATTCGTCGACTGTGCAACCCTCAGGCTCGACTGGCGACTCGATCAAGCCTTATGTGCTTTCCGCAAGCTACCAGATTCCTGCCGAAATCTCGCATATGACTGTTACCCAGACACGGCAAGGCATCACGAGCCGTGAGCTTCTCGTTACTGTCCCCTCCCTCAACTCAATTATCGGTATACCGCGCCAAGTCATCGATCCTCGCCGCCCAATTGGACGCGACACCACAGCCCAAGAGAAGGAAGAAGGCCTCGTTCCATACACTCCTTCGATTCAGTGGGATCCAAAATGGCACCTGACGCACAAGTATGAAGTCATTGGTGTGAAGGATGTCATTACAAGCGAGAGTGGCATTGAGAGCACGAGTCTGGTGTTTGCGTATGGCCTGGACATCTTTGGCACCAGGGTTGCGCCCAGCTTCGCATTTGATATCCTTGGGAAGGGGTTCAACAAGATCTCTATGATGCTCACCGTTGCAGCATTGTTAGTTGGTGTCGTCTTTGTTGCGCCTTTGGTACGTTTGATCATCAGTTCCAGTGCCATTACGTTGTTGCTGACATCTTGTAGGTGAGGAGAAAGCAGATCAATTCGCTTTGGACGATATGATAGACCATGGAATTGACACTGCAGTATATGCGCATATGGAATCACATAATGAAGGAAGTATTAGCACTAGACAGCGCCCAGAGACGTATTGAGAGAGAACCTTTGGCAGCGGGCACGGTGTGAAGTTGAAGAAGCGATTCTCCTGACTGGGTCTGAGTCTAAGTCCGAGTCTCGAAACAGCTGTGTACAAATATCTACCATGATCTTGTGTACAACCTGAGACGCACCATCAGCATATTATACATCTCTACTCGCCCTTTCCGAGCCAATTCGAACTGCCGTTGATAGTGATGTAATGCACACTACCTGTGGAGAGACTAATGCGGGATGCGGCGGATGCTTGTTGAAGCTTGACCTTGTTCACCTCCGGGCCAAACTCCGAACAGGAAAGTGTCTGGAAAAAGCTACCTCTTTGACCAGTGTCGTAATCTTCAGCGGTGATGAAAGTAGCACGAAAGGAGTTAAGCTACATATGCGGAGATTAGGATTGGGAGAAATTGGTGTCGTGCGAGGTGTTGAAAAGTATATAGAGAGATGGCAAGAGACTGGATAGTAGCATCATAGTTACGACTAGCCAGCAGATCAACCAGTCCGCTTTGAAGACTTACAACAGGTCTCTCTAAACACATCCAGCCCATCCAGTTCCAAAATCATCAACACGCAACATGTCCGACGCACAGAAGTACTCCTCCAAGCTCCATGCCTCACGCATCCTCATCATCGGCGGCTCCAGCGGCATAGGCTACGCCGTCGCAGAAGCGTGCCTCGAATCCGGCGCCCGCGTCGCAATATCCTCTTCCAACCCCCAGCGCGTAGAATCCGCCCTCTCATCTCTCCAATCCTCGTACCCATCTAAAAAGTCCCACATCCACGGCCTCACAGTCGATCTCTCCAAGCCCGACACCCTCGAAAGCGAACTCGAGCAAATCTTGCAAGGCGCAGCTCAAAAGCTCGGCCAGAATGGAAAACTGGACCATGTAGTATTCACAGCGGGCGATGCGCTCGCCGAAATCAAGCTGCCGGACATGACGTACAAGAACGTTGTAGCCGCGGGGCAAGTGCGCTTTTTCGCGCCGCTGCTGCTAGCAAAGTTCTTGCCTCAGTGTCTCGAGGACACGTACAAGAGTAGCTACACTATTACGACGGGGAGTATCAGCGAGCATACGATTCCGAACTGGAGCGTTATTGCGAGTTATGCGGGTGGGCATCATAGCATGGTGAGGAATTTGGCGCTGGATATGAAGCCGATACGCGTGAGTTATTGGTTTCTTTGTGGTTTTTGGTATTTGGCTAATTTGGACGCAGGTCAATGGTGTTTCTCCGGGTGTGGTGGATACGCCGTTGTGGAAGATGCCGGCGGAGGAGAAGGCGAAAATGCTAGATTCGTTTGCGAAGAAATTGACGACGGGGAGGCCGGGGCAGGCGGAGGATGTGGCGGAGAGCTTTATGGGGGTTATTAGGGATTGGAATGCTACGGGGCATATGGTGAGGACAGATGGTGGTGCGCCAGTCATGGCTTAGGGCAGTATGTTGAGAGTGGGGAGAAAATGCAAGATAGGTCTCGTGATAATGGCACCTTCCAGACGTGAATTGTTCTTCAACTGATCCAAGCAGGTCAGAGGGCATTTGCTGTGAAAGAAAATTCAAGTTGGATTGTCAGAAGTGGAGATCCGACTCACTGACTGGATCCTGAAGAGACTAAGCACATAAGCGAACCACATATGACACGCGCGATGCACCACTCAGCTTTTGTCACGTTATCGCTATTGCTGTCCGCTGGCGCTACAAGTCGGGCCTTGTTTACGTTGCTCGTTAAGAAGTCAGTCATTTTGGTATATAATTTTTCATTAACTCTCAAGAAATACATCAAGCATCTTTGGTGAAGTGGTTATCATACTTGCCTTCCATTCCAACTGTAAGCAAGTGGCTCGGGTTCGATTCCCGGAAGATGCACAATTCTTTTTTGGGACCTTTTTGTGCCTTTTTGCATCTTTTTTGTCCAAAAATCAACGCGATGAGGGCAAGCACGCCCCGTTCTCGACAACATCAATTTCACACATGCACGTTAGACCGTCCCGCAGCATTTGATCTTGCATAGCTCATATGTGTCTCACATCTTGCACATTTACCCTCTTTTTGCCATTGCCTCGACCTAGCGAAAGATACACAGACTGCGGGGTCACCTCTATCGCAATCAGTCTAAAGCTGGCTCCTCCGACCATGCAGAAATCTTGATCTGTCGTCTCCTCCACATTTGATTCGATGTGCGGCCCCGCATGATCCTGTGCGATAAGCGCATCCGTCCCAGTGCGGAGGCTCCGAGCCCGCCGCCACGGGTTCTTGATGACTGGACTCTTTCAGGATGTTTCTTTCTGGCTGATCTCTGAAGATCGATTGCAACATGACAGCGTTCTCCTAACGTCTGACCAGCCTTGCAAAATGTCGCCGGCGGGGAGCATATCGGGCGATGGAACACAGAGCGCACAAGGAACGCACACCGAACACACGAAGCGGCAGCGGACAGTGTCTCCACTTTCGCCGGTGACCTCGAAAGAGGTGGTTTCAAGGCATGCGCTCGGAATCCGAATGTTTCATTGGCTACGTCACTTAGCCCTACAGATCACACATCGCACGTCGACAGGCTCGGTTAAGATGCGCTGGCCTTGCATGTCTTCGGTGGGACCTCTAGACCGCGCGGAGTCGGTGAGGAGGCCTGAGGAATCGAGACCCGCTGCTGTTCCAGGAGGTCTGATTGGCGGAACGGGTAGTTTGGGGGGGGAGAGTCACCGACACAGACTTTCGGGATAGACATGCGCCAAGGGAGCATGTTTGGAGTCATTGGGAAGACGTGGTGATGTGTGATAATGCCGGCGCTGGCAGCATATAATGATAGGTTTGAGCCGCATGAGATGTGTCCTGCAGGAAACTTCTCGGCGCAGAGTATTTGAGCGCTGCATACCCTTCTTTTGCACTCCGGTCCCTTCTATCGCAAACAATTTCGCAAACATATCGGGATTGAAATCATATACATTGTACACCTCATTAATAATTGAACCATCATGTCATCCCATCGAGACTTCCAAGCCGTACCACCTATCCGCACCAACACCGTCGACTCACAATCGTCAGGCCAGATGTCTCCTCCCTTCTCACCTACCTCACCAGCGTCACGTGGCAGCTCGCCGACAGAGCGCAACTTCTTCTCAGCCATCACAGCGCCTCTACGCGGTCGCTCGAGAAGCCGGTCCCGCGAGGCCTCACGCAAGCGATCAAAGTCGCCCATGATGGCATCACCACCACGTCAGATCGCCAGCACCAACGCACAACCTATCTCCCCACAACAACCACGACACATCTCCGTCGCGAGTCCGGTACAGCGACCTAGACTGCAACAGACAGATAGGACTGCGAGCGATCCATGGCGCGGTCGGCATTCGAATGAGTGGCTGTTTGGTGGCTGGTCGGCGACGGATACCGCAAAGGATCTTCTCAAGCGTCGCAATGGGTCGTCGTAAACCTGCAGCAGGTTTTGCAATGACTTGGCTAGATTGCTTCGGGAAGGAATTATACTCTTGATGAGTGTCTGGTAGCCGGTCAACGAACGTTATGAGTACGAGGATGTAATGAAGGGCAATACTGATAGTGTCGCACCTTGGGAATGTATATTAGCAAGTGCAGGAAGTATTCGAGAAACAAACAACGTCTCTGTATCACGAAAATGCTCCCATCTCTTGCGACACACTGAACGCCGAAGTTGGCGCATCCAAATTCACGAACGCCGTTTGATGCACAAAGATCTTGTTATGCATCGCGAGGCGACGACCCTGCTTGTTAGGCCATGTTGTCAATGATTGATACCAAAAAGAGAAATTCGATCGATGTCTTCGTGTTGATGATCTAGCTATGCCCTTACATAAGCATCGACCTGAGTCGCACCACTCTGCAATCTCCGTGTGAAGTACACCGCTCCTCGAGTACCTACATGTCTCGCGCGACCTCTGTGATTGCTATCAAACGCAGCATGGCGCAAGGACTAGCTTCATTGCAATTAAAGCCATCATTGATCTTGAGACGATGTTCGTTATCGGAATGGTGATCTCAGTCGCGAGGAAAGAGCTCCCGGGGTTGTTGATAGCCACATCTATTCCGAACATGACCCACCACGGCCTTTCTACAACACCTTTTGACTCACAAGGCTGACGAGGCTCTACCAAACCACCACTCTATTCCGAGCGAGCACGCACGTAGTGTCACACCGCACCTGTGGGTCCTTGCGTATGTGAAGGGTCGCGCCTACTTAAGTCGACATCCCGACTTCAGCAACACTCACAACATTTCCACACGAGTTCGCCATCATGAAGCACCCACGCTCTACCCTGCCGACGCCAACGTCAACAAACTCATTCTGGCACAGTGAACCGAATCAGTTCCTGCTAGGCCATCGAACAACCGAAGAGCTGCCTGCCGAAGCGGACATCGTGGTGGTGGGAACAGGCATAACTGGCACATCCATTGCAAGGTATCTCACAGAAGATGCCAGGTCGAAAGGCAAGAGCATTGTCGTGATTGACGCGAGGGAGGCATGCTGGTGCGCTACTGGAAGGGTGAGCTCAGCAATTCAATCCCGAAAGCATATCGCAGATGTGCGCCTGTATATATGAGGGCAGTCCACAACCGCCCATGACTACCGCACATTGTCTTTGATACCCGGACCACACCATGTTCAATCTGCTAACAAAATTCCAGAATGGTGGCCACTGCCAACCCCTACTCTTCGACAGAGGCTCCGAGGTAGCTAAATTCGAGCTCAACAACGTCTCCACCGTACGCTCCTACATCGAGGCCAACGACGTACCCTGTGAGTGGCGTACTGTGTCAGGATGTAGGACATTCTGGACCGAGAGCGCTATGGCAGAGGCGGAGCGTGAGATCGCACATCTAAAGGAGATCTCGCCCGAGATCGCAAGCCAAGTGGCAGTCATACGAGACAAGGAGGAGATGAAGAAGCACCGTGTCAACCCAGAATGCGTAGGAGTGACGCTCACAGCAGGCGCTGCGAGTCTCTGGCCGTACAAGCTCGTGACCTTCATCTTGGAGAAGCTCATCAAGGAAGGAAAGTTCAACCTACAAACCAACACACCAGTCACAGAGATCAAAACCTCAGACGGCAAGCACATGCTCCAGACGCCCCGCGGTATCATTACCTCCAAGACCGTCATCCTGGCCACGAACGGCTACACCTCCGCCCTCCTCCCACACTTCGCCGACCTGATCGTCCCCGTACGCGGCGAGATGTCAGCCCTCCACCCGCCCAAGGGTTCGACCATCATACCCGACTCCTACGGCATGGTGGGCGCATTGGGTCAGCCCGAGAACAACGACGACTACCTTGTGCAGCGCCCATACTCAGGCGTACCAAACCCTGGCGGACATCTGATGTTCGGCGGCGGCCGCGGAGCAGGTCAATTACCCACAGTGGGCGAATCGGACGACAGCGTCATCGACGAGGGTTCAGCTGCATATCTACGCGGCACGCTGCTGAAGGTGCTCGAACTTGACGGCGAGACGTCCGGGCTCAAGGAGCTTGATGCGGCGGCGCAGTGGACGGGCATCATGGGCTACAGCCGTGATGACCATCCGTGGGTGGGCAAGGTGCCTGATCATGAGGGTCTGTGGCTTTGCGGAGGATACACTGGACATGGCATGCCGAACGGTACGCTTTGTGGCAAGGCGGTTGTGGACATGATGCTCGGCGAGATGGAGGGGAAGGAGCTGGGTGCGTTGCAGCTGGAAATGGCTGAGAAGGGAGCGATCCCGAAAAGCTATATCTTGAGTAAGGAGAGGATGGAGAAGGCTCGCACGATGATGACGGTTGCGCAGCAGGATGAAAAGGGTGTGCACATGAATGGTGTTGTCTGAATGGTGACACGATATATACGCCAAGTGTGTATCAATAGCTGAGAGCCAAGAAGACAGACGCCGTGCAGAAGCTATGAGAAGCTGAACGGTGATCAATAGGAATAGCTCCATGTATAATGCCATGATCCTTCTAGCTTCTGTACTACTTCTGCTCACATCTCTGCGACAAAGAGAGCGGAATTTGATCTTGCTCCCTTCGAGCCAAATCGCCATCCGTAGCTGCTAGGTGGTACAGTGTAGCTTTCTCATTTTGCTTTCCGGCCGTGGATGTTCTTACACGGCCGTGCTGCACGTGTGTCTTACGCCTTGTGTGCAACAACATGCTTCTCCGTCGGGCAACATGGTCAGCCATGAAAGCAGCGTCTAGAGTGTTACTCCGCATCCGTACCAAGAACATCCCCGCGGCTGACTAATAACCTGCTCTTTCGGGGCGTACCTTGCATGAGACTTTGTGCTTCAAGTCACATGCTGCGAACGAGGAAGTACATCTAACGCCTTGAATTCGAGGCCTTGGTAAAACATATAAGAGGACTGTGTATGACCACCTCAACACAATCCGCATAGCTTTGATCATCAGCAGCCCCAGCCAAACAACCAACCCACCCTCTACATCTATTTCCTGGACAAGATCAATCACCATGTCCTCCACAACCACCACCACCAACCCCCTCCCCTCCAAAATCGGCATCGTCCTCTTCCCAGGCTTCCAACTCCTCGACGCCGCCGGCCCCCTCGACGCCTTCAACCTCCTCGCAAACCAACACACCCTATCCCTCTGCATCCTCGCACCCACGCTCTCCCCCGTCTCGCCCCAGCACTGGCTCCTCGACGCACAAAACTCCCACTTCGCTCCTGCCATCGTGCCGACGCACACATTCGCCGACGCACCAAAGGACTTGGACATGTTGCTTGTCCCTGGCGGAATGGGCAGCCGAGACGACAAGTTTGCAAAAGAGATGGAGGCTGTAGTCGCGTTCTTGAAGGGCCTGGATCTGAGCGGACAAGGCAGTATCAAACACGTACTAACAGTATGTACGGGCAGCGAGATCCTGGCGCGCACGGGATTGCTGAACGGGCGCGAAGCAACGACGAATAAACGCGCGTTCAACGAGGTGAAAGCGAAGCATCCGGGTGTGAATTGGGTGGCTAAGGCGCGCTGGGTCGTAGATGGGAATATCTGGACGAGTAGTGGTGTTAGTGCGGGGATGGATCTGGCGTTTGCGTGGATTAGGGAGGTTTGGGGGGAGGAGGTGGCGAGCTATGTGGCGGATAGGAGTGAGGTGAGTTTGGATTCCTTTGCGGTAAGTGTTTTGGTGGTTACTGACTGTATTTGTGACTGTAGTATGAGAGGAATACGGACAGTGCGAATGATCGGTATGCTGAGCGGTGGGGCGCTGTTTGAGGGTTGGCGATGGGATGGCGTTTGATGCGCTGGGTGTGACCAAGAGTTCAAGACGGTGCTTGTTCATTCGATGGTTCAGAGTTGTCTGTTGTTACTTTCCAGTATATATTCATGCCATTAAGCGCATGAGCATGGAGCTGGAAATCCTTGGCCTTCACACTCTCCCTCCCATCCAAAAACAGCTTCCCCAACTCATTACACTCCGCCAACTTCTCTTTCTTCTCCCCGCTCCGCGCATACGCACCATAATCATCCAGAATCTCATTTCCCACATACAGCACCGGATCCTTGCCCTTCAAGAACATCGGAAGTAAAATGAACCAGTCCACGAACGGCGAGTAGACGAATGACTTGGGCGTGATGTGTGATTCGATGCCAGAGGGGGTGGTGCTGATGTTGAGGAGGTGCAGGAATTCGATGTCGATGGGGGTGAAGGCTGGGTCTTGGGCGTATACTTGCAGTGTTTTGTTGGAAGAGGAGGAGTTGAGGTGTTGAATGATGGAGGTGAAGAGAACGAGCTGCCATATGCTTCTCCATCGGTGCTCCCAGTCGCGCGAGAAACTGCCTATGCCGATGCAGATAGCTTCGGTGACGGTCCAGGTTTTGTTGCTGATGAGTTCTTTGATCTGGCGTGCGACAGATGTGTCTTCCCAGCGCTCCTGAAGTTTCTTGAACTCCACCATCAATTTCTCGGCTGTGAGATCTCTCACAACCTCACTCGGCATCGCACCCGCAATTTTCCCCTCTCTCCTCGCATCCCCGCCATCATGAATCTTAACCCTCGCCAACCCATGCGTAATTACAGTCCACCCATTCTCACTCTCTACCTCCCGTCTCTTGACCCTAGCTGTTCCTCTTCCTCGGCCCCTATTACCTCGTCCCCCTTCACCACCCATGAATCCAGGCTCTTTCCGTGGCGCTATTGACAACAGTCCAGACCCTCGGCACTTGCAAGTCGAAAGTCGTCAAGTTAAGGTGCGGCTTGCATGGGCGCGTAAAAGTTGTCGATCTCAGTGAGCGTAAAGTGTGTTCCCGGGCGCGTAGGTAAAGGTGTAAATCTTTTGACTAGCGGGCGGTCCGAGCGCGCGAGATGCTCCACGATTGAAAATCGAGGTACGTACAGCATTAAATTATGTGCAGTCGTTTATCAAGCAAAGTGGGCAGATTGAGGAGGTTCTCCTTCAAGATTACTGCTTGTTACGGGTACGAGTATATGTAATTTGTTGCTTGCGGTCACATACTGCCTGGGGACCTAACGTCAATATCATGTTAAGCAATGATGTGTTTGACCAGGCAATCTGACTCTCCGCAAGGTCTCACACTGGAAAACACTCATGCAATTTTCTAGATGTTCTGCTGGTGTTGAGAGACCAGCTTTCGGATCATCTTCAGATATCATGAGATGTCAGGACACGCCGCGCCTCATCACATCCGCAAACAGAATATGTGACTGCTGTCTTGAGGTTTCGCCTGTAGTCTTGATAAAGTGTTGCTGTACATTTTGGCCATAAATTTACCGCTTGACGCGGCTCAAGTCTCGCGAAGCCATGTTCGCGCTTACGTGCTTCTTGCCTCCCATGAAACTTAGACCTGAATGAGAGTCCAAATGCCGCTCAATCTCCAAAAAAGAAACCGGATATCTTATTCGCGCCCAAACACCAAAACCCATATACAAGAAAACTTCGAATGCCAAAATCTACACCAACAACGCAAGCGCAAGCACCAACGGCCCCAACACCGCTATCCAAGCATTCAAAGCAGCATTGTGCGGCGCCGGCGAACTCGTGGTCGTATACAGCATTTGAAACCCAATCTCCGACCCTTGTTTAGTCGAATTGAAGCAATTCGTGTTGTTGACTTCGGGAATGTCTTTGTCGCCTGGTTCGGCGAAGGTGATGTCGGCGCACTAGCAACGCGTCAGCATTCACTCACTCCCATCTCTCACACCTTCCCATTCTCATTCTCATTCTCAAGCAAAGCGTGACGTCTACTCACATTATACAAGCTCGCCCCATGCTGCGCCAACTCAATAACCTGAATCGTCGCATTATCCCCGACTTTCGGATTATACCCAGCCGGCAACGGCACCTGCGGCATACAAAACGTGCCGTCGTACTGCAAGTTTGACGGGCCCGTGATGCTAAACACGCCGAGCATGGCGTGCGAGTAGTTGAGCGGCTCCGTGTCGTAGCCCATGTTGATGTAGAACTGCGCGTTTTGGTGGCCTGGGAACCAGCCGGGCTGGATGGAGACGGCGCCGCCTTTGAGGGGCCATTTGGTGCGGTTGCGAGAGGTGGGCATGCCGCCGCCTGTGTGGTGGTGTTAGCGACGCTGGTAGTTATACTGTGTGATGGAGATAGTGTATTTGGGTGGGACGTACATGGGTACATCCATTGCATGCCGTATGGGAATCCGTAGGCGGATTCGTTCACTCTGTTGATGCCGATTGAGCCTGGTACGATACTTGGGTCTGTTGGGCCTGAGGTGCCGTTTGTGATGATGTTGTTTCCTCTCCAGCCGGGGTACACGATGACTGTATGCGCCGATGCGAGCGACCAAGTCGCAACAACTAAAACGAGCTCTGTGAGGCGGAACATAGTAGCGCTGATTCAGTCGGATAAATTGCGAATATTCCTTCTCTTTATCACAGCGTAGCAGCTCGTAGTTACAATACGACAACGCAGACCGGCAGCTCGCGGTGGCGGCGGGGGCCCATCAGCACTTATGCAAACTGCCACCAAAGTCGCCTTCGTGCGACCATTCCGCAAGAGGTCGCAATCGCAACAGCACGACGAATGGGGTTCGCGGTCAGCTCAGGGAAGCATTGAGTAGGCAGCGAATAGGCACCGGTCTAGCATATTGGCTGCGCAGGGGCGCGCAACCACTGAGCTTCGCGTATGCACGTCTTGTCGGGCGGGACGGACTGCTTGGGGCGAATAGCGTCCGTGAAGGCGATGCGGGTGTGAGCTCTGATTTGCTGACGGGGTGTGATGTTCGTTGCAGAGACTACGATTTAAGCGCCCACCTCCACCTCCACCGAGACATTAACGTGCTGCGAAAATGATAAATCCCGCGAGGGCTATGGTGTGACCGCCATGCGATATAAAGCTTTGTATGCGCCCGTAGTGATTTAGCAGAGATGTCTCGTCGCTCTTCAGCGCTGTCGATTGGTACTCGCGATGGAAGGAAGTGAACTGCGCCGCGCAGAAGTCTAGCTCGATGCAAAGTACTATATTTTTCTCTGCATGAAGGCGGCATGCCCCTGGGATGTCTTCCACTCCAGCGGTGCTCATGTCTACAAGCGAAGCCTCCTTGGGAAGACCCTCTGCATCTGCACTAGACGTGATGTGATGGCATTTACTATTCGTGCGCATTATCTACCTACTGGCGCAAGGTTATTGTCCAAATGCGATGCGCATATAAGAAATGCTAAATGCGTCTGCAGTTATCGGTGTTGAGGAGGTTTGACTTGCAGGCGCGGCTGCGGTTAAGTTGGGAGTGCGGCGCAGTTGCGCGTGAGTTAGGCGTATGTACAGCTATCCTCAACCTTGGAGGGAATAATGAGTCTCTTTCGTGGTGAAGTTGATGGTGGATGGTGGTGCGTGTCAATTTTCAAAGTCAAGAAACAACCAGCAAGAGCACAATATCTCACAACAGCTCACATCAACCATAAAACCTCATATTACGCCACGCCACGATGTGTAAATGCTCAATACGCTCATACCCATACTCATACCCATACCCTACACACACATCCCACCCCCCATCAACCCACCCTCGAATTCTCCACCCCAATCGAAGCAGGCATCCCAATCCCCACGCCCAAACTCCTTAACCTCTGCGTCGCAGCCTCAACAAGCACCGCATTCCGCGCCAAAAGCTCCTGAACCTGCTCGTTCTCTGCTTTCCTACTCTGACTCGGTACTTTCATTGCCCCAGTCCTCGTCTCCTCCCTACCCTGCCCCTCCTTCGCCGCTTGCGATACTTGCTCCGCCAACGAGGCTTTTAGCTGCTTGAGCTTGTCGACGCGCTGCCACGCTGGGATTTGTGAGCCGTCTGTGTCGGTGGTCAGATTGGAGGAGGATTGCGTGACGCTGCCGTCCATGGTGGATAGTTCTTCGACGAGGTTTGCTTCCTTGTCGCTAAGTTGCGAGGTGCTGAGGCGCGTCATTTTACTTCTCAGCGCCTCGTATCGCGAGCTCAATTTCTCCTGTCTTGCGCGGACTTTCTCGAAGCGCTCGTCGATCTTGTCGCTGCCGTAGAGAGACTCGCTATCTGAGGCTGATTCTTCATTGCCAGTAACGGCGTCGATCTGCGGCACAACTGACGCAGTGCGCCACACCTGGTCGCGGAACTCGTCTTGCAGGCGCGTCGCGCGATTGAACAGTTCCGACACGGCGGTTTGCAGCTTGAATGTTTTGGCGGAGAGGGTGCGGTGCACTTCCATGAGGAGCTCGAGGTTGGATGGCGAGAGGCGGACTTCGTCTTTCATTGTGGAGCGGTGTCGGGCTTGGATGTTGATGGAGCTGAGGAGGTCGATGGGCTCGTACAGGTTTTTGGGTGGTTGCCACGCTTCGCGCACTTCCTTTGGTGGAGCAGAGACGTGCATGAACCCGGCGATCTCGTCGGCGGTGGGTGCGCCGTCTTCGGGCGCATCGAGGAACGCGCCTTGGGGCTCGTTGTCCACGGAGGTGAGGAGCATGTAGCCGATGTTGCCGTCTTCGATGACGACGGCGCTGGTGACTTCTTGCTCTGCGGCAGGGCCGAAGGACTGTCGCTGAAGGTGACGCTCGACTATGCTGTTCGCTGATGCCAACAGGGTCTCCATGCGAAAATCCGCGCGCTCAGCACTTTGCTGCGACAGCTCGTCTTCTAGCTTTCGGATCCATGGTTCTAGTGAGATGTAGAAGACGCCAGTTGCGTGCGATACGAAGAAGGAGAAATCGGTATGTATGTCGGTGGTGATGCTCTGACTGTATGATGGCTCTGCCTCTTCGACCAGTGTGATAGTTTCGGCGACTATGAGATCGTGCTCGAGGTCGTTCATTTCTTCGTCCTCGTCCTGGAAAGTGTCAGCATGAGACTCGGTGTAACTGTAGTACTCTATGTTTTACCTCTGGTGACGGCAGCCATCGTCCGTCGATTCCCTCCAGGTCAAGACAGACATGGACCTTGCATGTATCTGTGAGCAGGCAGACCACGGCTGTGGGTAGGCCTTCAGCTGCCTCCTCCTCACTCCCCTCTGACATTGTCTTTAGCGAGTAGATGATCATGTCGCTGAGTTCGAAATCATCCACCTCAGGCGAAATCGTGAATGGCCCCTGTAGCAGCGGGACCGCAGGTACACTAGCAGGTCGATTGAAGGCCTTGACAAAATCGCCGCTAGGGAGGGGCGGCTCCTGGTGCGGCTCTTGGTACAGGATATCCGACAACCATTGCACTTGTTTCTCAGAAGCTTTGAGCTCACCTGCAGGCGTGCTCTCGTCGTCTGCGAGGTCCGTGTAGTTGACGTTGATCGACGAGGTGAGCGTCTGCAGAAGTGTGTGTGCTCCATTTCCTTCAACCAACTGCCACCTGCTCGGCAGAAGTGGACACAGTGCATATACGTCCCCAGTAATCGTAGCAATCCACAAGGTCATAGGGGCCCAACCGTGGACGCCCTCTTGATCTGGGGAGTCGCCAAAGCATGCAGATGCCACCTCCAGGTAGACTGAGTCCGGCGAGAAGCCCCTGGAGGCGCCAAATTTTGACGCGCTCAGGTCTTCCTGGTTGTTGGTCGCATTTGCCAGCTTCGCCAGGTCAATCGAAAGCGTCGGCTCGCTGAAGGTAGCTCGGTTGGTTCGATCGACTTCCCATAACCGAACGACACCCGCTTTTGTGATGGTGACGAGACAACGACCATGATACCCAAGTGGATGCCATAGCGTCGTCGCAATCGGCGACTCTTCTGTGACGTGTGCGGTTGGCCCGACTTGGAACGCCTTCGGCTTGAGAGGGCTGTCGTCGGGACCTTCCCTACGGTTGGGGTCAAGTAGCGACGAGTCGGGGAGGTGTACGACGTGGACGGTGTGCGAGGTGGACACTGCGAGGTAGTCGTCGCCGGGCGATATCGTGAGACGCGTGATGGGGAGCGGTATTGAGATCCTAAGGACGCGGTATGCTGGCGCTACGCCCTCTTTCAAGTTGGCCAGGTCTGCCCACCGTATCTCGTGCCCAACAGCCACAAAAATCTCTGACCCTCTTGTCGCGATGGTCTTCCGCGGTCCAGACTCCTGCTTCTTTTTCGCGCCTGCGCTGTTGCCATGGGTCTGTTTGGGCGCAAACAGATGGTATCCTGGGTTTGGCCGCGAGAGCCAATCGGGAGTGTAGCTGAGCACTTTCGGCATGATTTCCAACAATCCCGTGTCTTCCAAAGGCCAAGTCGAATATGCGCAAGTGAAGGTGTGGAGTGGTGGGTTGAGTGCAGTGCAAGCAAACAAAAGTGAGAGCACTGAAAGAAGCTCGACGCGCCGGGCACGGTCGTCTCACGCCAGTAGCCTCAACTTCTCGAAGCCGACCACCGTCACCTTCTCCACCACACCGCCGACAGTCACTCGCTTCCGGACGCCGTCATCCCGGTCGCATAGCATATCACTACACACAGGCACCTCACTGAGGGGATA
>Ga0265798_10004667_pt1 | contig 18801 bp, 21 predicted proteins | sample P3T30metagenome_FD_192430 | JGI IMG/M metagenome (GOLD analysis project Ga0265798, IMG submission 192430) | Plant litter microbial communities from East Loma Ridge, Irvine, California - P3 T30 | ecosystem: Environmental > Terrestrial > Plant litter > Unclassified | place: USA: California... | reverse complement strand
CTTTCTTGTCTGAGTGTGTGGTTCAAAAGAAAGCGAAAATGTCTTTGCCCCATGTGTCGCGAGCCGATTGAGATTCCTTTTCTATATGAACTAGAGAACACAGACGACGGTCGACACGATGTCGGCATCCAGGGCCTCTCCCTAGCCCTCCATATACCAACATCTCTGGCAAAGGAGACGTATCGAATCATCAACCTGCAGACTCGAGAACTCCTCACCACTACCGCGCCGATGCCATTTCAGTGGAATGCAGAAGCCATGATCCACGATTTGCCCATCATGATGATCAACGTTGCTCGTCGCTTCCATTATCAGTCGTTGCGACAGGAGGAGGGGGTACCCAAAGATCCATCGCACATGAAGCGGCACAACCCAGTGCAGGTCGTAACGGCACAACCTCGGTTTAAAGATCTCAAGTCTCTCGGGCGCCCTGACGCACCACTCGCCAAGCACATTGATGCTTTTGAGATGTACCGGCTCGTGTGCGACCGTATCAGGGATCTTAAGGGCACAGTAGGGGACGGTTGCGGTCGATGCGCAAACTGGGAGGCTCTAGCGCAGGCATTGATGTACAGAATCGTTCGAGAGAAGATGCCTCTGGCCAACGGAGGTGTCGGTCGGATGCGTTGGCGGCACTATGTGTGGTGCGTGATTAAGGCGGTGTTTGTCTGGCAAGCGTACTGCGAGCGCGCACGTAGGTTGATGTGCCTGCGTACACAGCAAGTAAGCGTTGATACTACAAGGACAGAAGAGGGTGTCAGAATGTATCAGGTGGGCTGAGAGGGGTCTGAATATAAAACCATCATCTAGACATGGCGTGAAGCATTTCTCGAAAATCGTTCACATTTCGTCACTTCATGTGCCGTATGTGATGCCGTAATATCATCATGCTGTATTGAATCCTGTGAATGGAAGTTTGTCCTGTCCATTTGCGAATTGTTCACACCTTAGCCAGAGACACAGCACGAGTCTTGGACCCTACGCGAATAAGTTGGTCTTCCACGCTCGTTCCATGTCCAACCTTCTCGCGCAGTGAGTCCCAATAAAGCCATCCGTAGTGTTGGGTATGCGCAGAACGGTGCCATTTCGTATGGCCTTCATCGGCGATCGCAGTAGGCTGTGAAGCCGTCGCCAAATCTCCCTATCGGAGCGGCCTCCAGATGTCGGTATGGCAGCTCCAGCCAGGGCACCATTACTACCCGCCCACTTCCTGTAACTTGTTTCGCAAAGTTGAAGAATGTGTCTTGCCGCCATTTTCGGTGCTTGCCCTTCAGTGTGTAGTCTCCTTTCATCGCGGCAATCCATTCCCAGCAGCACCACTGGCACCACTCCCCCCACTCCCAGAACTCTCACCACTTCCATTCCCCGCTCTAACTCCCATCCTCGCACCGGGCTGCCTGGCCAAAGCCAACCTCAACGGCTCCTCTCTTCCCTGCCCAACAATCCCACCACCGCTCGCAACAGCAGTCCCGCTGCCACTCCCGCTTCCGCCAACCATAGGACCTCTCCTCAGTAGTTCATCAAGACCTAGATCCCGCCACGTAGGCTCCTTCTTTGTCTGTGTCGCTCGCTGGATGCCGAACGCGGCGTGTTGGTCTGGGACGACGTCGTCTTCGTCTTCGGGGTTTACGGGTTGGAGGTGCGGCGGGATGTAGATGTCTTCCGGGGTGAGTTGTGAGGAGGTGAGGTTGGTGAATTGCTCGAGGAGGTCGGCGTGGTGCGACGAGTGCATGTGGAGGTAGGTTGCTGTTGAGTCGCGCGTCTGTGGGGGTTAGTATGGGGCTTATCTTTGAGACAGGATGTTTTTCAATTACCATTTTGAGGTGAGATTCTGGTACCAAAGGTTTGCGAAATTATGTGTAGTATCTTCTCCGCTTTGTGGTTGTATCGTTGTGTCGGTCAGGTCAATGATTGTAGACGCGGAATCGCGCCGCGTTAGGACTGAATGGCGCGCTAGCCTGATTCGGATGCCTCTGAGGGTTACGCATATTACGCCTTAACCTCACTCCATCTCAGTGATCTCCTCTACAATATCGTCTATGAAACGCCTTCCATCGGCTGCTGTACTGTTTGTTTTGAGAACGAGAGGATGAGTAATGCTTACACACTCCACTATACACGAAGCCCCTGTGCGACGGATCAGTAACAGCACTATCAAAATGCCGATTGGTCCATCGAATCGATGGAGGCCATTTACCCCGTCTTATCAAGGGAACCAGAAGGTTTCCTCAACTGGTCGCGTTAAGAATGCCACCAGGCTTCCATTGAGTACCCGGTAGCTATGTAAGTAGTCAAAGATCATTCGCCTTTGGAAGCATGTCTCGTCCGAGGCGTCATCATCGCGTCCCGAACCTTGGATGCGGCAACTCAATGAAGCAATAACACGGTTCTGGACGGCAAGAGTAACTCACGATGCGCGTTAGGGCAGCGACTCGCCTTGATTATTTTGCCGAGGCTATCTCCACCTGATCGCTATGGATAACACGTCATAAGACCCAAGCAGTTCCTGTGTTCGATCTAGTAACCAGCAACTCTTTTCTGCAAGATCTTTGCTCCCATCTTCTTGTCAAAGTTTGCGTACTTCCAATTCTCTTAGCATTGCAGGATATAAGACTTCCAGTACACTGATCACCGAGAAAGCCCCGTTCCACATTCAATCACGATGGCCGAGGGACGCTGCAACTGCGGAAGCATCAAAGTTTCTATGCCTTCCATGCCTGAGCAGTCCGCTATTTGCTACTGGTATGCATCATCACTATAGCCTCTACCTGCATCTCCATACTGACTGTCGAAGCGCCAACTGCCGCCGCGCAGGAGGAAGCATCGGGTCAATCGTATACATTCTCGACAGTCCCCAAGTCACCATCAACGATCCGAACAAGTATCTCAAAGACTACCGAGACAACGACACGAAGAGCGGGAATCCGATTACTCGTCAATTCTGCAGCAACTGCGGGTGGTGAGCTCATGGTCCATACAGCATTGGGGAGAGCCCAGCTAACAAGAGAAAGCCCCATCACGTCTGTATTAGCTGGTGATAAGATTGCGTTGAAGGGTGGACTGTTTGAAAAGATTCCCGCTCCAGGGTTCAAGTCTTTTGAGCAGGAGGAACCGAGCTGGATGAAAACTGTCTAGAGCTGGCAGAGGAAGACACGATTGGAAGTTACACATCAACAGCTGGTGCTATACAAGCAGAAGTAAAACTTAATACTTGGTCCCGAGAAACGCATCATGCTAGACTTCAATGCCTTCGGCATATACTCAAAACCTGCTTTTCGACTTCAGTTCGTAGCCCATCCAGTGCATCTTCTCTCGATAAGGTCCTTTTGCCTTCGATCTTGTTGTGGCCATCAATGTAGTACATCGAGAACCCAGGCCGGTCGACATGCTGCCCTAACACTAGGTACACGGTCTGTGGGTCGAACGTCGGGTGCTGGTGAGCGCCGACGATGAAACATAGGTTCGCTGCTGAAGCTCAACAACCGGCCCAGACCTTGTGGTAAGAGCAACAAATGAGGGATAGGGGAGTTAGCGGAGCGACTTACTAATTAGCTGTTTCTTTTCTAGAGCCGACATGTCTGTTTCGATTTTCATGAGCTCAGTAAGGCGAGCACGGAGCTCTTCATTTGCTGTAGGGTTAGTCATAATCTCGCTCATCGTCATTTCGGTACAATAAACTGGTTTACTGAGAGTGGCGGGTTGGCTGCGTTCTTATATCGAACACGGTTTGCTACTTGACTTAGGTGATGCTAGCAATCTTCCATGCTTGCCGCATGTCAAAGTATGTCAAATATTGTGTCCAGGAACGAGGACTACGTCTTGTCTCTCATACAAGAAAGTGTTTGCTAAGTATATTGAAAGGCGCTTGCTGAAGCTAAAGATTGCCATGTGCTCGATGGCAGTCCGACACATTACTCGGTATGATGGATCCTCCGTGGTATCGTCTCTGGCGTTGGGTTGGCCGGTCCAAGCAAGGGCCACGCCATCGAAGGGCGACCCGCACTATGCAAGTATCGCATTAGCTGAGAAGCGAGTCTACACACACCCTAGATGTCATACGATAAAGTCGTGGTTTGTCGGCTGAGGATCTCGTTTAGGTAGAGTGGGAAGGCGCGATGTTCTCACGCCTAACGTGCGCCATTCAACCGACTCTCCCGGCGCTGAAGCTAGCCCTCCCCACATCATCCACTCTGCCGGATCATCTATCTCATCAAACGACGGTAACAGCCCCAAACCTCACTGGCCTCATGCATCCCCAAGACAATCTAGATGCAGGCGCAATGCAACTGCCAAGCAGCCAGCACGTTTCAGCAACAGGGGTTTCGGAGATCATTACTCGTGATTACTCGTGAAACGTGGCTTCCTATCTCGCGCGATTAATTCTTCCGACGTCGAAGATGTTAACGTCTGGTTTCTTTGATTTTTCTTTTCTTTTGGCATCGATTCGGACAGATAGATAAGAGAGTGAAGAGCTTGGAAGATGGTCACAGCAACATGGCCGCGGCGACGGCGTTCACCCGGTTACTTCGCCGTCTCCACAGCACTTCTATGCGCATCGACTGCCAGAGCGGAACTGTTCTACACTGCACGCAGTCCCGTTATTCAGGATGGCCTTATCAGCAAGCCTGCAACAGTTTGCCCTGTGGCTCAGGATGGCTACACTTCCGATACCTTTCCATGGACGCATAACCCTACATGCGTAGACGTCATGCTACCCAGTGAAGCGACCGAGAACACAGGATCAGGTGCTTATCAAACATTCTGCGCCTATACCAATGCCAACTACAACAACGGTCGCGGAATCAGCTTTGTTGTGAGTCCCGAGGTCGCGGCTAGCGTGACGATGGAGACATTTGGCATGAGCATCGGGGGCATGGAAGGCCAAGTGGGTGAAGAGATGGGTATGTGGGAGGTAAAATATGCGGGAGAAAAGGGCAAAGGGTTGTTTGCAAAGAAAGATATCGCCGGCATCTTTCCAGGCGAGAGCTTGATTGTGCAGACTCCTGTGCTGTTCGTCGCTAAACAGATACTGGACATCCCGGAGATGCCGAGGCCACAGCTCGTGTTGAAGCAGGCAGTCGATCAGTTGCCGACAAAAACTAGAGAGATGGTCAAGAAATTGGACGTCAATGTGGATGGCACCGTCGAAGACATTGTCGTGACGAACGGCATTGCTGTGAAATGGCCATGGGTTGACGAGCTGCCTCAGCTTTTGGCAGTTATTCCCGAGGCTGCGGTAAGTCATGACCGATAGGCTTTCCATTGAGTATATGCTAACTTCAATACAGCGCATCAATCATGCTTGTCGACCAAACACTCTATGGCGTTTCGACGACTACACCCTCTCATTTGAAGTCTTCGCTCTCAGAGACATCAAGCCCGGGGAAGAGATTACACGAAGCTGTAAGTGACTACCCGCCGAAAATTTCAACGGATGGACGTCTCTAATCACTCCATAGATGGCTTCGAAAGACGTTCTCGCCGGCGTCGCGTGAAGTCTATAGAAGCAAACTTCGGTTTCACCTGTACCTGTCCTCTATGCACCGCAGACGACGACGCAACAATGGCATCCAACGACCGCCTCTCCGAGATCAAAGCCCTGAAATCTGTTCTACCCACCGACCCAGAAGATTCCCCACAGCTTCTCGGCCTCCTCCCCAAACTCATCGAGCACCTGGAAGAGGAAGGTCTCCTAACCGAACTACCCCAGTACGAAGAGATCCTAGCGTATACGTGGAGTAGTTTCGGAATTGAGGATCGCGCGAAGTACTGGGCGGGCAGGGCGCAGAAACATTGGGCTGTTGTAGCGGGTAAAGAGAGCTGGGAGCAGAGGAGGTGTGCGGAGTTGGAGGCGAATGTTAGGGGTCATCAGACTTGGATGACGTGGAAGGGTGATCCTTGGGAGGGTGTTGGTGAAGGACATCCGTGGGATGAGAAGGAGGGTGATGGACATGAGCATGGACATGAACATTAAGTGGTTTTGCTGTCGCACCGAAAAGGAGACGAGTCTGTCTCGAAAGGAAAGAAGACATGTGTGGTGTTTCTCTTACTGGAATGTGTATCATGTAGCAACTATGAAGCGGTTATCATTTGCATCCTACAGGAGCAGCTTTCTTGTATATACCTCGAAGCTGATATGGTCCTACTCAAAGAAGTTGCCCTCCCCATGCACACGATCTAGTTTCCAAACAAGCGTCTCAAGTTCCGTCTCGCCCCAACCACCCTCTTCGGCAGCCTTGCTCACACCATCACTTAACGCCTTCGCAACATCTCCATCCGGTGGCCCCGCGAATTCATGCATAGCCATCCAGGTCGACGGTTCGGGATGCGGTTCATCTGTCGTCGGCAAGCCCTTGAGAGCACGAGACTGCGCATTCGTCCTCGCGTAGAGGAGTTTGAAGCGCAGTGTTCGCATATACTGCGGTGACTTTTCGAGCGTTGAGATTTGCTAGGATGTTAATGTCAGTATCGAGTCTACATAAAATACTGACTGGGGTAGTACGGGGTTTACATACCTTTTGGAAGAACACAGCGACTTGTTCTTCTGCTGGCTGCTTTTTCGGTCGAATACCCGACGTAATCACATGCTTCGGTCTACCTCCTTCTCCATCTCTTCTCTTCGGTGTCTTGCCTACAATACCCAAGTAACTAACATCCATATCCGCCAAATCATAAATCACACCACTGCAAGGTAGCGCACTACTCTTGAACCCTATCTTCTTGAACTCGTCGCCGAGCGTAAAAGCCAAATCTTCCATGGGGTAGCATGCTAGGAACGGCTTCGGGTTCTGCTCGTTGCCAATAGGTGAGGACTTGTGGATATCAATGAAACGGAGAGCAGAGTCGATGCCGGATGTAGAGACTACTTCGGGGATGTGCTCGTTGTCGTACCAGGCGAGAAGAGTGGACTCAGAGAGTATGTCGTTGGCGGAAGGGGAGATGCGGGAGCAGACGAAGAGGATGCCTGGGCCTTGGACTGCGGATGTGGACATGGTGTTGTGTTTTTGAGGTGTCGAAGCTGAGGGTTTGAGCTGCAGGGTGTTGGGCAGAGAGGAAGGGGAAGCTGCGATTCGATGCGTCAAGGTACGGTAGCCTTTGATGTGAGGAGGTATATCGTACAACGTCATGCCAGTACTGAAATGCAACGCAAGTAGTAGAATTGGAGTACCGGAAATACATTGCCGAAGTGTGGCTAACCGATACCCCGCCTGCATTTACTCGATAACATTGGTCTCTTTTTGCGATTCGGGGTGACGACGATGTGTCTTAGTATATGCCATGCTGCCAGCACTGCCAGCACTGTAGATGCACAAAGTCTGACAAGCGGTCTCTCACATGCGCTTTGCCTAGTACAGCATCTCCATGTCATCGAGTCATTGATACGCTTCATTCCTTGCCCAGAGCTTTGTGGAGGTACTCAGTTCTCTTTTGTTCCTGTGTTTTGTAGCGGCTCCGGTTGGTGAGAGCTGCATGTACGCTGAGACTGACACTGCGTTCACAGCGTCCAGATGGCTCTCGGTAATAGCAAACATCGGAATTGAGCGATCGTACAGCATGTAACGCGATGCTAGTTGATTGCGACATGGCGATCGGCTGTCTTCCAAGGACTGTAGGAATGGTCCCCACACAGCCAACATGGCTGGGTCGGGGGTGTTGTTGTAGGCATAGCTCAGCAGCTCCGATGCCCAGGTATATCACAGCTTTGATTTCTCCGCCAGCAGCTTTTCTAGACCAGTCTTGAGCTCGCCACTCATGCCATCCTTTCCAGGTCGGCGGCTGTCGCGGTCCACGAAGACGTGAACGAACTCGCCGACGGCCTTGACCTCCTCTTGACCCCTTTCGAAGACGCCGATCTCGTATGTGACGGAGCTCTTGCCGAGCTTGTTGACCCGTAACGCGAGGTCTACGACGGAAGGAAACTCGACTGGAGCAAGGTAATCGCAGTGCGAGTGTACGACGAGGCCGATCTGTGGAGAGGTGGGTGGATGGAGGGAGCAGTGCTGGATGAGGTATGTATTGACTACGGAGTCAAATCTGCTCATAATCATTAAATGTCGCTTGTAGGGGTGAAGGTACATACAGATAGTAATAGACGCTGTTGTTCATGTGGTGGTACATGTCATTGTCGCTCCTTCCTACTGTCAGTACCGACAAGGGCCTCGCGCGAGAAAACGCACCATCGTGTCCTGTATTCGAGCTGAAATTTGTAGTCGCCCCGTGTACGCGACTTCAATGCCTGCTGTGCCATGTTGTCTCTGCTTGTGGTCGGTGTTGGAGGTAGACGCGTCTCGGACATGAAGATGGCCGGCTAGTTGGCTGCGTCACCCATCAGCCTCGGCTTGCGCAGCATGGAATTCTCCCACACGCACCTCAACCCCTCGACCCCGCGATTCTGGCGCCCTCTCCGCGCATCCTCGCATACCTCGCCTCCAAGGGCCGCCTGCCTGTGCCCAAGACTCGCACAGGCTCTCCCTCCATGGCCCTAGTGCCCTCGCCCCCGCGCGACAAATACCCGCCCCTGCCCGACGACAAATTTCCCTGGAAGGAGCCGCCCGCCGTCGCAATCACGCCCTGCGATCCCTGGCCGCGCCCATACTACCTCGAAGATGGCCTGCGCAAGGTCACGCCCTACCACTTCACATACAATACCTTCTGCAAGGAGAGATGGCGGGGCCGAGAAATTCTCGACATCTTCTCTAGCGAGTTCCGCGACCGGCCCGCCGAGTACTACAAGCAGGCCATAGAAGAGGGTCGCGTAGTTATCAATGGCCAGCCAGTGCCGAGCACGAAGACGATAGTCAAGAACGGCGATGTCATATCCCACACCCTCCACCGCCACGAGCCTCCGTGCACCGCGCAGCCCATCGGCATCGTCCACGAAGACGACAACATGATCGTCATCAACAAGCCCGCCGGCATGCCCGTACACCCCGCCGGCCGCTACAACTTCAACTCCATCATCGAGATCATGAGGGCCGATCGTGGCTATACCTGGAACCCGTTGCCGTGTAATCGGCTGGACAGGCTCACCAGCGGCATCATGTTCATTGGCAAGCACAAGCAGGCGGCAGAGGAGTTGAGCGCACAGATCAGAGGGAGGACGGTCAAGAAGGAATACATCACGCGAGTGGTAGGCGAATTCCCAGAAGGAGAGATCCTCTGCGAGAAGCCTATCCTGCAGATCAGCCCGAAGCTCGGCTTGAACCGCGTGCGCGCAAACGGCAAGGAAGCGAAGACGGTCTTCAAGCGGTTGGCATACTACCCACCCAAAGACGACGGAAATGATGGCGAGAAGCAGGATGGAGAGACAGGCCCCAACGGTCAGCCGTGGAAGAAACTCCGCGGCTACTCCATTGTGCGCTGCATGCCAGTAACCGGCCGCACCCACCAGCTGCGCGTCCACCTCCAGTTCCTCGGCCATCCCATATCGAACGACCCCATATATGCCAACCAGCGCGTGTTCGGCCCCGCCCTCGGCCGCGGACAATCCGAAGACGAAGACGACGAAGACATCATGTCCCGCCTCTCGCGTATGGGCAAGGAAGAAGTCGCCGATGCAGTCGCATACCACGACGAAATGGTCGATGCCTACAACAAAAGGAAAGCGGAGCGAATGACCGGGGAGAAATGCAAAGTGTGCGATACAGACCTGTATAGCGACCCGGGTGTGCACGAGCTGGGTATCTACCTACACGCGCGCAGATACAGGTGTGAAGAGGGGAAGTGGGATTATGAGACTGGCTTGCCTGAATGGGCGTTGCCACCACCTGGATATGAAGGCCCTACAGAAAGCACGGCCGAGTCTGATCCTTTGGCCGTGGATCTCAAGAAGCTGGGGTTGGAAGACGAGGAGCCCAACAAGGAGACACCCACAAACGGCACCAAGGATACAAAGTCAGCAGCTGTGTCGAAAGAACCGATTGCTGCTAGTGCTGCCGCTTGAGCGTTGACGCGTTGAAATCTGTTAAATACATACAAAAGTTCGAGCATATAGACGTTTTGAGATACCCACCAATGTATTCTTATTAGCAACGTCCTAATGTCCGTGTCCTGTGGTAGGAAATCTTTTGGAACAGTCGATTCCACTGCCCGGGATACCTAGAGCTGACCTAATCGTCGTCTTTGTCGTCTTCGTCATCGCTGTCATCAACTACACTTCTCAACTTATCAGGTCTCATGTGCCTGTGCCCAGCGAAGTCGTGATCATCCTCATCCGCATCTGCCTCATCGCTGTCTTCAGTGTCTCCCTCATCCTCATCATCGTCTCCGTCCTCATCTTCCTCCTCATCATCCACACTACCCGTCCGAGGCGTCCCCTCCCTCTCCCTCAACTGCGCTTTCAAGCCATCCAGAATAGCGCCCAGCCTTGCTTTCAGATCTGGATTCCAAACCTTACTTATCTGCCCGTCCATCTCTTGGATCTTGCTCCTCAACTCTTCCGCTACCTTATCTTCCTCGTCATCTTCTTCATCATTATCGTCGCCAGAAGCTCCAGGGCCTTCTTCGACTTGGATCTTGCCGCCGAACGCAGCTGCAAAATCGTTGGCGACTCTGCGTTGGGGAACAGCAAAAATGATGTTCTCGATTGACGGGAATGTCTCAGCACCAGTCGATGGCGACTTGCTGTTCTTCTTGCCTCCAGATGAAGAGTGAGAGCTACCGCCACCCAGCACCTTCGCAAAAGCCTCCGCAACATCTCTTACTGGATTCCCATACGCTCCAACGCCCCAGGCCCCAAGCACTAACGCTTTAACCCCCTTTTGTTCTGCTATCCTCAACACACTCCTAATCTTTCTCTCTACAATCTCCCCATCTTTCTTGCTTAACCGTTTCTCTTCCTCTTCCTCCCCTTCTAGTTCAGGAAATCGTAGCATCCCTGCACTAATTACATCGACATACCAGCGCTCAGTGGGGGGTAGCTCGCCGGCACTATCGCCGAAAGGAAGGGCAGAGCGGAAAACGAGCACGTCGTGTGTGTATATGCCGCCGTATTCGGGGAGGCGGTAGAAGGATTCTTTGAGCGAGGGCAGCAGCGTTGTACGTGCGCAAAGGGATTCTTCGGCGGAAGTGGCGCCTGTTAGGAGACCGCCACCTGGACGGAGGGGAGAGGCCATGTTCAAGATGCATGGGTTGGGTTGTTTCTTTGATGTTTGCTTGGACGGGGCGGTCGTGGTGGCATCGTATAATGAGGGGTTGGCGAGCATATGTGCAGCTGTAAGAGCATCCGTCGTTATCATGCGTATGCATCGCGGTTTCCTGGATGGGTCGGGTGTTGATGTTGCAGTACTATTCAAGTTGAGATTTGATAGCCCTTCGTCGAGAGAATCATTGCGTTTCTTGCCTCTTCCCTTCCCCCTTCCTTTGCCAGCATCTCTCCCCACATCACCGTTTCTTGCATCATCCTCTTCAATATCCTCTTTCCCACCTTTGACCTTCCGCCTCCCTTGACCCTTCCTCTTCACATAGCCCGTATCTTCACCACCCTCAACACGTGCATCATCCCTACTCTTACTATCCTGCCCCACCGTGCCGTTCGGCCCCGGGTTCGGAATAAGCTCACTTCCGTCCGCACCTCGTCTAGCTCTTGCATTCGATGCCAATATTGCAGGAACTACTTTGTTCACCACGTGCCGCGCTTGTTTGGCTCGGATGTCTTTGCGCACGGCGGGTGGCGCAAGACCCTGGGATTTTTCGGTGCGGCCCATGACCGCGGGATTGCGCGTATCTCTAGTCTCCTGGTTGTGAGGGTGGAAACCTTCGTAATAAAAGGAGGCGACGTGACCAAAGAACCGAGAGGGTCTTGCTCAAGTTGTTGCTGCTATTCGCGAGTACTATGTTGGTTGGTCTGGTCGTCGCTGGTTGGTTGAGACTATGACGTTTTTGGGCGGGTCTGGAGCTAGTGGAGCTAATGCCCTTCGCTCGTCGAGCTGCTCCCTCCTTGCTTTCTACGTGCACCACAATCTTCAGGCCCAGGTCAGGCGTTGGTGAATATGTTGCGCATGTGCTCCGTTTCAGTGCTCGCATCGCAACCTAAGCGTGGCCGTACTACTGATAATCCACTCGTACCATTACATTCATAGGTCTCGGCTCAGTAGAGTAGGAACTCTTATATAACTGCAATAGATCTGCGGTATCTCAATTACTTTGACCCCCATCAATCGGATCACGCAGAGCTCGATACGCGTTTGAAGGTTCAGTTGTTGAAGAAAAGATCGCGAGAATATCCACAGCAATGTGCCTGAAGAAGACACGATCTTCTTCCTTCATAGTCACAATCTGGAACCCAGCCCACGATATGGAGAACAAAGCCGCGTCTGGGCCGTCTTATGTTGATTTACCGCTCAGCCCCCGTTCCCGAGAGGCGGTTCAGGTCCAACAGAACGCGCGTTCATCACAAGGGGGGCACTTCGCTCCGCCAATTTGTTCTCGAGGAGGCCTCGCGATTGTATCATATGGATGAAGTGGGCACGACCCAGCTCAACAAAGGCAATAGAGGATACTTGCCTTCGTCCCCTACCACAATCTAAGTCTTAGCATCTTCGCGTAGCTCTTGCTGAATTCATACATATACTGCCTTCCTCGCCTTTCCTCCTTTCTTCTTCATCTCTTCTCTCTCCATCTATTACCAACAAACTGAACATCAAAGACAAGATGTTCTCTCTAGTCCAGTTTTTCGGACTTCTTACTATGGTGATGGCAACCGTCTTCGCAAACTTCGGCAACAAGTCCGTTTGCGAGCCTCTCTTCTCGGGCTCTGGCCCCAAAGTCTTCCCGGACACCCCTGAGGCTTTCCAGGCCTACACTCCCTTCTCCGATGCTGCATCATCGGCCGTTACTCCCCCTGGCTACGCCCAGTCTTACTCCAACCTCCTCACCACGTACGATGAACCATCACAGTTCGTCCACTACGTGACTATGAACTCATACGATGTCGATCTGTGTAAGTACGACTCCGCACTGGATAGCATCACACCAACAAGTGCATCATGGCTTCAACAAGTTTACTAATTACTTTCAGGTGCTGCCGAGTGCGATAACGACGCCAAGTGCAATGCTTTCACCATCTTCTTCGAGCGCCAGCCTGCCAATGCGCCTCACGGCACCCACTGCCCCAACCCTGAGTCTACGACTCACATCAGTACGTGTCTTCCTTCGAAGAGTATGTGAGACATCAACTAACTTCCTGTCCACCTTCAGAGTGCGACTTGTGGTCAGGCACCATCCTCCCCAACATCGCCATCAACGAGGGCCAGACCTGTGAGAATTTCCACGTCGTCATGGCCGGCGCCAATGCCTACGTCAAGGACGTTGTCACGCCCGATGTCCCTGCCGGCTATGCCCTTGAGGCGTACGCACTCGGTGCTGCCATCGAAGCCCCTCTTGACTGCAACGGTGAGGACACCTACATGGGCATGAGGTACTGGCAAGACGGCAAATTCGATGCTCAGAGGTGCATCACCGCTTGCGAGGAGACCAATGATGCTTCGGGCCGCCAGTGCCACTTTGTCAACACGTACATGCAGCGTCGCAACAACGTCCCCGTCGTCCAGCACTGCGCCATGTTCTCCAAGTACTGGCCCATCGAGTAAGCTCACCCACGAACTGTATTTACTGTGACCTTTCTCTGACTGGAATGCAGATTCGCTACCAACGTCGGTCAGCTACGTGGTAACGATGAGATTGACATCTCCGAGACTGATTCTTACGGGTAAGCCCTTCAATACATCTCTCTTGACATGTACTAACTCAGTTACAGTATCCGTCACATCGTCGACGACTTCGCCGCCTGCCTGCCCATCAACGAATCTGCCTCGGTCGCATTCACCACGCTGGCGACCATGACTCGTGCCAAGAACGTGCTTGCAACACCGTCTTCCTCCTCCTTCGACTACCCCAAGATCGCTCCCGAGACATTCAGCGACTGGGACCCCGTCATGGAGACTACCACTTACACTACTCCCACCGCCACTGCTTCTTCTTTCACCACGCCCATCATTGCCCCGGAGACCTTCTCAGACTGGGACCCCGAGTACGAGACGGCCACTTTCGATAGGCGTCGGCTCTTCAGTCATCGTCGCCAGCTTGTTAGGCCCACTGGCACAGAATTCATCACCGATGTCCCTGATTTCGCCTCGGCCCTCTCTGCTATCCCTGCTATCCCCACAATCCAGTAGATTCCCCGCTCGCTCGACATGACTTATCATGTCAGTGGGAATGACAGCGCAGGTGTAGAGTCTGCTTGTCCGATCCTGCAATTTATGAGGTAGCGCGGACGATGACAGCAGATCTGGACACGGACATGATCAGCCATTATGGTGTTTGAGCTTTTGGTCGTTGATTTGGTTCCATGGAGCATGGCCGATTTTGAGTGACATGCTTGAACCACACAAAAACATCAGAAAATAGAAAATACCAGAAAACAATATAAAAATCGAAAAACTAAAACCTTGTAATCTCAGTGTCTCGTATCTGGTGAAATAATGATTGGTACGAGTGAAACGAGAACTTGGTGTTTGATAGTTGGCGAATTGCAAAATGCGGACCTTCTCGAGAAAATTTGTCAAGCGACTGGATATTGTTTCTCATTTGCATACTTCATCGTGCTACGATACACTCCAACCCAACCCTGTGCGCGAGTAGACACCAAAGACGTGTAATGTGCGAAACTCCAAACCCCATATACCCGGGAACGCCTACATCGCATTACTTCTTGCCATCACCCTCCCCCTCACTTCTTTCATCCGTCAGCCTACTAATCTGACTAAGCGTACTCATGCGACCCAGTAAGTCCGGTCTTTCCGCTTCCTTCTTGTTCCCAGCCGTCAGCGCACTCTTATCGCGATTCGTCCAGAAGAGCCAGCTCTGACCGTTGTACAAAGCAAGAGGGTTGGTAGAACTAGCTCTTTGCCCTTGTGACTTCGCTTCGTCGTCCGGGTCAGCAGTAACAGTGTACGGCTCTTTGATTGGCGACGAGGCTTCAGATTGTGATGCACTGCGTAAAGATGTGGTGGTACGATCCATGGATATGGATGTCTTGGGTGTACCTGTGGGCTTGGTGTCGAAGGTATCGTTCGTTTTTGTAGGATGCAGGACCGGGGATTCGTGTGGTGTCGAGTGAAAGCTTAGAGCGGCTAGCGACTTTCGAGGTGAAGCGCTGCGGCGAGGAAGGGAGTTAGTTGAGTCGAAGCTGGCGTGCGATATACTTTGTCGCCATGTCATGATGCGGTCGTTGGGTGGTTGTGTAGATACGCTGTCCCGTCGTGATCGGCTAGTCCGCGATATGATGCTGCTGGGTCGACCGATACCCGACATTCTCTTCATGGATGCTGTATCCCACTGTTCGCTCAGCCGTATGCGCTTTTGGTGGGCGCAATCTTGTCTGAACACTTTCAGCGCTCCAGTATAGTCTGCTGTAACGATGATGTTGCCGCCCCGATGTGCCGAGCGAGCAACGTAAGCTGGGCTTTCCGCAGCTTTCTTGAAGTTGGTATCTGTGGGTGCGGGTGTTGGAAGGGTTGCACCTGCCTCTGTCGGCGCCCGTGATGAAACGACAGATTCGGCTTTTGATACTAGCGTAACCGGCGGTGGATTGCAGACGTCGAAGATGGGATCCTCCGATGCGCTAAGCAACTGCCGTGTCTGAATGGGTGCCATAACAGTACACGTCGTGATGGAATTATGAGCTTCGAACATTTCCACCGGACGATGATTCCTCTTCTCGCCCTCTGCCGTAGATGTCGTCGACCAAATGTACGTTTTCCGATCCTCGCTTCCACAGATAATGTGTCCACTGCTATCAGCAAAGGTAGCTCGTATTTGACTGCAGTTGTTTTCGTGACCACGGAACTTCATCTCTAGAGTCTTGTCCTTCATGTTATAGATGCGCAGCCTCGAATCATTGCTCGACACCAGTAGCTTCATCTCGCCACTCTCGCTTCCTGGAGGCCAATATGTTGCTTGGATTCCAGTAATTTTACTGCCCTTCGCATTCTGACCGCGAGTCGACTTTACGTGGAGTTGCGCCTGCCATTTCAATCCTTCGGTATCGTAAAACATGCAGAGTCCACCGAGGGTACCAGCTATACACGTCTTCCCGTCTGGTGTAAACGCTACTGATGTGATCATGTCTGGCACAGTGATCGAGAACGCCACGCTCTTGTCCGGGATGCTCCATAGTCGCAACTTGGCGTCAAGCGATCCAGCTAGGAAGAATCGGTCGTCCGTAGGGTGAAACTGAATGGAAGGAACAAAGTCGGAATGCTTGAATGTACATAGATTCTCGTCTCGGCTAACGTGCCATAGTCGAACGGTTTTGTCCATGGAAGAGGATAACAGGAAGTTGTTCTAATAGGTGTCAGCTAATGCATCAATGCCTCACATAAACTCGACATACCTTGCTCCAGCTCAAGTCCAGGATCGTTGATGTATGTCCTTGGTACTCGCGGACGGGCTTCTGCTGAAAGACTGGTGCGCTGAGTTGTGCATGCGGATCGCTCTCGGTATTCTCATGTGCGCGGCGTCCTTCTGGGCTGTCAATCACGGCCCACACCCGGATGACTCTATCCTGACCACCAACAGCAAGATACCTCCCATCTTTGCTGAACTCAACCGCCCAGATGGGATTCTGCGTAGCGGCCGACCCAGACTGAGGCGCGGGATTTGATCCAGCAGCAGGTGGACTCTTCTTATCCGATCCGGAGCGTAACTCCTGCGCCAAGAAGACACGGTCAAACTCCTTCTCCTTCTTGAACTTTGTCCTCACTTTGATGTATGCCGGAGAATGTGGTATCTTCGGACTGAAGCTGACATTGTCGACATAGAGCTGGGCATCCATACCCTCTGGTCGTCGGTCGTCTGCCTCAGAGCCATTGTCGCTTGCGCCATCGAGGGTGCTCTTCTTTTTGTTGCCTCCGATGAAGCGACTAAGGAATGACACTTTCCTACATACATAGTCAGCCTTACTGGTCACACCTGGAGCTAGCGTCGGCAATGACGATCAGGCCAACAGGAGAGCGAAGCGCGAGCTCAGCCTCGATACGCGGGTCCTGCACCTCAGTACGAAATACGCGCTAACCCTTGGCATGTAGCCATATGACACTCCATGCGCTCTCGCGAACGAATATGTGCACTTACTTCTTGTCTGCCTTGCCCCCGCTTGTGTCGCGGGCCGTCTCTCCACTCAGTTTCTTGTCTGCGTTCGCTTCGTTGGGTGACGTTGGCGATTGGATCGGCTCGGTGTTCTGGGATCGTAGCTTCTGTACGGCGGGCGACGTATTCGTTCTCTGGAGGATTTGCTATACGATAATGCGCAATTAGCGTCCGTCTCCGCATCTCGAACCTTATCTGTACATACTTGCGAGAGCGGGTCCATGGGTGTTTCGGGCAGTCTCTCTCCATCGCCAACGTATCCATTGTTTGTGTCGCTTGCCGGTTGCGCAGAGGGTGTGGTGGGGCTTCGAAGTTTGGCGGAGAGTTTCTTGTTGGACAATGGGCCTGTGGATCTTGGAGTAAGCATCTGTCAACTTGCGATGTGGCTTGGAACAGCAATGGGTGCTGATGTTCGACGTACCGTCTACTGTGATTGAAGACGCGTTCTCCTGGTTCTGGAAGTAGGAGCCTTTGCCAGCGGCAGGTGGGTCTGTCACCTTGATCTGGGGTACGGTGTCTGCCATGTTGACTTGTCACGAAGCGGCAATGGATCTACCCCGGCGCCACCTCTATGGTACTTGACACCCTTCGCTGAACACACAGATTTGCGTGCTGCGACTTGATTCAAGTGGTAATCATAGAATATGCACGCTGCACTAGGACAGCGATAAAGTCGGATTTTGTCGCGGAGGGTCGCGGATGTTTACGAGCTAGCCTGTCGTTGTCTGGTGCACCAGTTCTGTACGCAGATGCAGGGACGGGATTACCAATATCCCCATAGCGCGCGATTGGTTAAAAGCAAGTAGTCAAGGTGTCGCAAACTGCAGAGCTGAAGATGGCGCTGGACAGCCTGCAAGTATCCAGCTCGCTTGTGGCAATTGCACAGGATGGCAGCCGCGGGACGCCTCACGCATGGCTGACGTCATAGTAGGCGGTACCTGAGCGAATCCTTCCAAGGGCAAGGTTACGCGCCTGGGCGGCGCGTAGCATCTGCAGAGGAAGTCGCGCGCATGAAGGCTACTGCGAGTAATCCACGTGGTAGGATATATGGGCAGGTATCGGCAAAGCTTGGTTCGTTCAAGCGCATGCTGTCGCGTGGCGTGTCGGACCGAAGCTGCACGCGTCATGCACGAGTAACATCATCAAGACCTTCACGCGTCAATGGAGATGTGATAGTGGAGACATGTGTATATATAAAGGTTAGTATTCGTAATTATTCAAAATGATAGAGTCGTTGATCCCATCGCTGTCGCGTACTATAGCTATCCTACCGCATCACTCATCCAAGAGGCCCATCCCAGCTAGCTAGCAACGCCATGACTCCAAAGTGCGAAGAGTGGTTACTTCAACAAATGCAAAGGGGGTATGTGAACGATGATGCCCGGCATCCGTGCCAAACCCAAGCGTCCGAAGTGTTGTACAGTAACTAAATCGCAAATAAATAACAAGAGAAGAAGTCGAGGCGTCTAGAAGTCCTCGTCGAAGCAGAAGTCTCCAGACTGGCCTTGGGGCTCAGGAGCGGGCGTAGATGAGCCGTCCTTCTCGTGCTTCTTTGTGCTAGCCATGACACCAGCCTTCTGGTAGTCACCGACGCGCTTCTCGAAGAAGTTGGTCTTGCCGGCTAGCGAGATGTTCTCCATGAAGTCGAAGGGG
>Ga0265798_10004665_pt1 | contig 18806 bp, 18 predicted proteins | sample P3T30metagenome_FD_192430 | JGI IMG/M metagenome (GOLD analysis project Ga0265798, IMG submission 192430) | Plant litter microbial communities from East Loma Ridge, Irvine, California - P3 T30 | ecosystem: Environmental > Terrestrial > Plant litter > Unclassified | place: USA: California... | reverse complement strand
CACCGTGCAACGCCCTCGTTCCACTAGCTCGTTCATCGTCCAGCAAGCCATGTCATTGTCCGGACAAACTTCGTTTGCCCGAGGCAATGACACCGCCAAGTTCGCAGGCTCACATGGCTTGGCTTGCTAGTTTAGCGTATAGCATTTAGCGTTTCGCAATTTTAAAGTAGTTTTAGCAAACCTGGGTAAGCTAACGTCCCCAGAATCATCATGGAACTAGAGAAACAAGCTGAAAATGTCGCTGACACCGCCCGTACTTTGCGTATTGACGTGCGGGTGAGCCCAGATGAAAAAAAGGATTTACAGGCAAAAGCTACGGCCGCCGGCTACAAGAAAGTGTCGGCTTATTTGCGCGACGTGGGCCGGGGCGTGGAGGTCAAAGAAAGTGTCCCGCCGGAGCTGCGGCGACAGTTGGTAGGCATCGGTACTAATCTGAATCAGATAGCACGACTGGCGCAGGCGGGTAAGTCTTTTAGCAGCCACGAAGCTCAGTTGGTGCAGGCGCTGGCCATTATCAGAGGGTATCTGGTATGATTGCAAAGACCACTACCGGTAATGATTTCGAGGGGGCGCTGACCTATGGGGCGGGGCAGCGCCAGGGCCGGGGCAAGGAGCCGGGGGAAGCCCCGCTTTTAGTTGTGGCTAATCTGATTCCGGGTACTCCCAAAGAAATGGCGCAGGACATGCGGGCCGTGGCGGCGCAGAGCAAAAAGATTCAGAAGCCGGTGTGGCATACCGTGCTCTCGTGGAAAGCGGGCGAGGTGGTGAGCCAGGCGCAGAAAGTAGCCGCCGCCCAGCGGTATTGTGAGCTGATTGGCGCGCCCATTGACCGGCACCAGGTAGTCGTGTATGAGCACCGGGATAAGAAGCACGCGCATGTTCACATCTACCTGAACCGGGTGCCAATTGATGGGGGGCCAGCCCTGCGGACGGATAATAACTTCTATCGGCAGCCGGCTATCACGCGGCAGATAAGTCAGGAGCTGGGTATGGAACCCATCCCCGAGCGGCGGCGCAGTTTGCGGGCGCTGGACCCCACGAAGGAGGCCGTGCGGGAGCAGGTCAGCCGGGCGTTGCAGACCTTACTGGCTCAGGCCAGTAGGGGAGGGGAAGAGTGGCTGGCTTTGCAATTGCAAAAAGAATTGATTGGGGTTCGCTACACCCACGACAAGGGCGGCATCCTGCGGGGCGTGAGCTTTGAACTAAATGGCGTGGCAGTCCGGGGGCAGGAAGTGGGCTACAAAGGGGCGCAGCTGCGCGAAGCCCTGAACGCGCCCGGGTTGCAGGCGGCGGTAAGGCCGGAAGTTGCGCAGGCGCTTAGCGCGGACCAGCCAGCGGTGCTGCCGAAGCCCAGTCAGCCCGAGCCCACGAAGCGCCCCCGCCGGAAGGGGCCCGCCCGGTAGCGGCCGGACGGGTGGGGCGGTTCATTCGTGTGCCCGGCGTGCACCTCACCGCTGACTTTGGACCGCTCGTCAAATAATCCGCGTCGGGGGGTGCCGGCGGGGGTAAGTTGCTTGATTCACCAAGCGTTTCAAGCGATGGAAGACGAAAAAGGGTTACGGAAAATTATGGAGTTTATGCGCCTGTTTGCCATCGTGCTGATGGGCATCAACATCTACTACTACTGCTTCGGCTACTTCAAAAGCATGGGCTGGACGCCGGCCGTGGTCGAGCACATGCTGGAGAGCTTTACCAGGAATACCTTTCTGTTTAAGGCCAGCTGGGTCAGTAAGACACTGGCCGTGGTCTTTCTGCTGTTGAGCTGCCTCGGGACGCGGGGGCGGGCCAACGAAAAGCTGAAAGGCACTTCGGTAGCGGGCTACGCCGCTATTGGGCTGGCGCTGATTTACGGGTCGGACGTGGTGCGCGGCTTCGCGTTGGGAGCCGGGCTGACGACGGCGCTTTATACCGGGCTGCTGTCGGCGGGCTTTCTGCTGCTGCTGAGTGCCGGGGCCTGGCTGAGCCGGCTGTTCAACAACGACCTGATGAAGGACATCTTCAACAAGGCCAACGAGAGCTTCCCGCAGGAGGAGCGGCTGATGGAAAACGAGTATTCCGTGAACCTGCGCACTGAGTACCAGCTGCGCGGCAAGCCGCACCACGGCTGGCTGAACGTGGTGAATCCGTTCCGGGCCACGATGGTGCTCGGCACGCCCGGCTCGGGCAAGTCGTTTGCCATCATCAATGAGTTCATCCGGCAGCACCTGGCTAAGGGCTTCTGCATGTACATCTACGACTACAAGTTTGACGACCTAAGCCGCATCTGCTACAACACGCTGCTGCGCCACCAAGACAAGTTTGACAAGCCAGTGGGCTTCTACGTCATCAACTTCGACAACCCGCGCAAAAGCCACCGCTGCAATCCGCTGCTGCCGGAGCTGATGACTGACATCGTGGACGCCTACGAAAGCGCCTCGACTATCATGCTCAATCTCAACAAGAGCTGGATTCAGAAGCAGGGCGACTTTTTCGTGGAGTCACCCATCAACTTCGTGGCGGCCATCATCTGGTTTTTGAAGCTGTTCGAGAAAGGCAAGTACTGCACCTTCCCCCACGTCATCGAGTTTCTGAGCCGCGACTATGAGGAGATTTTCCCGGTGCTGGCCTCGTACCCCGAGATTGAGAACCTGGTGAAGCCCTTCGTATCGGCCTTCCAGAAAGACGCCATCGAGCAGCTGGAAGGGCAGATTGCCTCAGCCCGGATTCCGCTGGGGCGGCTGGCCTCGCCGCAACTGTACTGGGTAATGTCGGGCAACGATTTTACGCTCGACATTAACAGCAACGAGGAGCCCAAGGTGCTCTGCGTGGGCAACAACCCCGACCGCCAGGCCATCTATGGGGCCGCGCTGGGCCTCTACAACGCCCGGCTGGTGAAGCTGGTGAACCAGAAGGGCAAGCGCAAATCCTCCATCATCATCGACGAGCTGCCCACCATCTACTTTAAGGGGCTGGATAACCTCATTGCCACGGCGCGGAGCAACAAGGTGAGCACCTGCCTGGGCTTCCAGGATTTCTCGCAGCTGGAGCGCGACTACGGCCAGAAAGAGGCCGAAGTCATTAAGAACACCGTGGGCAATGTGTTCAGCGGGCAGGTATCGGGCAACAGCGGCAAGTGGTTGAGCGAGCGGTTTGGCAAGATTCTGCAGCAGCGCCAGAGTTTGAGCATCAACATGCGCGAAACCAGCACCAGCCTCTCCACCCAGATGGACAGCATGATTCCGGCCAGCACCATTGCCAACCTCACGCAAGGCAACTTCGTGGGCGCGGTGGCCGACAACTTCGGCGAGGAAATCGACCAGAAGGTGTTCCACGCTCGCATCAAGGTGGACGTGAAGGCGGTGACTGCCGAAGCCCAGGACTACCAACCCATCCCCGATATCACCAGCTTTATTAACCCAGCCACCGGTAAGGACGAGGCCGAGGAAATGATAAAGGCCAATTTCAACCGCGTGAAAACTGAAGTGAAGGAGCTGTGCGCCCGCGAGTTGCTGCGCATCGGGCAGGACCCCACGCTGCGGCACCTCATTAAGGAGAAAGTAGAAAAGTAAGGCCTGGACAGGTGGCCCGCTTGGACGGCACGGAGTCGGGTTTTGCGCCCCGGCTTCGTGCCGTTCGTGTATCCGGGGGCATCTAGCCGCAGCAGTTGCCCGGACCTTGCTGCTGGATGGGCGGGCAGGGCACCGTGCCGTAGGAGCAGTACACGCAGCAGTCGCCGGCCAGGGGCTTGAGCACGGTATGACAGCCCGGGCACTCATAAAAGTACTGGCAGGCGTCGGTGGGCATCTGTTCGGTTTGCTGGTGCTTGCAGACTGGGCAGGTGAGCGTGGAAGTAAGCTGCGGGGATTTGAGTGCGGGGGAGAGCATACGGGAATTAGTTGCGGGTGACAATCTGGTAGCCGGTGCCGTTGATGGCTTTTTCCACCTGCGCAGTCGGACTTTTGTGCGCGTCGAAACGCACCTGTGCGGTGCCCTGCGCATACGACACGGTGACGGCCTGCACGCCCGGCAGCTGCTGCACCGCGTGCTCGACGTGTTGGGCACAGGCCTCGCAGGTCATGCCCTTGATGCGATAATTAGCCGTTTGCCAGGCCGGCGTGGCCCCGTTTGTTGCTGGGACCGGCGCGGCGGCAGGCGAGGTCGGGTACAGGCGCGCCCCGTAGTAGGGAAAGGCCAGCAGCAGCACCGCCAGCCCGGTAACTATTCCCAGAAAAAGCCGGGATTGGGTGAATGCCGGCTTGGCATCTATCGCGCAGCCGCAGTCATCGGTAGCGGAGGCCGGCTTGAGCTTCTGGTACCATGCGAAGCCCAGCACGCCCACCGTGAGCGCCATCAGGTAGGGGCGGAAAGGTTCGAGCCAGGAAAAGGCCGCTGCCGAAGCGCCCAACCCTCCGACCAGGGCCAGCAGGGGCGTGATGCAGCACAGGGAGGCAGCCAGGGCGGTGAGTAGCCCCGCGCCGAGCAGGGGCTTGCTGGTGGAGGGGGGCGAATTCATGGGGCGGGCTGGAGGGTAGGGGAGGCGGTGCGTTCGGATAACAGCGGGCGCAGCATGGGCAGGTGCAGCTCGCTGAGCGCGTAGAAAACCGTTTGGCCGACTTTGCGGGCGGTTACCACACCGCCATCTTTTAGCTTGCGCAGGTGCTGCGAAACGGCCGATACCGTCATGCCGAGCACGTCGGCGATGTCGCACACGCACAGCTGCTGCTCGGCCGCCAGCAAATACAGCAGCTTGAGCCGCACCTCGTTGCCCGCCAGCGCCAGGATACTGGCCGTGGCCTGCAGGGACGGCCCGGCCAGTGCCAGGCGTGACTGGCATTGCCGGATGTAGTCAGCATCGGCAAAAACCCGGATGCAGGCGTTGGTTTCCATAAAAACAGTTTTCGCAAAGGTAGTACTTGCGTGTTTAAGCAAGTGCTAAAATAAGCGAAGTTTTTGCAGCGCCATTCCGCCGTTCGTGTGGTGTGCCGGCACCTCGTGACCCATTTCCGACCATTCGTCAACTTTCTCCCCAGCGCCTGGTGGGGGCCGGTAGGTTTGCAGCGTCGAATTCCGGGCTGGCAGCGCCTGCGCCGGCCGGAAGGGCAGCTTTTATTCACCTACCCATTCCTCCTATGGCTGAGCAAGATGAAGTGAATACCCCCACCCCGGAGCGCTGGTACATGAGTGCGGTGCCGACTTCCAACGGCAACCTCAGCGGCCAGGGCCTGCAGCGGCAACCCGCCGGGCACTCCCTCTATGAGATTCAGATTAATCCCGCCAATCCCAACCAGGCGGCCCTGCTGCCGGCCCCCGGCGCGGATGGTCGACTGCTGAATGCCTTTGACCACGCCCTGATGCGGGCCTTTACCACCAACCGGCTCCCCGGCCGGGAGGACAAGTTTCTCACGGTGGAAAAGCCTACGCTGCTGGAAAAGGTGGGCGATAACTGGAAAATCACCGAGCAGGGTCGGGTGGGCTACAGTGCCACCGAGCCGGAACAGCGGTTGCAGGTATTTGGCCAAGTGCCCCCACCAGCTACCCAGCAAGCCGAATTAACAACGCGGGCCGAGGAGCTGGCCAGCGAGGTGGCCATCACTACCGGTACTGTTCGCACCGAAGCGGAAGCGGAACTGGAAGGGGTAGCCAACCGCGCGCAGCAAGGACCCGACGAGAGCCGGGCCACTTACGCGGATTCCCTACGAGGTGAAGCCCGAGCGGAAGTAGGCGAAAGCACCGACGCGCCGGAGCGGCAACAGTCGGTAGGGGAGGGGCAAAGCAGCGAGCAGCCGCCCGTGGCGCCAGCCCCGGATACCGCGGCCAGTACGGAGCCGGTTGGGGAAATGCGTATTACCTGGCAGCAGAAGGGCGACGAAGTGGCCCCGCTGCTGGAAATGCGGGCCTACCTCGACCAGCTCAAGGAAGCCGGCGTGGCAGTGGGCGCTTTGCAGCTGGAGCGCGACCCGGCCGGCAAACTTAGCGGCGGCTTCGCGGTGAGTTACGACCCCGAGTCGCACAAGCTGGGCCAACTCGAAGCGGCCCTGCAAGGCTTCCGCCAGGTAGGAAATGGCGTGGCCGTGGTGGAGAAACCGGAGCAGGCCGCCGCCCGGCGGCAGGAAGTGGGCTACGATGACGACTACGAGCCGCAGCGCAGCAAGCAGGTGCGTGAGGCGTTCGGGGTAAAGCAGTGGGACGCGCTCAGTGCTCAGCTATCGGCCGTGCCCAAGCACGCCCTCACGGCCCCAGAGCAGGTGCAACAAGCGGCGGCCGGGCAGCGGGTGCAGCAGCTGGCCCAGCAGCAGGGCAAAACCACCGAGCAGGTCATCCGCGACGGCAAGAGCATTTTCGACATCGACACCAGCGGCAACCCCGCGTCGGCTTTTCTCAAGAACTTCTACGCCCACCTGAACGGCGGCCCGAAGACCCGCCAGAATCTGGAAGTCGACTACGAGAAAACCCGCCAGGACTTGCAGGCCCGCCTGACCCGGCACGCCGGGGCGGCCCAGCCGGAGCTTTCGCCCGGCTCGCCGGCCCCGGATGCCAAGGCCCCGGCCGTGGCTGCTGAACCCGGCGTGGAGGCCGCCCGCCAGACCATCGCGGTACCGGCCCCAGCGGCGGTACTGTTCAAAGCCGATGAAGTGCCGCAGAAAGTGCTGGCCTCCCTCGGGCTGAATCTGGCAGAGTTAACGGGCAGCGGACAGCTGCAAAAGCTGCTCAGCGGCGAGAAAACCGACTTGCTGCCCATGCAGGTCGCGGGCAAGGAAGGGCAGGAGCCGGTGAAGTTCGAAGGCAAGATGGTGCTCCACCGCGAGGCCGACGGCACGGCCACACTCAAAATGGAATTGCCCCAGGAAAAGCTGGTTATTCCCAACGAGATTGGCGGGCAGCCCTTCACGCCCGAGCAGCGCCAGCGGCTCGAAACCGAGGGCAACGCCGGCCTGATTCGGGGCCTCAAGGACGAGCAGGGCCGCGAGTTCAACGGCTACGTGGCCGTGGATAAGGCCATGAATAAGGTCGTGGTGCTGCCCGAAGACAAAGTGACGCTGCACGACATCGTGGCCGGCGTCAAACTCACGCCCGAGCAGAGCCACGACCTGCGCGAAGGCAAGGTGGTTGCGCTGGCCAACATGGCCAGCGGCAACGGCGGGCAGAAGTTCGACGGCACCGTGCAGGTGAATGCCGCCAAGGCCTGCATCGAGGTGAAACCGGCCGCCCACGAATTGGGCCAGCGCCAGGCCCCACGGGCCGAGCAGACGGTGAAAGCCACCACCCCGACCGTGGCCCCGGCCCCCGTGAAAGCCGAAGCGCCCCAGGTGAAAACCCGGGGACCCCGCCACTAGCCGGGCCTCCCTCCAAACCTCTATTTCTCACCCTATAAGCCCGGAAGCCCTCTTCCGGGCTTCTTTTTTCTGCCTTCCATTCTCCGAACTATTCCGCTTTACCATGCAACACGAACTCACCTTCCAGAAGATTAAGGAGCAGGTTGAGCTGCCCGAGCTTCTGAGCCACTTCGGCTACAACCTCCGAAAAGGCGAGCACCTGGGCAAAGGCAAATGGCACGTTTTTGAGGGCGATGACACGCTGGTGGTGTTCAAAGGCCGGGGCGGCGACTGGATGTACTTCAACGCCCAGGACGACCGCGACAAGGGCAGCGTCATCGACTGGATGAAAAACCGGGTCAGCTCCGACCGTATTGCCGGCCTTGGTCCGCTGCCGGGCCGCAACCTCTGGCAGTCGGTCAACGACCATTTTCGCGCCTATCTCAACCTGCCCGAGGCGCAGCGGCCCCGGCTCGACCTGCCGCCCATCGCTGAAACCGCGCCGGGCGAGAAATTCCACAGCATCTACACCCAGCACTGCCGGCCGCTCGAAAACACGGCTTACCTGGAAGGGCGCGGTATTACCAAAAGCACGATTGCCAACCCGCAGTTCGCGGGCCGCATTCTCAACCAGCTCTACACGGTGCAGAAGGAGGGAATGCCGGCCAGAACCTACGTCAACACCGCTTTCCCAGCTTACCATGAGGGGCGGGTGGTGGGGCTGGAATTGAAAGGCGAGGGCTTCAAGGGCCAGGCTCCCGAAAGCCAGTTCACCCGCTCGCTGTGGCTGAGCAAGCCGCCCGAGGGCCGGCCGGCGGCGGTGCTGGTAGTTAGTGAATCGGCCCTCGATACGCTGTCCTACGCGCAACTGCACCCCGGCGAAAGCGCCCTGTATGCCTCGACGGCCGGCACGCTCACCCAAAACAAGATTTTCGAGTTGAAGCGGCTGCTCAGCGAGGAGCATATTCCGGCTGTCCGCGCCGCGTTTGACAACGATACCCAGGGCCACCACTTCGATACCCGCCTGCTGGCGGGTCTGGCCAGCGAGCAGAACCCGATGAAAGTGGTCCGGGAACACGAGCACCGGCTGACCGTCGAAATCACGGCGGCCCACCCGGCCGGCGTGCAGGCGCTCAGCCAACACCTCAAAAGCTACAACGACCAGACGGCCCGGCAGTACGCCCAGGAAAACGGGGAGCCGGGCAATCCGGCCAGCAGCCAGACCCTGCGCGACGAGCTGATTCACTCCAACAAGCTAGGAGCTCATACCTATCAGTTTCACGTGCCGATGAGCCGCGAGGCGTTGGGCGCTTTCAACCAGGCGGCCAGCCAGGCGCTGGCCTTTGAGCACCGCGTGGAGCTTGTGAAGAGCCAAGGCAAAGACTGGAACCAGGACCTTAAGCAAGACCAGCTGCAGCGGGTGGTGCAGCGCGAACTCGGTGGCGTCGACGATGACCAGTACGGCTTCGGCCAGCAGCACTGGGACAACCCACCCATCGAGGGCCGCGGCAAAATCACGCAGCTGCACGAGGCGCAGGCCCAGGCCCGGAGCCAGGGAGAGCGGCTGCTGGTGGTAGAACTGCGGGAAAGCCGCGATGCCGTGGCGCTGCTCCCCGCTTTGAGAGAAAATATTGAACGGGTCGGCCTCACCATACACCACGCCATCAAGCTGGAATCAAATGTGCCCCGCGAAATTGCCACGGAGCTCACGCTGCGCTACCGGCTGGATTCACCGCAACTGCCCGCCATCAGCGACGCGCTCGATGCGTTGCGGCAAAATCCCCAGGCCACGGTCATCGAGCCGGTAGCGGATGCGGCGGAGCGGCGGCAACTTGCCATCGCGCAGGAGCAGCAGCGCCAGGCCGGCCCACCGCTGGTGCCGAGTGATTCCCCGACCCACGACCTGGCCCGGCAAACATTTATCAAGGCTGCTGGCCAGCTGGTGCATGACCTGCGGGAGAGTGCGGCGAATCTGGACGCGGCCCGGTTGCAGGAAGTCAGCCGGCAACTGGTGAAGAAACCGGAGCTTTCGGGCCTGAACCGCGAAAACGTGGACAAGGTGCTGGCCGTGGTGGACAAGCTGGTGAATCTGAAAGATTCTCCCGCCGTGCAGCAGCTGCGCCAGGCGGTGCAGGTATTAGGCAATCCCACCCCAAGCACTGCCCCGAAGCATGAGGCTACGCCCCAGCCCCCAGAAAATCGTCGGCCTGGCCCCCGCATATAAGTGGGCTCACGGATAGTAATATTGGCTTATTACCAGCAGAATGCCAACGGCGAAATAAATGCCAAAGCGTTGGAGTTTCTGCGCTGGTTTATGGTGCTCACACATAGCCCGCCAACAGCGAGTAGCTGCTGACTGGTTCAAGTCAGCAGCTACTCGCTGTTGGCTTGGAATGGCGCGAGCCAATCGCAGTACGGCTACATGGCCCGTTAGCCAGCCGGGCAGTAGCCTATTTGACTAGTATCAGGCTACGCTGAAGCTGGTCCTGAAACTATTGCTTGGTCCGCGGCCAGGTTCATAATTCGCAGCGGGCACTGGCCGGGAACAGCTTCGGGCGGGGTCGGCTTCATCCGCTACGGGTAAGCAATACATGCGCCGCTGGATGACCAGGGCCGAGAGCACCGTGAGCCCGCCAATGGCCGCCAGCGCGGCCCCCAGCCCAAAGGCATCGGCCAAGATGCCCGTGAGCAGCGCGCCGATGGCGTAGCCCGCGTCGCGCCAGAAACGGAAAATGCCCACGCTGTGCGCCCGTTGGGTCAGGGGCGCGTACTCGGCCACGGCGGCCAGGAACGTGGGGTACACCAGCGCCGTGCCCGCGCCCAGCAGCGCCGCCAGCAGCACAAACATTGGGTAGGTATCGGTGAAGAGCATGGCCAGCAGCACCGCCCCTTGCAGCAGCATGCCCCAGAATAGCAGGTCTTTCTTACAGAGCCGGTCGGCCAGCGGGCCGGTGAGCAGCTGGCCCAGGCCCCACACGGCCGGGTACACGGCCGCCACGGTGCCAATCTGCGTCAGGGTGAAGCCCTTGCTGGCCAGTAGCAGCGGTAGCAGGCCCCACACCATGCCGTCGTTGAGGTTGTTCACCAGCCCGGCCTGCGTGACTGAGCCCAGGTTGGGGTGCCGCCACGTCACGTCCCAGAAGGAGAGCGGCGGGCCAGCCGGCGTGGCCGGGGCCTGCGCCGCTTCCAGCGCCACGTGGTGGCGGGTATCGCGCACCAGCAGTGAGCCCAGCAGGCCCAGCACTGCCAATACAATGCCCAGGTAAAACGGGTAGGGGCGCAGCCCGTATTCGGTGGCCAGCCAGCCGGAGGCGAAGGCCGTGGCCGCCACGGCCAGGTAGCCGGCCGACTCGTTCAGGCCCATGGCCAGGCCGCGCTGCTTCGGGCCGACGAGGTCAATTTTCATCACTACTGTGCTCGACCAGGCCAGGCCCTGATTGAGGCCCAGCAGCACGTTGGCCGCAATCACCCAGCCCCAGGTGGGCGCCCAGAGCAGCAGCAGCGGTACCGGCAGCCCGAAGAGCCAGCCGATAACCAGCAGGTTTTTGCGTCCAATCCGGTTGGTCCAGGCCCCGGCGTAGTAATTGGCCACGGCCTTGGTGAGGCCGAACACCACGATGAAGGAAAGAATGGCCGAGCGCGCCACCAGGTGGAACTCCTGCTCGGCCAGCCGGGGCAGGATGCTGCGCTCCAGCCCCACCATGCCGCCCACGAAGGCGTTAACAAGGACCAGCAGGCTGAATTGCCGCCAGTTTTCGCGCAAACCGAGTTGAGGAGTCTTCATTGGAAGAGTGGGCAATGGATTTGGTTAGGGGTGCACCAGCACCCAACCCTCGGCCTGGCGAATAATCAGCTCCCCGTTGCCGGTAGGCACGATGGAAATGTAGGGGAGCATGTCGTCCTTGGTCAGCTTGTAGGCTTTCAGCGAATTGGCGCACTGTGCCAGCACGACGCCCGCTTGTTGCAGGGCCAGCACGTCGGCTTCGTAGGGCTGGTCTTTCCTGAACACCACGGTGCCGCCGCTGAACACCACCAGCTCCAACTCCAGCTTGCCCTTCAGGCGTGGGTCTTCCAGCGCATTTTTCATGTTGTGCAGCGTCTGGTTGATGAGCTTGGGGTCGCTGCTATCGAGCTGGTACACGGCCCGGTAGTGGGCTTTGGTGGCCGGTGCCCCCTGAAACTGCGCGGCTTTGGCCGCAAAGGCGGCGTTAGGCGGCGTGAGCACGGGGGCAGTGGTAGCCGGCGCGGTGGCGGGGGGAGTAGCGGGCATCGTAGCGGGTGTTTGGGCAGTGGCTGTGAGGGCCGCGCCAGTGAGTAGCAGCGCGGTGAGCAGGGGGCGAAGGGTCAGCATGAAAGCAGGGGATTGGGAGTGGATGGGAGCGGCCTAGCGGCCCTAAAAGTCGTAATTCAGAATGACGTTGAGCTGGTGGAAGTCCACCTTGTTCACGATGTAGCGGTCTTCGCCGTAGGTGTTGCCCAGCGCGCCCTTGTACACATAGAGCAGCTGCCCGCGCAGGCCCCGGGCCCAGCCGGCAAACGGGTAGGTGAGCGAGGCGTTGAGCTGCTGGTAGGAGGGCAGGCCGTACTTGTTGAGGCGGGTGTCGCGCACGTCGGGCAGGTAGTAGTGGCCGTAGCCGACTTCCGCTTTCAGGCCCGGCACCCGGGCGAAGGTATAGCCGCCCAGTACGGCGGCGGCATCCAGGCCGCCCAGGCCTTCGGTGCGCTCGCGGGGCAGGAAGGTGTAGAACGGCTCGCGGCCCCATTCGCGCGGAAACAGGAAGCGCCCGGTGCGGGTGATGCGGGTGTAGTTGGCGCTCAGGCTCCAGGGGCCACGCTGGTAGCCCAGGCGGGCGCTCAGGGCGTGGGCCTGGCGGCCGGGGACGCTGTAGGCTAGGCGCGGGTCGGCGTTGCCGCCGGTGCCCACGGTGCGCTGGTAGTGGTACTGCGCGCCCAGCGTGAGCTGCCCCACGCCCACGGCCCGGCCGGTGGTCAGCTCGGCAAAGGTGGCGTTGAACAGGTTGTCGGCGTAGTAGTTCCAGACCTGGGTGGTGGTGCGCGGGCTCCACTGCCGGCTCAGGGCCAGCACGCCCAGGCCCCGGCTACTCAGGTTGCCGGCGTAGCTGGCACGCTGGCCGGCTTCGGTCACGCCCATGGGGTAGAGCCCGAGGGCGTTGGCCACCGAATACCACCCGGTGGTGGACCGGGGTCCTATGTGCGTAAGCCAGCCGCCGGTGAGGGTGGTGGCCGGCAGCTCCCGGAACTCCAGCCACAGGCCCTGCGCGTAGCCGGGGCTCAGGCGGCCGTCGTGGGCATTGAGCAGCGGGGTGTTGAGCAGCTGCCGGCCGAAGGTGACCGCCGACTGCCGGAACCGGTAGCGCACGAACAGCTCCTCGGCCCGCCCGGCGAGCTGGCGCCGGCTGGGGTCGGCCACGTCGAACAAGCCTATTTCGTAGCGGCTCACGGCCCCGGTGGCCGCGTCGGCGGTCAGTATGTTGTCGGAGCCCACGCTCGCCCAGGCAAAGCCACCGGCCCCTAGCTGAAAGCCATAAAGTGGAGCCGTCTCGAAGCGCAGGCCCGTGCCCAGGCCGTTGGCAAAATAGTCGGGGCGGGTGCCCTGGTTCCAGGTAGCCATGGTGTAGTTGCGCAGGCGGCCGTGCCAGCGGCCGCGGCTAAAGGCTTCGGACAGGGTGCGCGCCCGCACGGTATCGGCCAGCGCGGGGGTGGGGTAGGGGGTGAGCTGGGTGCGGCCGGTCACGGGGCGCGCCAGGGCCGGCTCGGCGTGTTGTGCCCACGCGGCGGCCGGGGCCAGCAGCAAGCCGGCCCCTAAAAGGCATGCGAAACGAGACATGAGCAGGGAGTTATTGCGCCTTAGCCGGCTGCGGGTGGGCGTCCTCGATGGGCTGATACGGCCCGTACTTGTGCTGCTTTTCGGAGAACTTATCCGCGTAAGGCCCGAAGGGATGGTCCACCGGCTTTTTGCGGATGTCGGGCCAGTCGCGGGGCGTCGCCAGGTGCGGGCGTGGCTGTGAATTCACGAACGCGGCCACGTCCCAGGCCTGCTTGTTGGTTAGCTGTGGGTGGTCGAAGGTGGCCCCGAAGGGCATGGCCGCCTTCACGTATTTGGCAAAGTTCGAGACCCGGAACAGGCCCGCGCCGTCGTTGTAGCTGGCCGGTCCCCACAGCGGCGGGTACTGGTAGCCGCTGTTATCGGCCAGCTGCTGTCCTTGGCCAGCGGGGCCGTGGCAGCTCTGGCACTTGGCTGCGAACACGGCCTTGCCAATCACCGGGTCGGCGGCCCGGTCGAGGTAGGCCAGCTGCATAAAGCCCGTGCCGTACACCTTCTTGCCTTTGGGAATGCCCTTCCCCAGCCACTGGATGTAGGCCACGATGGCCCTCATCTCACGGCTGCTGTCGGGCACGGCCCGGCCGTTGAGGCTGCGCTCCATGCAGTCGGCCACGCGCTTTTCAATTCCTTCGACCGAACCCGAGCGGGCCCGCATTTTGGGATACGTCGAAGCCACGGCCAGATAGTTGTTGGCGAAGCCCTGGGTGCCGGCCTGCAGGTGGCAGTTCTGGCAGTTCATGCCGTTGGTCAGGTGCGCCACCGAGCCCTGCGGCCCCAGGTACTGCGCGGTGTGCGCAATCAGCTCCCGGCCGTAGCGAATCTGGCGGCCCGCCGCCGTGCGCGGAATAGTGGCCGTGTCCGGGGCCGGGGGGACCGGGCGGTGGTAGCTGCCCGCCGGGGGCGGCCCCTGGGTGGCTTCATCCTCCGCCGCCACGGGCGCGGGCGCGGCCGGCGGGGCATAGAGCTGCGTGACCACGACCACGATGACCAGCACCACGGCCGCCGTCAGCACCATCAGCAGGCGCGCCAGGTGGGGCAGCTGCTGCACCCGTTCATCGGTGGGTTTCATGGCGGGGAGGCGTTAAAAGTGAAGCGGTTAGTAAGGCAGCTTTTCGCGCAGGGCGCTGTAGGTCCAGGTACCGGCCAGCGCGGCCAGAATTAGCACGGCGGCCGAGCCGATGCCGCTGCCCAGCTGTGCGAACAGCGGGCCGGGGCAGGCCCCGGTCAGCGCCCAGCCGAGGCCGAAGATGAAGCCGCCAATCCAGATGCCGTGGTTGAATTTCTTGTCGGCCAGCACGATGGGCTCACCGTCCATCGACTTGAGGCGGTTGCGCTTGATGAGCTGAATGGAAATCATGCCCACCAGAATGGCCGAGCCGATGACGCCGTACATGTGGAAGGCTTGGAACCGGAACATTTCCTGAATCCTAAACCAGCTGATGACTTCGCTTTTGGTGAGAATGATGCCGAACAACGTGCCCAGCACCAGGTATTTGAAATATTTCATATGCAGTAAGTGAGTTCGGAGGAGGAATCGCGCACGCCCAGCAGGCGCACCACGTTGGCCGGGCCGGCGTGGAAGCTGCCTTCGTGCAGCACCACGCCCAGCGCGTGGTTTTCCAAGATGTTCAGCCCGGCAAAATCTGCGGCCAGCGTGGCCGGCTCGTAGAGCATTTCGGCGGTCTTGGGGCCGCCCGAGGGCAGGCCCAACTGCCGGGGGCTGAAGGCTTCCAGGATGAGGTGGCCGCCGGAAGCCAGGCTGGCGGCGGCCGCAGCGTGCACCGCCTGGCGGTCGGCCGGGGCTAGGTGGGCGTAGATGAGGCCCACGGCGTCGTAGTGGCCGGGGCGCAGCCAGCTCAGGGCCGTGAGGTCGGCCACCTGGTAGTCGAGGCGCACGCCCTGGGCCACGGCCAGGCGCAGGGCTTTGGCCCGGCCCTCGTCGCTGAAATCCACGGCCGTCACCTGCCAGCCGCGCTTGGCGGCGTACACGGCGTTGCGGCCTTCGCCCTCGGCCAGCAGCAGCAGGCGGCCGGGCGGCAGCGCATCGAGCTGCTGGCGGAAATAGGCATTCGGCTCGGTGCCGTAGGCGTAGGTTTCGCCCTCATAGCGGGCATCCCAGAAATCAACGGCGGTGGGGGCAAGTGCTTCCATAAAACGGTGATTCAAGGGATTAAAACATCATCGGATAAATCACCCAGGTCATGAGCAGGCCGCCGGCGAAGAAGCCGATGACGGCTACCAGCGACACCCATTGCAGGTTAGAAAGCCCCGATATGGCATGGCCCGAGGTGCAGCCGCCCGCGTAGCGCGTGCCGAAGCCCACCAGGAAGCCGCCCAGCACCAGGAACACCCAGCCTTTCCAGTTGGCAAGGTTGTCGAGGGCAAACAGCTCGCGGGGCAGCAGGCCGGTGAAGTCCGTGAGGTGCATTTCGGCTTTCAGGTCCCGCACCGTGGCGGCCGAGATACCGATAACGTCGGGGTGGCCCATGAGGCGGTAGCCGATGAAGCCACCCAGCGCGATGCCGAGCACGAACACCAAGTTCCAGATTTCGGCCCGCCAGTTATAAGTCAGAAAGGGAATGCCGGCCGGCACGCAGGCCGCGCACACGTGGCGCAGCGAGGAGCTGATGCCCAGCGCCTTATTCCCCACGAGCAGCAGCGCGGGCACCGTGAGGCCAATCAAAGGGCCGGCCACGTACCAGGGCCAGGGTTGTTGCAGGAGTTCAAGCATGAAAACAGAAGTCGAAATGAAGAGGCTTAATTATTTAGTCGTCAGTTGCCCTGGCCAATCCATCACGCCGCCGAGCAGGTTGCTGACCTGCGCGAAACCGGCGGTGGTGAGCTGGCCGGCCGCGTTGGCCGAGCGCGCGCCGCTGCGGCAGTACACGTAAGTGGGCTTGGTTTTGTCGAGGGCCGCCACGCGTTGGCCGAAATCGGGCGCGGTGACTTCGATGTTGACCGCGCCGGGCAGGTGGCCGGCGGCGAATTCGTCGGGCCGGCGCACGTCCACGAGCACCGCGCTGGGCTGGCGCAGGCCCTCGGCAAACTGCGCGGGCGTCAGGTTTTGAAAAGCAGGGGCGGAAGTTTTATTGAAACCGAACATGGCGGAGGAATTTGAGTGGGAGGGAAAAGGAAAGCTTGAGAATGAGCGGATAGGGGCCCCGGCACGGCTGCCGGAGCCAACCCGTCAAAGGGATTAGTGGGCCGCCGAAGCCAACTGGAAGGACTTCACGGCCTCGCTCAAGTCGAGCACTTCGGTGCCGGGCCGGGCATCGGCCACGATGCTGCTGCCGGCGGCCGAGCGGTAGCCGCCGGCGCAGTGCACCACCACCGGCTTATCGGTCGGAATCTCGCCGGCCCGCTCGCGCAGCTCGGGCAGCGGAATGTTGATAGACCCCGCGAAAATGGGCTCGTCGCGGTGCTCCACTCGGTTGCGGATGTCCACGATGGTGTAGTTTTCCGGGTGCTCGCGGAAGGCCGGCACGTCTAGCACCGGCAGGGTGGCCTCGGTGGCCGGTGTGCCTACCAGCGCGCCTTTAATCAGCGGCTCGTAACCGATTTTGGCGGTTTTCTGAATCAGGTCTTCCAGCGTCGCCTCGTCGGGGGCAATGAGGTAGAAGTACTCTTCCGGCCCCACGATGGAGCCCAGCCAGGTTTCGAACTTGCCGCCCTGCTGGATGTTGATAGCGCCGTCCACGTGGCCTTTTTTGAACTCAGCTTCGGGGCGGGAGTCGATGATGACCGCACCCGCTTCCAGTGCCGTGCCGGGGGCTAGGCGCTGCACCTGCTGCACACTCGGCGCGTAGGCAGGCGCGCCGGCCTTGTTCAGGGCCACGTCGTAGCCGAAGTATTTGGGAATGAACGGCTGGTCGGCCAGCAGCTCTTTTACGAACTCCTCCTCACTCATGGGGCGCAACATGGGGTTGCCGATTTTCTCGGCCCCGATGCTGCTGCTGTTGGCCCCGCTCAGGGCCTTGCCGCAGAGTGAGCCCGCGCCGTGGGCGGGGTACACCAGTACGTCGGCGGCCAGCGGCATCAGCTTCTCGCGTAGGCTGTGGTACATCTGCTTGGCCAACTCTTCGCGCTTGGCGGTCACGTTGCCGGCCTTTTCGCGCAGGTCGGGCCGGCCCACGTCGCCGATGAAGAGCGTATCGCCGGTGAACACGGCCACGTCCTTGCCCTCGCGGCTGAGGACGATGCTGAGCGAATCGGGCGAGTGGCCGGGCGTGTTCAGGGCCCGGAAGGTGAGTTTGCCGACGGTGAACTCCTGGCCTTCGTCGAAGCCCTCGTGGGCATAATCGGCCCCGAGCAGCTGGCTCACGCGGATAACGGCCCCGGTGGCCTGCGCGATTTCCAGGTGCGACGACACGAAGTCGGCGTGGGGGTGGGTTTCGATGACGGCCACGATTTTGGCCTCGTTGGCCTTGGCGTAGTCGTAGTATTGCTGCGGGTTGCGGGCCGGGTCGATGAGGACGATTTCGCGGGCGCACTCGCTGAGGATGGCGTAGGAGAAGTGGGCCAGGCCCTTGTCTTCAAACTGTTCGATTTTCATGGTTGGCAACGAAAAAACGGGTGAAAGAAACGGGAGCGGAAAAGCGGTAATTGATTGATTAAACGTGGTGAAACAGCAGCTCTTTGGTCAGAATGAACGTGCCCATGGCCAGCGTGAACCAGCCGAAGGCCGGCTTGAGCTTAGCGCCCGGAATGAAGCGGGCCAGGTAGGTGCCCAGCACGATGCCGCCGAGGGCAAAGGCCAGGAAACCCAGCAGAAACGACCAGGCGATGGGGGTGCCCGCGCTCAAATCGCCGGTGAAGCCGATGAGCGAGTTCAGGGCAATGATGGCCAGCGAGGTGCCCACGGCCAGCTTCATGGGCAGGCGCGCCCCGAGCACCAGGGCCGGAATGATGAGGAAGCCGCCGCCCGCGCCCACGAAGCCCGTGAGCGTGCCCACCACTAGGCCAATGGTGAGAATGAGCGGATAGTTGAATTTATGCTTGTGGTGCAGCTCCTCATCGAGTACTTCTTCAGCCTGTTTGCTGCGAATCATGGAGGTGGCCGCCACCACCATCAGCACCGCGAAGGCCACGAGCACCAGCAGGTCTTTGGTGAAGACGATGCCGCCCACCGTGAACAACTCGTGCGGAATAGCCGGCATGAGCACCTTGCGCACCGCAAACACCGCCATGAGGGAAGGAATCAAAAAGACGATGGCGGTTTTCAGCGACACCAGCCCCTTGCGGAAGTAGCCCGACGCGCCGACTACCGACGTGCTGCCGACCACAAACAGCGAGTACGCCGTGCTCAGCACCGGGCTTACGCCCATCAGGTACACCAGCACCGGCACGGTGAGGATGGAGCCGCCCCCGCCCATGATGCCGAGCGAGAGGCCAATGAAGATGGCGGCAAAGTAGCCGAAGTAATGGAGCATGGCGGGTGGGAGGAAACGTATGAAATTATGATAGTTTGTTCATGTGTTGCAGCAAAAAAAAGCCGCGCTCTTTACAGGAAAGTGCACGCGGCCAGGCACTGTATCACGTCGATGACCTCGCGCATTTTCAGGGAATAGAAGATGTTTTTGCCGTCGCGGTGGCTGCTCAGAATGCCCTTGAGCTTCATGCCCGAGAGGTGGTGGGAAAGCAGGCTTTGCTCCACGTTCAGCCGCTCGCTG
>Ga0265798_10004664_pt1 | contig 18806 bp, 21 predicted proteins | sample P3T30metagenome_FD_192430 | JGI IMG/M metagenome (GOLD analysis project Ga0265798, IMG submission 192430) | Plant litter microbial communities from East Loma Ridge, Irvine, California - P3 T30 | ecosystem: Environmental > Terrestrial > Plant litter > Unclassified | place: USA: California... | reverse complement strand
GGCACGTCTCTAATGATGGCAGGGTATTGGCTACGGTCCACCTTGCCGTATCTGGACTGTCGGAGCTTCAGCAGCTTCTGGCGCTCGATCGTGGTGTAGGCCTCACCTTCAACAATGTCGTCGGGGTACTCTTGTGCGGCGAGGACGGCAGTTACCTCTTTGAGCGGCGCCATGATGTGGTTCGGGTCGCGCAGGTTATGCGGTGGAGGAATGTGAAATGGAGAAGATGAAAGAAGGACAGGGGATACAGAAACAAAGTAGCGTTGAGGAGTTGTCATATACACAGGATCCACCGCTCGCGACACTAACTTCGCTCTGTTACCCCCGGTAGCCTCAACCCACAGCATCAGATGGTCGCCAGGAGGACTGGGTGTGCCCGCGGGTCAGAGCATATCTTCAGCTTCGCCGAATATGCTGTACGCGTCTGACTTGGTGTCAGACCGCTTGACGCTCGTGCGCAGGACAGGAATCTCCGACAGGGCGCCGCAGCTTGCGTTCATGTTACGTGGGCAGGTGATGTTCTCAAAGACGGCGTCCGCGAAGAGCACGAAGCGGTCTTCCAACATGTCGTGGATGACCTAATCTTCAAAGTTGCGCCTGGCGTGAAGGTTAGCATCGCAATCAATTTGTCACAGATTTTGACTTCCTTGAAGTAGAGGATGTTGGAGAGCTGCCACATCCAGCTCACGAAGACATCGATGTTGAACCGTGCCTTCCAGAAGTCAACTCAGGCTGGCGCGTTCATCGCCCTGGTACACTTGCATGGCTTCCGCCATGGCACGCATGTCTTCGACCAACTCATCGCTCTAAGCCCTCGCCACCTCTGCCGCAATGTCGTCCTCCATGTCCTCCAGGCGAAGCTCAACCTCGTTACGGATGCGCGCAGCGTGAGTCCGAAGTGCTTTCTTGTACTCGCACTTGAGAGCGCGGCGGTCTGCGATCTGCTGGGCTGTCTCGCCCGGGGTGCGCACACGGAGAATCCTGATGGCTCGGTTGTACGAGTTGACGAGCTCTTGGTAGTCGTTCCACGCCATCTGGCCTGCGATTTACTTCTGGACCCAGCTCGAGACCCTGATCCAATCAGTTCTTGTGGTGGAGAGAGCTTTATAAGCTCTTTGTATAGGCCTTGTCTTTTGTTGTCGGGGATGTCTCCGACGATGACGTTGGATGTACAGGGTCGACCTTGCCGAATCGCAATTGGACTAACTTGAGGTGCTTGGTGCGGGTGAGGGAGGCGACTGCTTGCGCATTTGTCTCGTTGGCGGCAGGGTTACGTAGCATGCGGATGGCGCCGTTGTAGTTGTTTAGTAGAACGGGAAGGCCACATCCATTTGAAGAATTTTTTTTGATCGAAACGCTGCTCCCAGTTGAGGTTGACAGCGAGGTCCATCTTCACATAGTAGACGCTTTCGGGCTCTACGTCGTCGATGTTGGTGAGGACGGCGTTGTTGTTAGGGAGTTAAGTCATGGCGGTACACCTCATTGCGTTCTTCAGCGCCCGAAGCATACCGGTTTCGCGAGCTTCAAGTATATGTCGATATCTTGCGCTGGAGGGCCTCATAGTTTATTTTAAGGGTGATGCGAATGGGATTGCAGATCTCGTGAAGATGATCTCGCAGATTACCGTAACCCGACCACCTATGTACCATAGGTAGGTACCGAATTGCCGCACGTCGAGGTCACACTCCCGAAAGCTCCATATCCCTTCTTTGATAAGCTATTAGCGTACTACCTAGTATTTGAGTGTTGTTTGATTGGTTGGTGACTATACAGATACTAGGAAATAGGTAGGAGAGGTCAACCGGGTGTGGGGACCCCGCTTTATCCCACCCCCATCTCCGCCGACGCGACCTATCCCACATCAAACTCCGACATGGCGTATTTTGGCTTAGCGTTCATCATGCTTCAATAAAAGGATATAAGTACTGGATTCCGTGATGGAAAAGGATTGTTTATGACCCTTGTTCGAAACAACTTATACGTGCTGGCTACATCACCGATAAACTTCCGGCAATATGCTCCTTAACATATCATATCTGTGGCCTTTTGCTATCGTAGGGATCCTCATCCGCCTATGGTTCACAGGGCGAAGACCGAGAAATTATCCGCCCGGCCCGCCCACGCTGCCTATCATTGGTAATCTGCATCAGGTAAGTTCAATCTTCCAAACTTCTCGAAAGTATGGCCTTGCTGATCGTCTGTCATGTAGATGCCCGCCCGTGATGCCCATATTCAGTTTGAGAAATGGGCACGCCAGTATGGTCCGGTTTACAGCCTCATACTTGGCTCCAAAACTCTGGTGGTGTTATCAAGTGGTAAGAGAGTTCCATGTACGAACTGCATGTGAGACATACACTGACTTCGTACATACACCTCTAGGCAAGGCTGTGAAGGATCTCTTGGACAAGCGGAGCGGCATCTACTCCCACCGCCCAGATCTGTACATCGGCCAGACTCTCTGCAGCGGTGGTCTCAGGGTATTGATGATGGTAAGTGAGCTCCTGGAATGACTTGACCGAACTGACTGTGGCTGTAGGAGTATGGTCCAAGATGGCGTGCAGTAAGTGCGTCCCGAAGTGTCTCCTTGCATTGTGCTCATCCGAACTAGGCTCGAAAACTCGTACACAGCCTCCTCAATGTCACTATTTCCCGATCATACGTACCCTACCAAGTGCTCGAAAATAAACAAATGCTACACGAACTGCTCGAGCGACCAGACGACTTCGTCAAGGCCATCCGGCGCTACGCGAATGCCTTGACAACGACGATGGTCTTTGGTTGGCGCACCCCAACGTATGAGAACGCGGATATGAAACAGCTCTTTGAAGGCTTCTCGGAGTTTGCAGATCTGAATCAGACCGGCCCCGCTGCCCTAGTCGACTTCTTTCCGTGGCTGCGAAAATTGCCCGCTGCTGTGCTGCCAGTGCAGCGAAAGGCAAAAGAGCTTCATAAGGCCGAGAAAGCCTTATATCTGAGCCACTGGCTCAAGGCGAAGGACGCTACTATCACAGGATCGATCAAGCCATGCTTTTGTGTCGATCTGGTAGAGGCGCAGAAGACGCAGGGCTTTGATGACGATTCAGCGTGTTACATATCAGGCACACTCCTGGAAGCTGGAAGCGATACGACATCTAGCACATTGATCGGTTTCGTCCAAGCCATGCTGCTTTTTCCGGACGCACAGCGCAAAGCACACGCCGAGCTTGATCGTGTGGTGGGTCCGAACAGAATGCCGACCATGGAGGACGAAGATGCACTCCCGTATATACGCAGCTGCATGAAAGAGTCACTACGCTGGATGCCGACAACTATCTTAGGCGCAGTGCCCCACGCTACCACGCAGGACGATCATTACGAAGGCTTCTTGATACCTCGCAACGCCGGTGTCATGAACAATGTCTGGAGCATCAACATGGACCCTGAGCGTCATCCAGATCCGCGCCGGTTTGATCCGGATCGCTATGTTTCGGATTCGCAAAGCCTGGCAGACTCCGCAGCAAATCCTGATTACAGCAAGAGGGACCAGTCCACGTTCGGAGCCGGCCGTCGCATTTGCCCAGGAATGCACGTTGCGGAACGCAGTCTGTTTCTCGGTATTGCGAGGATGCTTTGGGCTTTCAAGTTCGAGCCGAAGCTAGACGTCAAAGGTGATCCGATTCTTCCTGATCCAGATCGCTTGACACAAGGGTTCGTCTGTCAGCCCGAGCCTTTCACGGTCAACATATTGCCGAGATCCCGTGACAGAGAGGAGAAAGTAATTCAGGAGTGGAAGGATGCCGAAAGAGACTGCTTAGATCCTGTCACTAAGCAATGGCAACGCTTGCCTTCTGACTTTGTTGGCAAGTCTTGATTGGATGATAGATAGTCCAGTCTGATAAGTAGGTGCCGATTGTTGCGCATTCCCGCTTACACAGTGTCGGTGATGAGTATGTAGAATCTCTACCGCCTTTGAAGTACCCGTACGTTCTTAGTAGCAGTCATAGAATACGTGCTTGCTCGAAGTTTGTGATAAGCTCGTTGACTTGTTGCATGTTGTTCTGGTCATATTGGTGCAAGACTGGGTCTGCAACTGGACCATGTCCAGAGATAATTGAGTGCCGACTGAACTCAAGGATGCTTTTGGTGCTCATGCGATCAACGATCAAATTTGCCAGGAGCCAGAACTCATGAGCATGCTGCATGAAACCAACTCGTCTCCACATGTCTTGAGGATCCAAAGACGCACTGTCGCTATCCAACATGACATGAGGAGGTCTGAAGGAATAGCCCGTGATGTAGAGCTCCCAGACACTTTGCCAATTGTGCAATGCATTTTGTATAGCGCCGACATTGCCGCTGTCCCCGAAGGAGTTCATTCGCTGGAAGATGAGAATATGGAGTGCTAGTAAAGCTGAGCAAAAGGGCTGTTCAAAGTTTTCAGTGAGATTGTGCTTACCGGAGATGATGACGAAGAGGTTGAGAGGGCCTAAATTTGCCAATTCGCAGCGTATAGACGGGACCACGTGGTCCGAACAGAACACTTGTATAGCATCACGAAGCGAGATGTCTGCCGTCGTGTATACTCGAGTACTCCAGTCGCGCATTGCTGCAGCGCACTCTTGAGCTGTGGTTGCTTGGAAGCAGGCTTCTGGATATGCCGTTCGCAGCTGTAATTCACGGATGACCATTCGAGGTGGAAGATTGTTAAAGATAACAAAACATGTGTCGAGCAGGAATATCCACAAGAACGTTCTGGTCGGTCAGCTTCTGGTTAGGTAGGCAGTATGATTGTACCTACCTGATAAGCTCTTCTTGTGCTATGAACGCTTGCCAATCAAACGTACTGCCGCTCGCTATGTCGAAGCACTTACTTCTTACCGTCTCAGCGTTGGTGTCACGCACTATCTTTCATTTGTTTAGCTATGTATTCATGAAAGACGAAGTGGCAGCATACAGAAACGAGATTGGTGAACCTGTGCCGACGTATTCGGCGGCGGCTGACATCGCTGCCTTCCCAATTTTGGTAAAGACAACACATATATGCAGCCTGAAGAACCTCTGTCTTTGACTTTCCGGAGATTTGATAGGGTGTGTTGCCTTCGTATGCAGCAGCGTCATGGTCAAAATCGATGTCACTAAACACCATCTCTTCGACGCTGTCAAACCACGTCTTTGCTTGCTCTAAGTGACCCGGGACCGGAGAAACGCAAGCCCCTATCTGTTGTCAGATTGTGGCACGTAGCGCGTGGAGTCTCAAACTGACCTATCACGACCATGGTTGCAAGAAGGCACGCCTTAGACTTTGCCGGGTCAAATGTAGGCTTGTGTACAAAGTTGACATTTGGATGCCAAAGGGCCCAGTATGATGCAAGAAAACTGCGAATGCTTGCCGGTGAAAAGAACTCGATGCAACGTCGTTCAGATTCAAGTGTCCATACATTGGTGCTAACACTGCCATGGCCTTTGCTTGTCCCAATCTCCTTCAAACGGTTGACGATCTCATGCACCTTGATAACGAGAGGATCGAAAAGCCAGGAAACCTTAAAGGCATGATCTTCGTTCGTGGTGTCGTGCAAGCCGTTGGCAGCGTTTAGAAAGTCTCCGTCGGTATGCTGGACAGCGAAGACTCCGAGTAGTCGTTGGCGCTGAGCAAGGCTGCCACACTCGAAAGTTGAGCTGAGACCTGTGCGGCTAGTGAAGTTGTAGAGAAATCGAAATCGAAGTCCACTGCCCATTGTATCGGCGCGGTCGGCCGCCGGACTGGATGGCTGATCAGGAACGCCCAGAAAGTTGAGCCAATCTAGCGTATCATTGCCCGTCCCTATGGATCGGGGATCCGAGATTGTGCTTTGCAGAAAATCGTCCAAATCTTGCGCCAGGCCGTGAGTCTCATAGCTATCATCGATCGTGTTTGCGCTTCTCATGTTGCTACTTCCTGGCTGCATTTGAGAATGCACGGCATCCGTATTATCTTCAGCAAGCCTCTCGTTCCACATGAGCTCACTGTGAGAGGTCCCGTCGGTGTCAGATGAGTATCGACACAGCGTCGCCTTCAATTCACAGTTATGGCAAGGCTGTTGGAGGCTACACGCCTTTTTCTGACGTACACACCGATCACAGGCACGGCCCCGCCGGGAAGACGACGCACTCTTCGCTTTCGTGCCATTGCATCTCTCAACATGACGCTTAAGCACGTCAGTGCGCGAGAACGCAGCATGACATATGTTGCATCTGTACGGTCGTGTCGCGTGGTGTGTGAGTGCGTGCCGTCGCAAGTGTTCTCGACGTCTGTAGCTCTTCGAGCATGTGACACAGACATGTACGTTGATTGATTCAGGCATGAAAAATGTGCTTCAAGGGTAGTAAAAGAATACTATACTGTGATGTAAGCGTGAAGCATCCGCGATGGCACAGGAGCCGTTCCCTGTAACGCGAATGTGGGGTACATTAGCGCAACCGAGGTGCGATGCCAACTTGTCGATCGTATCGCAATCTTAGAGAACAAAGGAAACTGTGTTGATGTCGACGCAGTGAGGGATATTTTGGCTTCTGGTCATGCCGCATGTACCTTGACCGTTTGACCTTTTTCGGCGCCTACACTTTCCTTCGACCTAGAGAAGCATCTGTTTCGTATTTTGGCATCGTGGACGTTGATGTCTTTTGGGCGGGAAGAACTCAGACTTGATATAGAGTACACATCGTATGGCCGTCAGGCCAGAGTCCTCTACATGCCGCAGCACGTACGGTTAGTTCTCACCAGTCAGATATCATTCGCGCGTAGGACTGATTGTTTGTGCAGCCGATGCGGTGCTATGTCGGTATCGATCCCTTCCATCATGATTATGCTGGAAGCAGATAAGGAGCTTTCATTCAGTCCTGAAAGTGCCATTAGCACACTTATTTCAGCATAAGAAGAGCCATGTTTAGCTCAAATTTGGAAGCAGGTGGTTGTAGGTTGGCGCACATGAAAGATACCTCGGTTCTTGGTTGTCGTTGACGACGTCATCAACCACGACGCATCACTGCTCTCTAGCCTCTTCATCTGCCTGCCAGCTCACTGGATATCATATGCACAGATGTTTTTTGCGAGAATGTACGGAGTGAGAGACGACTGGCTCCGGCGCTCAATAGCCATCATTGTAAGGCTCAAAGCTATCGGTGACTTTCATAAATTGTGGTCCACCCCTGACAATAAGGATAGCTCATGTGCGGTGTGGCCAAACAGATCTAATAGGGTACAAAAATGTGGTTAAACTAAAAGCCTGCAGAGTACCATTTAACAAATGACTGATAAGGTGGTGTAGATGGATTTTGGTCGGTACTATACCTATTTGAGGGGTGGATCACAACATATGAAATAAGACCAAGCTACAGTGACCTCGGGTGTCAATAAGAATCTCCGCATCACATCCGAAGCTGTCCTGGGGTCTTTCTCGCAGACCTCGCAAGTCATCAATAAACAACAAAAGAAACGAACCAAAGAAACGGCGAAGAATGGAAGGATGGAAGAAGAGACTGTCTGCTTTCGGCGGCCGGTACGTGTCGCAATTCCTGCTGGTTGCTGCTCAATGAGTACATTCGGACAGCGGTGACGTTTGCTAGTGCATCTGGCGGTAAATCAGGCGATGAAGAGAAAAGCTTTAAAGGAAAGGCGCAGGTAAGTTCTCGCACTGAAAGGCATGTATCACGTTACTTGAGGGTCGCTGATGTTTCCAAGTCTTTCCTGGCCGGTCTAAATCCGCAACATGGTCCCGAGGGAGCAGCCGGTGGCACCAGTAATGATTCAGGACACCACTTGCATAGTGGCCCTGCACTGCCAGCAGGAGCTGATCAGCCACGTCCTCCATCCCCGCAGAGGCGAATGGGAGAACCAGCGTGCCCAAAAGTCAAAGGAACTCCTGAAATTGTCGGACTCGTCGGCGATCCAGGCCTCAATCGCGATTCCGGAGGCTCTTGTCGATTCGGTGATCGCATACTATGGACCTACCGAGACACCCAACTCTCCAAACCAGATGGAACATTTCACGAAATCCCGATCATTACCAGCACTGCCTCTTGGTCTGAGCTGGACAGTGATGGTGGGCCTCTCATCCAACAACCATCCAATGACTGCGACCCTCTGAAAAAGATTGTGCATGTTCATTACGGCGATAATGGCCTCAATCACCTCAACTCTGCTTTCTATCCGATCCACACCCCAGGGACTGGTCGTATCGCCGGCAACGATGAAGACGGTAGCCGCCACCCGTTCTGGCCAGACTCGCCCCCTCTCGTAACTAATTCACCCAACACGACCGGGCTCATAACGGCGTATACCTTCATCAAAGTCGACCACATCAAAGGCTTGGAGTTTCTCGTTCCTCACCCGCCAACGACCCTTTACCGCCTCAGCCACAATCACTCTGACGACTCCTCCAAGGACAGTCTTCCCAAAGTCGAGATCGTCGATAAAGCATTCTGGAAAGAGGGCGAGATCCAATACGGCGTGTACGGCAATTTGATCCATGAATCATACGCTTACCTCTACGCCCAATTCGACACCTCCAATGAATCAGTCGTCGCTCTCGCCCGTGTCCCCACTTCGCAAATCGAATATCGCTCATCTTACGAGTATCTTGTGAACGATTGCTGGACCCGCGACGTCCCGTCCCGTACTACTCCCGGTCTCAACATTGCCAACCTCAATGGCCTTGGGCAAGGGACATATTACTTTTGCCCAGCCTGGAACTCGTTCGTTTGGATCGGAGGCAGTAAATTTCCTGGCGCGTCATGCTACATTACAACCGCCCCGGATCCAACGGGCCCCTGGACAGAAGTGAAGAAGTTTTGGGAAGGGCCTAGTGGCACGGCGGATCTGGGGGCTTACTCGATTCAAGCGCACCCTGCTATGGGGTTGGGAACCGAAGGGAGGAATTGGGTCTGGATCACCTATACGAAGCAAGATCATGGGTATAGTACGCCGTTAGTTAGGGTCGAATGGGAGTGAGATGGGAAGATTGGCGGCACCGATCGATGCAGAGAATCATGGTTGAGATGGTAGTAAACCAAAGCAGTAGAACGTGCCACCTCTTCACGACATTGCGAAGGGTAAACAGTGCCACAGAGCTTTTGGAGGCCGTACGTTGATCTGATCTGGCAGGTTTCTGACCAGGCTTCGCTATTTTCAGACTCCACATTAAAGTGTTCCATAGTAAAGCTTCAGCGGCATCGAAATATGCTTAGAATAGCCCAAAATTAAGAAGGAAGGCAGGATAGATAAGGGACAGCTAGAGAGTATGCAGATGCCAACTAAGAATAGTCGTCTTATGCATCATCTGAGCTTGGGTATAGTGTAGAATTATCATGTATCAGCATGCGGGGTCTAGACAAAGGCTGACTGTAGTATTTAAAGACCTCAACGCCTGTATTAAAGAGGGCCCGCATATGCACCCTGCAGTCGACAACATCTTCGAGCCCGTCGTGCCGACCAGCGATCTGACACTGCCGAGCGGCGACGTCTCACCGCCTGGTACGATCGTCGGCGTGAACCCGTGGGTCATACACTACAAAGACTCAAGAGTGTCTTGGAATGAAGCCGCACGAATTCATGCCGGTGCGGTGGCTGCAGGGTAAGGACGAGAGCAAGAAGAGGTCTGAAGAGAGGATGAGGAAGTTTAGGGAAGCGGATATGGTGTTTGGAGGCGGTAACCGTATTTGTCTGGGCAAGCCATTGGCGCTCGTTGAGGTGTACAAGGTTGTTGCGATGGTATGTGGGAAAGTTGCTGAATACATGCTGTGAGAGGGGTTAGGAGCTAATGAAGTGACAGATTGAGCTCGAGGACCCTGAGAAGGAATGGGTCTTGCACAAGCAGTGGTTCGTTTGGCCTCATAATATCAAGGTGAAGTTGAGCGCGCTTGAGAGCGCTTGAACTGGTGCGGTGTGTTCCAAGCCATGACCAACTTCGCCAATGGCAGATATGAAGGTCTGAAGTATATGGCGTGAGAGATCTTCTAGCACATGTGACAGCCCTTGCATGTACATGTGAGAAAAGTTTGTAGACGTCAAATCCTGTACACCGGTATTGTGGCCTAAAGGTGAACTATCCCATACGCCGAGTACGCCGTGCCACATTGCTGATACTATGCGCCAAGTACAATAGAAAAGGGATTCGCCTTTTGTCCTCGTGCATCGATCCAGCGACTGAAATTCATGCCACAGTGCGTCCGCCCGCTCAGGATCCTTGTACCATTTGAAGCTGACCGAAAGCATTGTCGTCAGCACCGGGCGTGCTACTCCCGCTAGACTGGTCATCTTGAATGCGCCCGTTCATTTGGTTCAATTGTCCGTTGAGCTGGCTGCCATCGATCTGGCTGCCGTTATGATTGTTCGTCATCTGAGCATTGGGCATAGGTCGAGTCATGCCACTGTTGTTCAGTGAACCGTTCATGCCGCTTCCATTCATTGGAGTATTCATGCCATTACTGGGCATTCCTCCGTTCAATTGGCTGTTACTGTGACCATGGCTGACCATCTGATTATTGTGCCCGGTCATCGGGCCTGCCATCTGGCTGTTCATCGGAGGGCCCATGTTCGGTGAAGGTCCGGCGAAGTTGCCATTGTTCATGGTAGACAGCCCGGGAGGTCCCAGCCTGGCGGGCTCATCTTGTTCCCCCATATCTCCCATGCCATTTACGACTGGCCAGAAGCGTTCTTCCAGCCAGCATATCTGACGAAAGATCTCTTCGCAGCGAACCATTTCTTCTTTGCCATCACGGGCGGTTGTGGTATTCGCAAGCTCATCGACCAGCGCCCGCGTTGCGTCGACGAATTTCGAGAAGGCTGGAGATGTCCAGTTCGGTATGAGTGCTTGGTGCAAGGCGATGATGTGTGTATCGGCGGATGGGGTGGACATTGAAGAGCTGAACGACGAGGCGTATTGCCAAGCAGAGCGGTAGCACTGTGACTGTTAGTACACATATCCTAAGATGTTCGGATGAAGCTGTACATGTTCTGTGCCCCATAGAACAACCATGCCTTCAAGCAGGCTTGCACTCGGACTGCTCGCGCTCACAAACAAATCCAGCAGTGCTCTCGCAATCGGTGTTGGACCTTCCTGTCCTAATACAAGTCCATACTTGGTCGTGGTGATCTCAAAGAATTGCATTTCGCGGCGCATGTTGTTCAGTGCGGAAATGAGGAGGTCCATGGTCCGGTACATTGGATGGAATTGTGAATTCTGTGTCTGCGGCAATCGTATTTTGGCCAGCAGTTGCCCCACAAACCGAATGTAGCCTCTCGAATAGTGACCATCCTGGACCAGCCACTGCGACAGAGGCCCAGCAGCCAACGAGCCACAGCCTGCATGAGAAAGAAAAGGCTGTTGCGTGGCTTGGGTGAACTGGCTTGAGCATGTGGCGAGCAGATGTGAAGTCAGGCTCGCTGCTTGATGTGGCTGCATGGGCATGCTCGGCGCAATGGGCTGGCCATCTCGCGCGCGTTTTGAGTTCGGACCGCGACGTACGACTTGGAGGTTTGGGTTTGGTGCTTGTCCATTCAATATCTGACTGGGTGCTTGGCCTTGGGTGATGGCCGGATCCATAGCACCAGCAGCTTGTTGCTGGGCCATGTGCGTCTGCGCATCAGGCGACGCAAGATATGACGTGCATTCTTGAAGATGCTCGATCTGACGGGTTGTGTTCTTTGCGCGAACGAAACCGCAGTGCAGGCAGCGTACTTTGTTGCACTTGGAGGGCGTGTCCTGGTCCTGGAACTCTGCGAACGCCCGTCTAATATCAGGGTTGGCGTGTCGCCCCATGTTGGACGCGCGATGCTGCCGTGGTGTTAACGTTGCGCGCCATCTTCAGGGTAGACGCGTCTGCGCACGAAGATGCAAAGACAAGGCGCAAGTATCTACATGAACGGAGGAATGCGAAAATGGAGTGGAGCACGACGCCTACCTGATTGGCTGTGGCTGGTGTATCTGTAAGTATTGTATTCAGTGTTGTGTTCTTTACTCTCGCAGCGTCTTCGCGACGTTCGGGCTTGCCTTCTTAGGTGCTTAGGTCAGCCAGCTCGTTGCAAAACAGCCTCCTTGACTCTCAACACCATAGTCACAGCAGATATCCGAACAGAATCTAATTATTCCTCGTTTTCTCTTACCAAAAATGTGAAGATCTTGAGCAGCATGGCTCACCGCGAGTTCTCTGTCATCGCAACTACATAGGCGTTGCAGCGTTCCAGTAACAAAAGGCTGTCTTTAGCGCACAACACGGAATAGCCGCCTCAGCATCATCATCTCTTCACAAAAGCCGCCCGTATAATTCGTGTGCAATCCTACGAAAGCAGGTATCGAACGCCGAATTTTACGAATCAGAATCCGAACACCTTTGTGCTTCTAGCTACGTCACAATTGGTGAACTGAGCCCCTCAACGTATGTATTGTACCGCGTTATCAAACCTAGCATAAAAACTTCGAAGGATCTTCAACTAACGAACAAAATGGTCGAGCATCATGAAACGAACATTTCGTCTTCAAAAACCTAAATGTCACTCCTGTAATCCCTTTCCTTGACCCTTGCTCGCCATGGCGGCTTACACTGCAATGTCAAAGCCGTTAATACCCTCACCGCTTATATCAGCGTCACTTGGTCATTCACGATGGAATATCCCCGAAGGATGTTCTCCGCGTCGCGTCTACCAGCGCAGTTGCTGGGCGGCAGCAGATCTCGTAGATCATGGTATGCGCGCGTGATCAATGAGCTCACGATCAAAGACACACAGCAACCCAGACGAGCAGAAGAGGGCGATCTTAGCTCAGAGACCTATCGTGAGTCGCGGAAAAGTTTCTTCGGCGTCACATTCCGCTGTGGAAGGTCTTGACTCATGAGCCGCTGACGCATCAACGGCACAACTAGAGGCGCCTCCCCCGCATCAGCCAAGCTTTCACGATGCCCAAGCCACGAGATGGTTATTTCCACGCCGGTGCGACTCCAGGAGCCTGCCTTGTCATCCCTTTACATAAGAGGTGGCAATTCTCGTGACATTCAGCGTATACTCATGAGCGGAGATGCTGATGGGATTTCCTTTTCTGGTCATTGCTAGCACGGAGCAAGGGGTCGTTCGATGATGCCATGATTCTGGCTGTCTATGATGTTTTCAGAAGCTAGTGCTTCGAGGGCCTCCTTGCTGAACCCTAGAGACTCTGATCGAACAATTTACCGTTCACAGGTCTTGGAGGACGTCGCTCGCGTTGTGGTTGAAGAGTTTGGCGTGCACCATTCTCACCGATCCGCCGAGCTTCGAAGGCAAGTTAAACTTGCCGGTAAGCATTGTGTAACTCAGACTGCTAGGCAACCGGCAGAATGGCGGCCCTCAAGTCGGCTCCGGTAGACCTTCATTGAAGATCAAATGCTCTTTGGAGCTGGAGCAGCGCCCCGCAAACGCACATGAGCCGCCTCCGAGGAACACTTGACTGTGAACTTGTTGTAAGTCCACAGCCTCTCAGATTGAGCATAGCAAGTATTATTCATGCTATATCTTGCATCGCTCCGATGTTGTGGCCTGAGACCTATTCTTGTACAGCAATCTCGCAATATTTGCCAGTACCAGTACCTGTTTTGGAGACCAAGCCTCACCGGAGGAGCCATAGCCTACGTTGGCGTACGGCACAGTGTAAGATCATCAAGCTTACCCAAGACCCACCGGCCCGTGACCTCGAATCACGGAGATCTGGAGTGGCGGACGCCATCCACCCTGGGCTGCATCATTGCCGATCCTCGCATCATCGCCATCAAACGTTCGCCCAATCATGCGCGAAACACGACGAATGAAACTTGCGTGCCTGAGCTGGCGTACAGCACGCTCGACCTTCCCTGCGCCTTCCATCAGCAACTGACTCTCTTCATGGTTCAGGGTCTCGGCACGAAGCCTCTATGTAGTTAGACAAAGGCTACCTCGCTGGCTCCAAAACGCCCGGGAACATCTTTACGCTGTGACCTTGCTGCGTCATCCAGCATCTTCTGCCAGCTCAGAAGGCGGCAGCAGCACAATGTACAGCCGCAGCTTTGCATCCTGAGTGGTCGCCTGAGAACATCATCCTTGACACCGCCTACCTGGGAGGCCGTGGAGCTCGGCATCGTGGCAGAACAACCTTTGGACAGGGTAAGCTTCCGAGCATTGGTCGAAGAGATGATCTGCCCTTGAAACACGACGGGAAATATGAGCCTGACTTGCAAAACTGGGGCAAATGTCGTGGGAGTTCCGCAATTGCATGTGTTTATAAGTTTAGTAGATCCCCCGGATTGTGGTACGTTCAACCAAGGCAAAGGTAACGAACAAAGAAACCGCTAGCCCACACAACATTGTACGAAGCTTCAAACTTGTTACGCTTTGCTCACCTCAACTCGCTTGTATTACCTCCCAGCATCAATATGGTACGACAACACTTTGCTGCCGCGGCTTTAAGCCTGCTGGCACTGAGTTCGGCCTCACCAATGTGAGTATTTCAATCCACAAAGCATTCCGCAAGAGCTAATCCGGTTGCAGAACGCCAGCAAAGCGTGCCCTGTCTTTCGATTACAACGGCCAGAAAGTTCGCGGTGTCAATACTGGTGGTTGGTTCGTCCTCGAGCCCTGGATCACACCGTCAGTCTTTGAGGGCAACGACGCTGTCGATGAGTACACACTCACTCAACAGCTCGGAAGAGACGCTGCACAGTCAAGATTGCAACGACATTGGGATTCGTGGTTCACTGAGAGTGATTTTCAACAAATGGCAGGAGCTGGTCTGAACCACGTGAGGATCCCGATTGGTTATTGGAGTGTACTACCGCGAGATGGCGATCCATACGTACAGGGCGCATATGAGAGACTTGGCCGCGCGCTAGATTGGGCCCAAGGCGCAGGGCTGAAAGTGATGATTGATCTGCATGGTGGTTAGTACTGACGTCTCTGATATTCCACTTCGCATGATCCAGCTAACACTCACCAGCGCCCGAATCACAGAACGGTTTCGACAACTCTGGAAAATATGGTAACCCGAGCTGGGGTCAAGGCGACTCTGTTGAATACACACTGAAAGTCCTCGACAAGATCCGCGACGACCATGCAGCTCATCCTGCGGTCTCTTCCATCCAGCTCCTCAATGAGCCTCTCGGTGGAAAGGTCAACGTCGATACCATCAAGCAGTTCTACTACGACGGCTGGGGCAACCTCAAGGATTCCAACGTCGCTATTGCCTTCCACGATGCATTCCAAGGCGTCACAGGCTGGAACGACTTCGGCGCAGGCATGAACAACCTACTTCTCGACACCCACCACTACCAAATCTTCGTGAACGACCAAGTCTCGCAGGACCTCAACAGCCACATCCGCACAGCATGCGACTTCGGCAACCAAATGGCCTCCACAGGCAAGCCCACCATCGCAGGTGAATGGACCGGCGGCATCACCGACTGCGCGAAGTGGCTCAACGGCAAAAACAAGGGTGCGCGCTATGACGGCACCTTCGAGGGCTCGTCAAAGGTCGGTGACTGCACTGGAAAGTCGACTGGCTCGGTTGCTGGCTTGTCGAATGATGACAAGAACAATATCGGCCGCTTCATTGAGGCGCAACTCGATGCGTTTGAGAAGGCGTCTGGGTGGATCTTCTGGACGTGGAAGACGGAGGGTGCCCCCGAATGGGATATGCAAGACTTGCTTGCCAATGGCATCTTCCCGCAGCCGCTCGACAGCCGGAAGTGTAAGTCGTCCTCACGTCAGCCTATCGAGTCTTACTGACATTGTATAGACCCTGGCCAGTGTAACTGAGCAGTACCGTATTGGCTCTTTTCCTTCTCTTCTTGCCATTTTGACACTCGCTCCGCCTTGAGTGATCTATTGACATTCACCTTTCCTTCACACCGATCAAATTTCAGACCGATCAAAGTAACGATGTCACGAATTCATTTCGCTTCGAAGATACCCCGATGCGTTTTCGCTCGCTATATGGGCTTGACGGCTGTCGCCCTATGTATACAACATATCTTGCTTTGTTTACTTTAGTTTGCCGGTATTGATGTCGTAGCTTTTTTGCTGCGACACATTACGCAGGTATGCGCTGAATTCTAGTATGTTTAGTTGCTAGCAATGAACACGTCTATCTTAAGTCTACTTAAGACAGCTTGTGTTCCCATGCTGTTGCCACTTCCTAGCTGTGACTGTCGCTTTCTTGTGACTCTTCAACAAAGTTAAACTGATCGGCATCGTCGTCGTCGCTACGACATGGTACGCAGGTATATGCTTGGAAGTTGTGTATAGTTCGTTGCGCGCCAGGAACGTGTTCATTACGTGGAACTGTGTGGTGTCATGCTGCCCCTGTAGGCGTTGTCGCAGCTATTAGTACTTACGAGGTAGTACCCTGGCAGCGAGATACGTGCTGATGTGTCACAAAACTCCCCCGTGGAGGGCTGAAATGACAAGCGACCACTGATCTCCGTTCGCGCTTGTTTTCCTCCGAATGAGCCTGCCGTGCCGTCAGCTCATCTCGCACCTGCCCAACGGCGATCAAGCTCGCACTCTCGCAGATTGCCAAAATTCGTGCGATTTAACACTCTACATGGGATTTTGCAAACTTCGCTTCACGCATAGTGCGACACCAACGACGAGGGCTGGAATCTGGTACAACGGTGGCTCATACAAGCCAGTCGGTCCGCTCTCCTTTTCGGCGTCGCGAGCCCTGCGTCCTGGTCCGCCAGTCAGCGCTTGAGGGTACCTGGCGCACCGCAGCGCCGATCGAAGCTCCACAAGAACACGAGGATCTGGAGAAGCGTTGCACATTAGCTTACATCCTCATACTTGCACATCCAAAGCAATACGATCTCGAGATTTCGACGCACAATGCCTCGATGGGGAAGCACGCACTAAGCGTTCAGAAACCTCAAACGCCAACTCCTTCAATGCAACATGTCGCCGGCTGACCGCCAACTTTCAGGCATCCACCCGGCTGGCTCGTTAACGGCTGGTAATTTCCCAAAATAGGGCCGTGCTGCCTGGCAACATGGCCAACGACCGCCGGCAGAACGATCCTTTTGCGCCTCGAGTGCGCAGCGGCATGGATTGAGTCCAATTTCGTTAAAGCCCTACCAATAACGTACCTGCGCTAGCCCCAACCCTATGTCCCAGAAAACGCCTCATTGGCCCGAAATTGAAGCCGTTAGACTACATCTGGACCGCTAATCCATGCCACGAATGAACGGGGGCCTCCGCAATTTAGCCCTCTCGTGTTCCAGGGGCTAGGGCGTGCTTTCTGACCGGTTCTCAATAAAGAGTACCATCAGGCGCATCCTCTCTGACCTTCTTGCTCACTCCTCGACATCGCTTAACTCTGACACGATTACCTCCGGTTTTCAGCCCTTCTTTTCAAACAGTCGCTCTTTCACCGCCTCACCCGCCCACTACATAATCCATCGCATCTACGCGTTAATCACATAATACCACCAGCCGCCAATATGTTCTCCAAGATCGCCATTGCTGCTGCGTTCGCCAGCCTCGTTGCTGGACAGCACGTCCCCGTCGGCGATGCCCCAGTCGGCAACCCCGTCACCCGCCCTTTGACTGAGGTATGTACAATATGTCAACACGTTGCGCAGGCCGCGTTGTCGCGACACCACCAAGAATGCGCGTGGAAACAACGTGGAAAGAATGAGCACTAACAGCAACATCAGGTCATCCCCGCGTGCAAGCCCTTCACCATCACCTGGACCCCGACCACTGCCAACACCCTGTCCATCATCCTCCGCAAGGGCCCGTCCGAGAACAACGTGCCCTTCGGCCCTCCCATTGTCGTCGGCATCCCCAACAGCGGCTCCTTTGTCTGGACCCCGTCTGCCTCGCTCGATGCTACCCCAGGCGCCGGCGGCTACGGCATCCAGCTGATCGACGACATCACCGGCCAGTACCAGTACTCCAACCAGTTCGGCATCTCCAAAGGCCCCGAGTGCGCGACGTACTCCACCCCCGTCCCCTCGTCTTCCCAGTACGGCGGCGGGTACCCCGTTAGCACACCCATGTCCAGCAAGCCCTCTGCGGCCCCGTCCAGCAAGGGCTACGTTGTTGTGTCCTCCACCGTTAAGCACACTTCTGCCAGCGCGGTCCACACCTCGGTTGTCTACAGCACCGGTGTCCCAGCCGGCAACAGCACTGTCCTCCAGCCCACCAAGCCCATCACCGTGCCCAGCAGCCTCGTTGCCTCTGCCACCGGCACCAAGACGTCTGCGCCTGCGCAGCAGAGCGTCAACGCTGCGCCTGGCTTCCAGGCTGGTCTCGGCATGGTTGGTGCCGCTGCGGCGTTTGCGTTCATGCTGTAAGCGTCTTTCGGTTTTGTGACTGGGAAAATGTTTATACGTCATGACTGCATTTACATTTTTTGCGCTTTCGTTTCTGGATGAGGGACTGGTGTTTGTGTAGGGTATATACCATTTGTTTGGTTAGGTATGTGTGTGTAGGTGTGTGTGTAGTGTGTAGATGGATAAATGCATTTTTGTGGTGCTATACAAGGAATTGAATGTGACGTGGGTGTGAATGGATCTCATGTGCAACTACACACTCCTACGCATCGTGCATGATCATTGATGACACTCCCATTGACTTCTCATTTGCTTCTGTCATACTGCTCTGTCTTCGTTGCTTTGCTACTTTGACCTATCATTTGCTTTTATCATACTGCTCTCCCTTTGTTGCTTCGCTACATCGACAACCCTATTACGCAACCCATCTTCGTCTTCTCCGCACCATAATACTCGTCCTGCTTCATCGTGCCTCCCAGACCCACCCAAATCCCTCTCGTGCCGTACCGTCTCTCGCACCAAAT
>Ga0265798_10004660_pt1 | contig 18814 bp, 23 predicted proteins | sample P3T30metagenome_FD_192430 | JGI IMG/M metagenome (GOLD analysis project Ga0265798, IMG submission 192430) | Plant litter microbial communities from East Loma Ridge, Irvine, California - P3 T30 | ecosystem: Environmental > Terrestrial > Plant litter > Unclassified | place: USA: California... | reverse complement strand
TGGTTCACGTCGTTTTGGCTCGATGTCCGTACCTTGCAGGACCTTCTCCGCAATTGATAACGTGTGGATTGTCTAACCGGGATTGCCAGACGGCTCCATCTTTCCCCGCATTGTTCACATCGTGGACCGATCATGTTATTGGATTTACGGAAAATGGATGGCTGAAGACCACGCTTCATCTAAGACTGCGGAACCGCGACACAGCTCTTGGACGCTCTATCTCTTGGTATCAACGTGGGATACTGGATCACATCGCAGAAAGAGGTAATGTGGAGCAGTTGTCGCGTACTGACCATCGCAGCTGATAGACTGAACAACGCGGTCCTTCCCCGTCGGAAAACACATTCCTTGTGAAAGCGCAACACCCAGACATGCTTACTTGGCGGAGAAACGCCCAGTGTGGAATTGACACATGTGATCATCGCTAGACATGCGCTATCTATCATACCCCCGAGACCGTGGTACGGTACACGTTTCTGACGTTGCGCTGTCGCGAGCCAGACGCCCGTCATGTGGAAGGGTACCACTGGAGCCTTACGGTACGCTACCGCGGTTCGTATGCGGTACGCTTGCGGCTCGAGATATCTCCGTGGGCGATCTGACGTAGGATGGTTTGTCTAGATCTACCGGTGCTGTCATCCTCCAGTTGAAGATGGGTGGACAGTAGTAGTGTACCTGTGGGTATAGCGGCCCTGAGATTTTTGACCGGCGTAGAATGCGAAGCATGCCAGACTGTGCAACCCAGGCTGAATCAAATGCTTGTCTATAGATTGATAGCTCGTTCGGTCTCGCCCTGTAGCATTGATGAAGCCATGTGCGATCAAGTCCGCAGAAATCCTGTAGACAGTGTTGGTCAATTCTGGAATAGATAACTAGTTTATCTTCAAAATCACTTCCGTAGACCGCACAAGAATCAGACATCCAGCTTGATAACAATGTTTCTACCAATCCGACGTCTACCATCTTACGCCTTGTCATGAAGCACAGATATCTTGGTCTACTCACAAGCTATGCCACCCTCTCGCTTGACATTCCGTGCGATACCAGTTTCATAGCCATGCCCCCAAGAATTGATATCTCCCAGCCTCGTCAGAAAAACACATGTATCACACTGCTATCTTTCCGGGTGCTATTGCCTGGATACCACGACACTATTCCCCATTTCCTCAGCCTCACCACGTGCAACCAACCGCGCTAACACCCCATCCGGCCCGTCAGCCCACACGGCCCTTCATCCAACTTCGCCCCCGAAAATCGGGCCGAATGCCTCCACGCACACCAGCTTCGCTTGCGTCCACGTGCGCTCTGGCCAAGAACATTGGCTGGATGCCCAACGCAGCCACGCCTTTTCTCACTCGTCGCAATACCTTGTGCGACGTAAACAATAAGGCCGAGTCTGGGGTAAATGAACGGAGCAAGAAAGTCGTCTTCGACATGACATCATGCGGAGAGAGATGTCGTAGGGTATGGGTGAGACTGCTGCTGCTGCGGCGTGGCGTGGGACCGGAGTTGTGCCGAAGTATATCCTGGGGTACGTACTCGTAAGACGAACCACCGGGTGTTGAGGTGTTTATCTTTCACCGCGGGCGGTGGATTGGGTGTGAAACTCCGGGGTGCTCGTTGCAGTATGGTGTTGACGTCCGGGCTTCGATATGTCCGTTGGTGTTTTCTGGAAGTTTGCATGCCATACCTCCCACCTTACGTACTAGACAATCACACTATGATGTCTTACTTCGACATACAGTTCCTCATCGAAAGCCATACAGCTGCCCTATAGCTTCCTGCATATCCACAGTATTCAGCGTAATCCGCGGTCTGGGATCCTTGATACGCGTGAAGATTTCGAAAACGAATTGCGAACCCAGTGTAAGAAGTAGACAAGGTATGACGAGGCGGCTAAGTATACGACCCCATGATATCCGTTCTTCTTGCGCCTTCTTCTCTTTCAGGTATTCCTTTTCTTCCGTGGTACTAGTTGTTTCCAAAGGTATCGATGTCGCTTCTAGAATGGTTCTGTAACTCAGTCGACCGAGCCAGATGTGCCATCCTAGTAGCATAGTCGCAGCGGCGGCTATGCTCATCCATGAGGTCGTCGCATACGGTGATTGCGCTCTTCGACCCAGTAGTTCGTATATCTCGTCTAGGCCTTGTACCGCGCGGTGCATGGTAAGTGGAACGAAAAGCATGGCTGCTGCGAGCGCGACGACTTCCAGGCCGCGCATGCTGAGGCGTTTGAGGAATGTTGTTTCGGCCTTGCGGACGTGCCAATGCGAAAGTAGAGATAGGAACTCATTTGTGCGCGGGTGTGTAGTTGACATTGTTAAGAGCATGGCGATGGGTTTGGTCGTGTCCTTTGGTGAAAGTCTGGCGGGCGCGGTGATGAGGTTTAAAGATAAGAATAAGTTTGGGTGGCGGCAGCAATGGCGATATGATGCTGCAGGTTGCTAGCCACGAGCAAGTTTCGTGAGAAGCTTCGATATGGTGGATCGACGGTGTCCTGCGGGATTCGCGTCGTTGTCGTCGTTGTTGCTGTCTTTGTCCGGGGCTTCCCTTCCAAGGTCCCTCTTCGTTTGTAGGTGTCTTGACGCAGCGCTGTGTCGCAATGGAAGTATCGACTCCTACTTCTTTCCCTTCACGGCTGTTGGCTTCTTTCAATCGCTACTTCAATGTCAATTCGAATCGCCTCCGCCCCTTGCTGTCGCGTCCTTCGCCCGAGTATGACGACTTTCCCACGCTCTTGGCTCTGCGATCCGCACACCAGGCGCAACAAGAATCACAGCGATGCGCAACCCGTCCTCGACTCAATTGGAACTTCCTGCTCAGTCTGTCTGTCGTCGCCAGCAAAGTTCCCCTGCGTTGAACCACACGTCGCGAAAACCACGTTGCGCGATCAACCTCGGCACTTCGCGTCGTATCCTCGTAAACCCGCTGAACGTAAAATCGGTGCCAAGCCCCTTTTTCGCACAGTCCCTTACCGCTCTTCCTTACTGCAAATCTTATGCCGTGCCGTCCGCAACAAAAATGCTCGCACTTGCAAGCGCTTGTACAACAGAAACGGTTCCGCGTACAGACGTCGTGTAACAGGGGAAAAAGGAATAGAGTTGGATGATGATGCTTACAACGTAGCCGTCCTCGGGAGTCTTCCCAAGTCTACGCCTTGTGATCCGCACTGCGCCGCAGCCAGCAGCAAGTAGGCTGCCTTGCTGAGGGGCGAAGTAAGCGTTAAGGGTTGCCCCGCATCTGCAGCCTTGCGTCGCTAGCTTTTTAGCCTCGTGTTGTGATTGGTGCCCGGGCGGAAAGCGTGCCTGTGGCTGGTTGAGAGTATGAGATGTGGAGATTGGAGTTACGATGCGACAGGAAGGTGAGTACCTAATGGAATGAGATGATTCGTGTGGTGCGATGTATCATTTGGGTAACTGAGCTGCTATGGTGTGATAGCCATTCCAGAACCATTGCTTCTGCCCAATGCAGAAGTGTGCTGGCTTTACGAGGTACATGACGGCGAGGAAATAAAGGAGACAAGATGTCTAAAAGTAATGGCTGACTACGATCTACGCTTTCTACGCGCAAAACAAGAATAAGAAGCTAGACTGCAGAACCGGAGGTTCGCAAGGCGCTGCGACTGGATCTCCAAGAGCACAGAACACCGACAAAATGCACGCTAAACTATCAATTCATCCACCACATATGCGCGACGTATGCCATGTCAGTAGAGATGATCAAGCGCCAGGCCCATGATCCTCAAAGCTAACAGCCCTTGCACGCATCGGTTGCTGCAACCCAACATCACCATATCCCCTCCCTTCATAATCGTTTTCAGTCATCACGCCCAAGCTCTTCCAAGTAGCCTTCTCTCCCAGGTCACCATTCTGGTGATTTTTACCGTACAAGCTGGGTGTACTGGCTCGCTGGACCGTGATACCAATGCCTAGCCCTTGATTCCTGGGTAAAGCACTGGTAGGCGTGTTTTCGTACGAGAAGTCAGCCGTGTTCGCCCTGCCGCGACCATGTCCTGCGTGGTTGCCTTCGTCTTGGAGTGTGGCTTCACTGTCAACTGCTGGGCCAGGACTGTGACTTAGCATCCTAGCCTTGCCGTTTGATGGACCTGTGATAAAGTCGCGGGGCTGAGGCGGCGAGTCTGCGAATGGCGTGTACGCGGTTTGAACTCTGTTCAAGGGAGGTGTTGGTGTGTGGCTTCGGCTGCGAGGCGCGCCTTTGGGTGTGCCGCCGGGGCTTGGTGCGCGGCTGGGGTATTTTGACATGAGACCACCAGTTTCATTGTCGTCGCTATCGTTGTTCAGGGTCCTGTTACCCCATGAGATATCGCGGTTGTGCGAGTGACGGGGATGGCGGCTGGTGTATTGTGCGATGATAAGTAAGATGTTGTCAAAAGACAGTACTGGCAAAGAAGTTAGCATATGGTCTCAGTCTTTCGATAACAAATGTGGAGGACACTTACCTGCAGCAAAGAACAGCACCACCATGGGAATCATCCAATGACTCCCCTTGAACTTGAAACCACTGGTGGTCTTGTCCGCAATGACGACAGAGATTCCGAGTATAATAAGCGTAAAGCCGACAACAACTCTGTTGATGATCTCGCCAAACTCATACTTCGTCTTGTGGATCTTGTTGAACCAGTACATGATCGCGAGCACCAACAATAGACAACCTGCGCCGATGAAGAACTGCATGGTAGTGGTGTTGAAGACATCAGAAACGGCGTCTAGCTTGTTCCGCGGACTAGCTGTAGTCGCGGCAACGGCGTTGAGCTTCGCCAGAGATTCATAATGTGCCTCGTACACGAAGACTTGCGCCCTGTCGAACATATGACGGGTGACGTCGCCGGTTCGATTGTTCCATTCGTCTGATTTGAAGCCGTATGTTGCAGTGTAATTCTCGATCGCAGTGAAGTTCATGTTCCAGTTGTATGTAGTGTTCCAGGCTTTGCTCTTAAATCTCCCGTTGATAGCGTTCATGCTCTGGTTGAGGTAGTCGATGTAGCTGCCGGTGTCGGAGTAACCATTGGCTGGATCGTAGTAGTTCTCGGGTTTGAAAGACCAAATCCACTTGAGAGCTTGCACGGCTGAGTTCCACACGATGAGAGAGGTGTTTCCTTCGACGCAGAGGAGGATTGCCGAATGCAGTGGATAGTGTAGCAGAGCCCATACTTGTTGGCGCACGGTTCCGAAGCGGTCATGGGAAAGCTGATCAAAGTATAGCATCCAGAGGAGATACTAAAGTCTCATATTAGTGTTGCTGTCGGGACATGAGGGTTTGTTTGCATACCAAGAGAAGAATGGCCGCGATGACAGTTCCAATTTCACTCATGTTGTTGCTCGTTTGGCTTTTGGTAACACATGCCACGCTCTTGACCATTCCGATGATACCCTCCCCAATGATGATGAGCGTAAGGAGTTGCAGCCGCTCCGCTAAATGAGTGTATTTGAAACTGATGATGCGCCATATCATGGCGATAAGAAAGATGAGAAGACCTTCAATGATGGATATGATGACCCTACGCATTCTGTTAGTCTAGAAACCGAACGCGGAGTAGATTACATACCATGCGAGTTGTTCCTCAAGACCAACACGGCCCTTGGGAAATACAACCATGGTAACGGCATAGCATATCGCTGCAGCAGCATGTACACCTGCACTGAGCCCTAACGGAATCAATGTCTGGCGGAACATGCGACCTTGCCACATAACTACGGCGTATTGAACAGCGATTGCGATTCTGCCGATGACGAGCACGATAGCAAAATTCCGGTAGGATTTCTCGACACCGCTGGTGCTGTATTTGTCGAAAACGGGGCCGGCATACACAAAGCCTGTGAAGATGCCGAACTGTATGGCTTTATGAAAACGGTTCCAGACGCAGTCGATGCTGAAGCGCACGTCGAAAAGTGTGACGCTCAGCCACGTAAACCACATCAGCGTGAATAGCTTGATGTAGTTGATGAGTGCTAGTAGTCTATTAGCTAGTGTATCCAAGATGTGAGAGCTGTACATACATTCTGCATCGGTATGCTGATGCATAGCTGTAAAGTACGCAAGATTGGCAACAAAGAAGAGGTCGTAGAAGAGCTCGATCGTACTGGCTTCGGTGTGTTGTTTGTAAACAATGATATTTCCGCGACTTGCCCTGCCATTCCCAGCAAATGTAGCCGTGTCGTTCGAACTGTCGAGTGTGCTTGTGTGGGTGTTGACCTTCTCTAAATCTGAAGAGTTACCCGACACTACTTCGAGGACATCTTCGTTGATCGGACTTGCAAGTAGGGGCAGATAAGTCCTGTCTTTCCCATGCGCTGCGTGAGTACTGTTGTGACTGCCGGTAGTCTTCCGTCGTAAACTGAAATAACGTGCAAGATCCATGATGAAACAAATGGAAGAAACTGATGATCGTGGGTGGTGGTATGACTGGATTGATGAGAGAGCTGAGCAACAAGGTAGCTACAATACCTAAACATATATACAAGACGCCAGCTACGAGGAAGCTGCTTCGTGACGGTGAAACATCTGGTCAGATCGCGTCGGTCCGTAATCGACGACGGGTATCAGTAAGGCCATCGCTGTATGTGATAAGCCTTCGCCCCGTAACATGGCCAATTTAAGAGTAGCATGGCTGTGGTAGAAAGCTTAAGTGGGCCATCTGTACCAAACGATCGTTTAGATCTGTGTATCTGGGGGGACGTTAGGTCCTAGTATCACGCTTCTAGAAACAATATCAGTGGGGCGCAGGCAACGGAAACCGCGTTGTGTCAACGGAGAGGCTTGCATAAGAGCGAATGCATGCCAGGAGAGGTTGTGTGATCCGAAGAGTATTCTTGAAGCTTGCACTACGGAGGCGTCGTTAGCTGTTGGCAAGGAAGCGCCGTCTGCCGTGAGCCTTGCAGATCTGCTGCATGGTGGTTGTTGCACGATACACCTCTGTGTATCGGAGATCGGTCAAGCCAACCATGGCGTCGGTGTGAGCGGTGCAGGAGCATTGAGCCGTGCCGATCTGCCAGGATGACTGCCAATGTCGGGCGTACCAGCATGCGCCGCCAAGCTTTCAAATAAGCTCAGTGTGCACAAGTCTTCGGTCTCGCAAGATGCTGCGGACCAGGCTGAGCATTCGTTCATTCGCCGAACACTGTCCCTACTTCGAGCCTGCTGACATTTGCCAAGATAGTGCACATGTTGCTGTAGCATGCCAAGCCATTCAGCTGGCTGGTGAGGTCTCGATTTGGAAGACTATGCCAGCGCAAGTGCCGGGAAGAGCGAATGAGATGCGAACAGCGAACCACGCCCTTCCAGACTAGTACATGCACAAGCGCCTATCGTTCCATGTGGTTACCCAGATGGCAGTAAAGGTTGTAGAGGTTAATGTTATTCAATTCGGCGATTATTAGCAAGTCGCGTCTCAAAATGCCTGCACAGTTTCAGCACATTTGAATCATTAGATTCCTTTCGCCCAAAGATATGCATATCCGCAGCTCAGTGACCGAAAGAGGAGCTTTGCCACTGAGTTGGCTATTTCGAGAAGATGATCGGCAAGCGTTCGTGATCGAATTTAAGACGTCGCAAAGCCCTTGCTGGAGATATTTTGGCGTCCACGGTTGCTATCTTCGTGACGGTTCAACGTATTCACTGGCTCCCTCCTCAAAGTCCTCATCTGATGAGCTCTCATCGTCGTCTTCGTCTTCGTCTTGGGCGGCCTCGTAATCGTCGTCTAGCTCGTCATCGTCATCATCCGGAACGGGTGCACTTGGAGGTGGATGCCTGGACCGTAACACGCGACCGGTGCTGTTGGCTGCAGCATCAAGTCTGTTCACTTTGGCTCTCACTCTGCCCTGTCTGCCTTCCCTTTCAAAGTTGAGGGGCCATTCCAGCTCGAGAGCCTGCTGCCTGGTGCCAGCATTATCCATAATCCAATTATACGGCTGCTTGAGTACGATCTCGGTACGAATGACGAAGGTTCCCCAGCCTCGAGCTTCGAACTCATAAGGCGGCTTTCGGATGATGACGTGGGATCGTCGAAATGTTGGATGCTATCATGTGTTAGCTTTACAGCGATATGGTGGTCGGCGCGCAGGTGTTTCGAATTGCACGCCTCTGGTCTTTTTGGACCCCTATGGGGTTTATCATTCGCATCGAGCAGTCGTGTATCGAGTCTCCCCTTGGCTGAGACGAAAGAGGAACTAGGAACATACCAGATAAATATGCACTTCCTTAATCAAATCCGGCCTCGACGTGCGCACAAAGAACGTCCAATCATGCTCGTTATCGTCACCAGCATTCCTAATAAGCCTATGCTTATTCCCTATGAGCATCATGACGCCCTCAAAACCATCACGCCCGATACGTGACCCCCTCTCCTCTTCCTCTTCAACGCGCCTTTCAGCATACGTGATAGGATATTTCTGTTCTAACTGTCTTGCCAACGCGTTATCCGGAGTTGCGGCAGTACGCGTCCTGCACATGGGACAGTTGCACTCGAGGTCGTACGTTGGATCGTAGTTCGGATCGAAGTCTTCGAGGTTCACGTCCCAGCTGGTGGGTTCGATGTTGTGCGTGTTGGAGGCGTCGGACCACTGTGCCATGCAGGACGCGCACAGCAGGTGGTTGCACTGGGTTTTCACGGGCGTGAAGAGGAGGAGTTGGCATATCTGGGGTCTATCAATAGAGGTACGCGTATTCGCGTGTGGTGCTTACGGGACAGAGGTCATCGTGCGCGACTTGTTCCGGGTTGGATGATGTTGCTGCCTCGGCCATGATGATGCGACGAGGGGAGGAAGAAGAAGAAGAGGAAGGTCAAGTGATTCCAGTAGGAGTGCAGACTCTAGCTGCCGTCCCTTGGTGCATTGGCGGCATGGCTCGCGTCGTGATGTTGTTATCGTTATTGGTTGAGGCGTCCTCCAGGCATCAGTCCGCGCCGCACGAATTAAGGCGGGGAGGTACGTCACGTGATAGCGCGTCGAAATTGAAAGCCGATTTCAACATACACTTCCATTCCGCGCAGACCTTTTTGATACTGGTAGAGGACTATACCAAAATTGGACACCTTTTTGACGATACACACTTGCTTATATATTCATCTTGATCCATTCCGCGCAACAGACGACTGACATCATTAAACGATTCTCGCCGCGATACCCTCCCCCTCCAATGAGATGTACTTTCCCAACATGAACCCCGCTCCGACCCTCCTATACCTCTTCTCGCCCCTCCCAGTCGTCCCCTGCGTTGCTGTGACAAGCAAGACGTAGTATCGCCTCAGCAAATTCGAGCTTCCACCCTTCATTTTCGCGACAATGACACACTGAGTGACTTGGCCGTCGCTCGCGCTTGTCCTCTCAGCATCATACGTTATCTTGACCTCCTCTGGCAATCGCCCCGCGACTTTGAAGTCGCGGACCCGAGCTATGATGGCGATCTCGTCCTCCTGTGGACTGGTGTCTGTCGTGGAATGTTTGTTGCTACCACGAGTCCAAGGCGGGATTATCTCGGTACGCTCCCAGTCTGCTTGATCGAAAGGCGGATCGATGTAGTCTATGCCACCTCGGTACGCCATCCAGGACCAGCTTGGGACTTTCACCTTGCGCGCTGCTGGAAACTCAATCGTGGGCATGTTCGGAAGATCCCCTTTTTCTTCGCCGCGTTGCCACAAGAGACTCCGATGGAAGAGTCCGCCGTCTTCTTTGTCGCCATCGTCAAAGATGCCAAACGCTCCTTTTGTGTTGAAAGCACTTTGTAGACGCTTCTCGAGACCCGCAATGGCAAAAGGACGGTCGGAGTAGCGGGTGAAGTCTAGACGAGAGTATTGCTTGTAGAGGCCTTGAAAGTAAGCAATCTTCCGTGCGCGGTTGGCCCGCATAGCCTTGTTCGGGAAGTTTGGGTCACCGAGGAAATCGGCCATATTGCTAGGCTTTGGGTTAGTGATGATTGAGCAAGCCTTATGTCTTGTCATGACTTACTTATGCAGTTTGGCCAGGGTTTCGCATCGAACGCCTTGGCCGCACTCGAAATATGTCTGGTTCTCCGTGAAGTAGATGGTCCGTCTTGCCAGCGCGCGCTCTTGCAACACCCAACCTCTCTTGTTCAAAGACCCCTCGATAACATCTTTACTAAAGTTATCGATAGTCTTGCAGACGAAGAAGGGCTTTTCGTTGTCTCGCTGAATAGTGATATACTCACGCTGCGGCCGAGGATCAAGGAAGCCATCACGCTGATTGCTCGCTCGGCTTGCAGCGAGTACACAATATGCTCCACTAAAGACTGCCTCCATATTCTTAGACTCCTCGTTGAAGTCTCCGTGTTCACCTTGGATAATGCAGAGCGAATCTACCCACAAATAGCGGATGCCAATCTTCCGTGTGCAGTTGACGGCGTCATGAAAGGTTGCTGGGAGCTCGCCCTCGGGAATGGCTTCAAGATACTGCTCTAGGTTCTCTGGCAGAGTACAAAACGGTGTGTACTTCGTGGTGTCTCCCCAGGGATGTGACAGTGCGACGTACTGTTTGCTCGGGATGTGCTCTCGCTTTGTCTCGAGGAGGCGCAGCATAGGCGTACCGATAGTGCCCACGTCGAGGAGTCTGGTCGGCAAGCTATGGGATAGCCCCTTACATCCTGCGTGACTCGTGTCACAATCTTTGAGCCAAAGCTTTATGATGCTGAAGAACGCGTCTGATCCAGCTTCTGGGAGCTCTGGGAAGCCAATCTGGATTGGACACGGGAGATCCGTTTCTGGGCTTCTGATCAGAGAAAGAACAGGATACGAGTCGCCTGTCATGATGATATTTGACTGGTCTCGCTGGAATACTGCCCGGTCTCCTTTGGGCTCTTCGGCTTGGTTATGAACTTCGTACAACATTCTGCACAGATCACATTCCGGCGCGCGATCTTCCAATGTTGACACCCGCTCTTCGATGCTGAAACCGCCTTTTAGGAAATCTTGTGCCGAGCATGAGCCACAGAGTCGATGTTCGAAGCGTGTTTGTGGTATGAATTCCTGTATACCGGTACTTGCGACGACTTTGTCAGCGAAGTTGTTATCGATCTGAAACTCCCAGTCTTTGAGAGGCGGAAGGGTGTAGTCAGCACCGATAGGTTTACCAAGCACTCCACTTTTGAGTGATCCCGATGGCGGCAGGTTGTTTAACGGGAGGTTAGCACTGTTGGGCGATAGCATTGGGGCTGTGAAAGTTGGCGTTCTGACGTTGGTGCGGTCTTTACCGGTGAACATATAACCGGACATGTTCTGCTTCTTCAATATGACATCAAGTTCGTCCCGAAACTGCGCGGCGGTAGCTCGATAGCGTGTGATAGATTGACCAAGTGCTGGAGGAAGCAGAGGCCGGCCACTCAGAGTCCCACTCTTCCTATTGGGTGGCAGATTGACGACTAGTAGCATCTCGCGTACAATCCTGAGCAAGTCTTTCGTCGCCGAGATGCGCCCTGCTGAACATTCCGGATCCTTGTTCTGAATATGGTCCATCCACTTCAGGACAACAGGGTGGACTCTAGCACTTTCCGGTTCGCTCGCATCCAAGACTTCGTAATACTGGCAAATCTGTTGTGCATTCCCCTCGATCTGTTTGTAGAAGTTGTTCAATTCGTCATTGCCATACAGGATCCAGATGATGAACTCGAACGTGATGCATCCCATCGACCAGATGTCGTAGAGTCGGGAGCGTGCATTCTCACCAGTAACGGTTTCTGGCGCCTCGTACCGACGGGTACCGTATCGGGTGCTTGTTGCCTTTCCTCGTTCTTGCGTCGCCACTACATGCCGCTTAGCCAACCCCATGTCTGCGATCTTCAGAGTCCCAAGGCCAGACTTAGATCTATTAGTAAGGAACCGTAGGATGTTTTCCGGCTTCAGATCGCCATGCCTGATGGACTCCGCATTTCCCGCGTTCTTATAGTCGTCTACCTCATTGTCAAGCCCGTTCTCGCTACCGGCATCACTTCCGCCACTCAGATGCGATTCCACAACGGTCGGGTCGTTCACTCGTATTGTCAAGCCATTGGCTCCACTATCGTGTTCTGGACGCCCGCCGTCAAAATTGTGTAGTCGGTCCAAGGCGTCGACGATACCTCTAAGCTGAACGATGGTTTGTTCGATGATACAAGCGTTTGGAGCCTCTCGTGGCGTGTGATCCCAGAAATCACGTAAGCTATCCCCATCAGCCCAGGGAAACATGAAGTAGCGGCTGTGACCTCTTCGTATAGCTGCTATACATTTTACGATGTGGTCATGATTGAGCTTTCTAATAGCTTCGAGAGCAGTAGCTTCGAAGTTCCATGCCCTGTCAGTTCCGGCAGCTTGCTCTCCTCCTTGCGGTACTTTCAGCTCCTTAAGAGCCACCTGTTCAGAAACTTAGCGGATTGAAGCAGATCACACTACTGGCAACACACCTGTTGTATCTCAGGATATTCATGGTGATCTTTGTGTATCGTGACCCGATATACCGAACTGAAAGCGCCGTCCTTTGGAACTGCCCCATCTGAAGTGAATGGGAATATGCATTGCGCTTTCAGGTCGTAGCCGTACTTTCGTTGCACGAAGACTGGAGCTAAGCACTTCCACTGATTATCTCGAAAGTTAAGGATTTTGAGTTCACTCCAGACCTGCGAAGAGAACACATCCTGACTCGTCGGATTGTCAACCACTGGTAAACTTTTGTCCGTAAATCGGCATTTTCGAAATATAGCCATAGCTAGCAGAAGACGAGATGGATCGAAGTCGCATTGTATGGTGATAACAAACAGCTTTGGAGCCTTCTGACGGATCCATGTTGCAAGTTCAGACCGACGTCGGCGATTCCATTTAGCAGCGAACTCTTTTGAATATATCTCGACCTTATCCAGCTCTTGTTCGATCGCTGCTTGGACGACGACCTCTTTGATCGCATTCTCGGGCAGGTACTGGCGGTCTGGGTCGTGGAACGTTGCTAATACACATCGTCCGAGTATAGTGCCGACTAGATCAGAACCTGATATCGCAGGCAAACTGTAGTCGTCTAGGTCATCGTCGCTCAATTCGTGCGCTAGAGTAGGTGCTTCGATGTGTTTTTCCTGGTTGTTGGCTAGGTTCTCGAGTCGGGTCGGCTGGACCGCGCGCGCTTTGGTTCCCCGCACCAGATAGCCAATGACGAAAACGGCCAAGACCAGGGCAAGTTGGGCAAGCATCGCGCTGGTACGATTCACGTATGTCCCTTCGAGTTTGTCCTGGACATGCGCAAACGAAGTATGCTGATTTTCGGAGAGTTTGCTGGCTGGGACGAGATCGCGGTCTTCCAAGGTCAATCGTAGGGGTTGGCAAAGCCAGGTTTCACGGACACATGTAACACCTTATGACATGCGGTTAATCTGCAGAGCCGCCTGCAAGCTGAAGTCCGATTTGTGATGGATGTGCGCCACATTGCTAAGATGATCAAATCAGAGTACAAGCCTCGGGATGTTGATGCCGTGGGTGACGCTCAGCCTTGTGAACGATGTTCAGCTCAGCTGCGAGAGACGGGAACATGGCCCGAAGCGTCGAAAGGACGCAGTTAATATTGGACCCCACAGGCGAGGTGCAGGTGGACCCCACCTGTTCCCTGAAGCGCATGAACGCCTACGTGGGAGAGGACGAAAAAGCAATTGTGCACACCGCTCGTAATCGCACACGCAGTGATCGACGGACTCGTCGTTGCATAGCCTCGCGACATGAACCGCGAATACCTAGATTCTCTCAGTACTTTGCCGAAGCCAGGATGATGTGCAGCTAGCTCAGACCGCTATAGCAAGGAAATCCAATGCGCAAAACACCTCCAGATTAGTTCCAAATCCCCAAAGCTTGCCCTGTAGGAGAAACTCTCGTTCGAAATCACGGCTCATAGCCTGCTTCTTGCTCATCGACCGGCCCAGCACAACGATGGTCTCAATCAATCCATTCGAGGTTATGCGACCAAAGGAGACTTGAGTCTGGGTATACGGCTCAAGCGTCTCCTTCTCGATGTGATCGGTTGTACTGCTGGAGCTTCTGACCTTGGACTTGGTGGATCATCTTGTATGGCCTCCTCCAATGCTGACGTTACATATTGCTGAACAGAGGAATCAGTACGCCTCATGTTGCACCAAGGGTTGCTCATCGTCGCATAATCCGCATTGCGACGACACCTGTCGTGCAGCGCGTCTAGCGATTGCCACACATATATGCAAGACTTGCGCTCCATCGAGTCAACTACCAGCATGTCAAACTGAATCAAATTCAGTACATCGTGCAGGTAAAGGGTACAGTTTGGGTGTCGATGTAGCTCATCGATGAACTATTTCATGTTGTTAGTGGTGTGCCATGTCGTCGAAGAATGTAACCTACGGCAGTGACTCTCGGATTGACCTTGGCTCGTATTCCAGGAAGTTCAGGGTCCTTCTCCACTTCATAGAATGTATCAATAGTCGTAAATCGAAGAAAGTAGTCGGTCATTGACCTTGACCGTTTGAATCTTTTCACGAGCTCACGGCCCCCTAGCAACCACGTTACGAACTCAAGGTAAACGCAGCCCAAACACCAGATATCGTAAGACTGCCGCATGTACGCGTCAGGCAGATCGCATTCGGGTGGTCGGTATGTCATCGTGTTGGGCCGTTCCCGACGATCAGTCTTGCTCTGCAATGAATGTATCTCTGCTTGTCCGAAGTCGGTGATTTTGAGCGTCCCCTGCAATGTACAACCATCGTCATCGCTATCGCCGTCGTCATACCAAAGTATATTGCTGGGGTTAATGTCCCCATGGCGGCCGTATACTTTCTTTCGTGCATTGCTAGAGTGATTGAGTTGATGGCTAAGCGAGGGCAGGCTGTGATCGCCAAATTCGTAGTGGGATCTGAGTGGGCTCGTCGGACGCTCTTTTACACCATTCGAAAGCATCGACGAGCCCGTGTCGACACGATCAATTATTGGCGCAAATCTCACACTCTTTTCCAACGGGGTTGAAATACTCCCGTTAATTTCTGCAATTCGTTAGCTCAATAAAGGGTGCTGTTAAGCGAAGCAATGCCCACAAAGTGGCAACAAAGCAGTTGTCTTCGGCTCTTTCGCTTTTTTCGAAGTGACGTACCGTATGAGTATTCTGATTGCTCTTCCTCGATCTTGAGCTGAGATTTGGTGAACGATAGTAGCTTGTGAAGTTTCGACAGGCCCTCGACAAGCCCGCTACACTGCTTGGCAAACCAGTTGACATTGTTGTGATGAAGGACCGGGTATGGTTTGAGCTTCTTCCAATAGTCGAATAGATCGCCTTCCGCGCGGTAGAAGATCAGATTGAATCTGTTGAACTGTTCATACGTTGCAAGCAAGGAGACTATGTGTGGATGACTTCGCCCGCCACTGAACTTCATCAGTATCTCTATTTCTCTCTTGTAAGCGTCGCGATTTTCGTCGTGAACTTGTTGTTTCACGGCGAAACCGCGCTCGCAAAGCCGCTTATCACTGAAATTGTGGTGATCGGAGGGTATCTTCACCATGATTACTTTCCCGTAGCCACCAGTCTTGTCAATAGACTGACTCAAGGCATTGCCCGGGGTGAGGAAAGGGAGGATGTGCTGGTCTTGGAGTTTGTAGTTCTTTACTACTCCGTCGTCGTCGGGTGGCGAAAAGTATGTCGCAAGTAGCCACCACTGATAGCGTTGGAAGTTCTCAAGCTTCAAGGGTGACCACTCCTTGAAGCAACCACGAGGAACACAGATTTGACCGCCTTTGCGATACAATTCGCCGGTTCCGTCATGTTTCACGAGGGGTAGATCCTGATCCGTGACTCCCTCTCTCACGAAGTCCACGATCGAAGAAACAGCTTCGATTAGCACCAAGAGTGCAAATATTTTGCGGAACGTCGTGATTTTGGTGGTTCCCTTTTGCCTTTCATCCTCACTTTCTGTGCACACTATCCTTGCGTAGGACTGTATTTCTTCGGATGAAAGCCGCACCGTGGATTGCGTCGCAGTCCTAGTTAGTTCTCGCGTTACAGCTTCGACCGTTATCACATGACGCAATTTGGCCTTGGGAATGAATGTCTCGATCTGGCCCTCGTTGTCTCGTGTACTCAGACGCGCATCCATGATCTCCTGTTGTAGCTCATACCTATCGCCTAGAGGTGGCAACGAGGCTAATGACTGCGCTAGGTCCTCGTCGAATGAGACTTCTGGGGGCGAAAGATTGCGTTCTTCACGCAATTGCTGCTGATCACCAGCGTCTGAGATATTTGTGACGCTTAGTTTCGGTGAGATCAAAAGGTTCCGACAAGCCGGAGGACCTAGTGACGACGTGTAGGCGCGCACAGGATCCCATGACTCCTCTGAGAACGACCGGGAATGGCCGAGTGAGGTAGGCTGAAGGGACTCTGATCAGAAAAGCTCAGCTATAGTCTCTCATGATGAAGCATACCTCGTCACTTTCCCATTGTGCATCCTCTGCTCCAGCTTCTGTGTCATGGCCGGGCAAGGAAACCCCTGTTGGATGGTGATCAATCCATGTTATGGATGAGTCTGGTGAGCCACGATACTGCGCAGTCGGCCACGCGATTCTTTCTGCGTGCGAGTCGATGGCATGCGAGTCACGATCTGGTGATTGTGACTTACGCAAAGACCGGGGGCTGTCGTCATCATGTACGCTACCGTCCGATGACCTATGGAAAGAGTCACGACGTGGCGCGGTGTATGAGGCTATTGGATGCTGGTTTGGTCTAAGACCATCGTCGCTCGGGCAGTGAGCGCTTGAATCGAGTCGATTTGCAGGTGGTGGCGAGATGTGCCCAGATCCCAGAACGGGAAGCCGCGAACCAGGTACCAACACGTCAGACACCGACTGATTTGGTATGGATACTCCCTCTCTTGCTTCTTCCGGCGGTTGCAAGTTGTGGGTTTCGGGTTGAGCCGTACGTTGTTCTGTGCCCCGTAGGCTTAGAGGGGCGGGGCCTTTGACCGGACTCCGACGCGCCTTGTTTGGCGGGGCATCTGCCCTGAACACACGCATATCGAACGGGGGAGGCATTGTCCACTGCACAAAGACAATTGTCTGAGTTTCGAGACAGCCCCTAGGGCGTATCGCATTGTTATAAGGGATGCCTCATGGAGGACCTTGAGCCGCACAAGGCTGAGCGGTCAGTCCTTTGTGGTAATCGCCCGTCTTCGAGTCCAATGCCTGAGGTTGTGAGATGTGGCTGCCTCACTGCCGACCTATCTTAGCCGGATGCAATTGATTGGTTCCACAATGTCTCAGCCGGTGAGCTGTTTGGGATGACATCCCGAAGTGCATGGCGCAGCACTGGCGGACTGACGTTCGCTGCCTATGAGAGCTCGTCGAAGTTTGTGGGCACATGCACAGCCGCAGCTGAATTAAGGTAATACACGCGCCCTTCAGCCTGCTCGCAACCTCACGACATGTGTGTAAATACCCCGGTGACGTCCTTCGCGAGGTGGAGAAGAAAAAGACAACAGCTTTCTTCAAGACTCCTCTCTTACCACTGAAAAGAGTATCAAAGCGACATCAATGTCAACGACCAAACCAATCGCATACGTGAAGGTATCAAGGCCTTCGATAAGAGATTACGACGAGGACGATGATCTGTCAGACCTTGAAGATGCGCAATCGATATCGGGGAGTAACATCGACCCTGCGAAGTTGGCAGCACTTCTGAGGATCAAATTCGGGGCAGGAACCTATGACATACATGTGAGTAGGAGTAATCTCGCGCTATTTGTAAACATTTTGATCAAGAACTGACGAGCATCGTAGATAATGCAGAACTCTTACTGTATCATCGCACCACGGAAACTCTCAACCGTAAGTCAAAAGTCTGGTCGGAAACGCTCCAGTATCTAACGCGCAACAGGGAGAGATAGCTAGATGTCAAAGAAGAAGATAAGGACGATGAGTGGCTGCCTAAGCGTCTCGTAGACATGAGAGCCGCTCACCGGTTCAGGTAAATGGAAGAATAAAGCCCGGTAGGACGCACGGAACGTGCCATGATGATGGAAACGGGAGGCGTGAGAACTCCGGATGACGCTCATGGCGATTCGTGTCTTGCAGCCTCGTGTCGACGAACGTTTGGGGGGAAAACATCTTAGTTTGCCGGAAAGCGTATCAATAGATCCTTCCACTTTCGGACCTTTTGACCAAGCCGCTAGGACCATCATGATGCCACCTGGGCACCTTCCTGCCCATGTGCATGACTCAATTGGTGAACACGTGATCACGTTTCGGCCTGAGAAGAAAACACCCTTTGTCCATGGCTGCATCTGTCATGTTATGTATGCCTTTGAACCCGATCGACTATGAGTGCCACGGCGGCATTTCGCGTCGCGCCGGGATCTCCACATATTCCAACGGTCATCCACGTTGATGATGCGTGTATGTATAGCGATCAACGGCGCTACCTAAATATAATATTGGCTTTCCTTTCGTCTGAGCTGACACCAAACGAGAACGAGAACGAGGCTGACGCGCTGCATGCACCGCCCACTTTATACGATCAGCTTCTGGAAGACCCCTGCCGAGACTCACCCCCCGATCTGTCCAGCGCTTCGGGTATCGAGTTTGCAACGGCGATGAATACAGCACACAACCCCAAGACCTGTAAATTTCCCGTGCCGATCCCTTTGAAATGATGCGCAAACCAGGCGAAACTGTGATAGGTTTTAAAACTGGCGCCAGGTGCACAAGCGCCGATCTCCCGCGCCAGTGTCTCACATAGCAACGTCTGGCGCGTCGCCATTGGCCGGAGCTTGGATTACGCGGATGTGGCTATGCCGGTTTCACTGCGAAGCTTGATACATCACTCCCCTT
>Ga0265798_10004659_pt1 | contig 18822 bp, 21 predicted proteins | sample P3T30metagenome_FD_192430 | JGI IMG/M metagenome (GOLD analysis project Ga0265798, IMG submission 192430) | Plant litter microbial communities from East Loma Ridge, Irvine, California - P3 T30 | ecosystem: Environmental > Terrestrial > Plant litter > Unclassified | place: USA: California... | reverse complement strand
GGTGCAAGCTCGGCATCAAGAAGAGGGCTGTGGAGACTTGCTTTGGAGATCGCGGTGATGGTCGGAACACCAGCGATCGTGAAAACTCTCCACCAGCCAACATATGCAATGGTGAAGGAGGATGCGAATCACGCGAGGGAGGCAGCAAAACAGACAGCGTGGGACAAGGCACTCAAGGGCTGGAAACGAAACGAACGAGACGATGCCTGGAACCTTGAGGAAGTGTAGGTTCGAGGCATGAAGCACCACTGTCCTGTGACTGACTGTCGCTGTCGGGCCAGAGCAACGAGGACACATTCTCGACGAACCTCAGGCACTTGCAATCCCTACTCGTGTTGTGTGTCGAGCAGGTTGCAGCGTCTGCTCTTCGATCACAGCCATGCAAGCCTCCACTGGGGTTGCGTTTGCTCCTCGCTTGGCCTGGGTGCCACACAGAAATTGCATAATTTCACGTTGTGCAGGATCTGGCACCCGTTGCGGAAGCTTGATTCTGTGCCACCACTGCGACACGAATGGCCACTTGAGGAAGGCACAAATTCGTATCGGCATGGAGGCGAAGTCAGTTCAAAGTCTCCCGAGCATCACACGGTCGCCTACCGTGTTGGTTGATATTTTCAGTGGTCACTGTGCTCATCGCGCTGTCACACGAGGCGTTCACTACCACTTGGACCATGTGCCCGGCGAGGCACTTCAGTGTCCAGAAGAGATCCCAGTGGCAACATTGGGATAGCCGCAATAGTTTACAATCCCTACGTGCATCATGGATGTCCAACACACTTGAAGATCGATCTCGCATCGTTCAATTCCTGCTACTTGGCTTCGATTGATGAACCAGTCGTCTGCTACAGTGACTGATCCCCACGCGTCCCGATTTAACTGTTCCTGCATCTCACAATTTGGTCCATCACCTTGTTACGCCCGTAGACAGCCTGAGCTGCTACCTCCAAGCGGCTGCATTTACCCTGTAAAAAACATGTAACTCCCGTTGTAGTAAGACAGCGAGATCTCGGCCGGGTGCGAGACGAACTGTAGAATCAATTCGTTTGTGACCACCGACAGGACATGACAGGACCGTCGCCCACATCCGAGACTATTTGCCTCCCGGCGTGTTATCGGAACAGAGTTTTTTATACTTTTTTTTTCCTTTGGCAAACATGCAAGTGGCATGACTTGTGACGTTGAATGTTGAATTTAGTGCGTACCTACCTACCTAACTGTGTAACACTGGTCACCGTCTTTAGGCGTACGCCGAAAAGATGTCATGCATGGCATTCACCGGCTGTCTGCACTTTGCCTAGAAACCGCTCTTATATATGAGTGTCGATCCACTCTCTTTTAGACAAGGATCTACACAACCACAATCAACATCATCAACTCTCTACCTAAATCCAACGTTCAGATACATATCTGAGACCCAACCTTGACAGGTACCCGTCCAACAGATCGAAACCAAGACCAATCAATACGACACTTGCAACAACACCCAAAAATGCCTCAAACCGACGCAAACCTCTGTCAAATCTGCGGCGACGCACTCTTCCACGACGACGTCTTCTCAGACCCATCCCAGCACTTCTGCATATCCGTAGATGGGCCCGCAATGAGCAGCTCGCACGTTGACAGCAGCGATCAAGTACGTCGAGTCCAGGATCATTCGATCGAAAATTACGTCGCTGACTCTTGGCCAGATCAACAAAGAAGCACCCGAAAGTACAGAGCCTACGTGCCGGAAATTGTCACTGAGGGCGGCGGATTCGGAGCGTCCGACGAAAGTCAGGCGAGTACAGCTTGAGACTTGCCGACAAGTGGGCATTGAAGGCATGTAAAGAGGAACAATGCTTTTGAAAGGGGGGGGGGTTTGAAATGACGGCGATGAAGGCGTTTTGGAGTTTGCATTTTTCTCGTAAATGGGTCATATGGTGGTTATTGCATACACACGGCGCTGGGACTTTTTGGTTCGTCTATTTGAACGATTCTTTTCACTTCTACTCAACTCAACAACTCAACTAGATTCCACTCAGCTACCTCGATCTCAACTGATCCTTGTGTGAGTCCCAAAAGTTCTTGCAAAGCAGATGCATATTCATCCCCTGCACCCACCACTCCCCAAAGCTATCATCGACCTCCTCGTCAACCTTTGGCACTCGTTCCTCGCGCTTCAAACCGCACAGCGCGCAAGCATGTGGCGCCACGATACCCCCCTCGGCCGGCTTCAAGACCTTGAGAGGCATTTGTTCAGCAATCTCCGGCACGTGTGGTAGCTTCGTAGAGGTCCTGCCATTCACGCCAGCGACCGCACTGCGCAGCTTCCCAACCACAGACCTCCACTGCCGCACCGCGTCCAGAACCTCGCGGTCTTCTTTCGCGACTTCCGATTTGTCGACGCCGGCGAGTTTCATTCCGCCTTTGCCGCCTGCTGCTGCGGGTCCGATGCGCATGCCCTGGGCGAGGAATTGATCGCGCTTCCAGCGTTGTTTGCGGCCGCTGATGATGTGTGCTAAGACGACTGAGGTGCCGATGAAGCCGCGGAGGAACTGTTGAGTAGATTGATGGCCCAGGAGGTCCTGCTTTTGGTCTTGAGGGAGTTTTGTAAGGGTGTCGAAAAGTGTGCTTTGGGCGGAGGAGATCAGGGATGGGAAGATGGAGAGGAGGACGGCTGGCGGAGGAATATTGGTTGGTGGGAGTGAGGGTGCGTTGGTTGGGTCTGCCGGTGATGCGACGTTCATTGTTGATTTTGGCAAAGCTGGGATGATGAAGGTGGGCGGCGCTGCAGTTGGTGCAACGCTTTCGAAATCGTCCCATGCGTCGTCATCCTGAGGTGTTTGTTTAGACATCTGATCCGATTTTGTCGAGATGTCATGGTTCTGTAAGCCCGCCCATTGAGAGGATGCGTCGTCCAGACCAAGGAGATCCATACCCAAGGTACCTACATTTGATTGTGCAATGGCCGATTTAGCACCGACGGGCTTGGGCGGCTCCGTGCTACCTCCTTCGAATGTACCCCATTCGTCATCGTCGTCTGCCTGATGATCGCTCAGGTTGTCCACATCGAAAAGTACATCAGCGGATTTTGCGGATGCATCGCCTGACTTGTTTGGCTGTGTCTGTGTCTGTGGCTTCTGATGGGCCGATGCATCCGCGATCAATTTCTTAGAGTACGCCATTGCAGCCTCCGGATCGTGTGCGAGATCTATGTTGAGATCGTCTGCTCCCGCATCGTAATCGCCATCATCACCATCGAAGAGCATGTCCATCCTCCCAGCAAAGGGGTGTGCTCCGATAATCTCGGCCTTATCCTTCTGTGCGGGCTTTGGCTTGAAGGGAAGATTGGATACAGTCTTCGAAGTTGTTGTCTTGGTAGACCTCGACGTCGCTGGTATCTGGATAGCTGTGGCAGGTTTTGGCTTGAACGGAAGATTTGAAACTGGCATTGGCGACGCATACGTCTTGCTCGATGGAGATGCCGAGAATGATGGTCGGGCTGACTGAGCTTGCTGTGTCTTAAAGGGCGACGAAACGGGCCTTGAAGTTCTTCGAGGTTTGTTCGGGGTTGTGGGCGCTGACCTGGGTGTTTCGAAAAATGGCATGTCCATGTTGGGCAGCGGTGAGCCCATTCGGGCTTTCAGAATGGAAGCCTGCGTCTCGGCGTCCATTGGAGAGGCATCCTCAAAATCACCGAATTCATCATCGTCTTCTCCAGTATTGACGGGGTTCGGATTGGTCACAGATTCGTCGTAGGGCTTCGCGTTGAGGATTGCTTCGAGGTTGAGGTGCTTTGGTGTGTGGCGGGCTGTCGCAGAGGATGGTTTAGCAGTCTTTTCCTCTGACCCGAACGCTGCAAACAGGTCTTGAGACATGATGCCTGTGCAGTTGTCCCAGCCAGCCAGGCAGAATGTATTGAGGTCGTGCTACGTAAGGTTGTATATCCTGACTACGCCAGTGGACGCGTGGGCTTTTGCGGTGCGGTACAGTATAGGAGGTTCGACGAGTCAAGAAAGAAAGAGTAGCACATGGACATGGACATGACAGTCATACACCAAAATAAAAAGGTGTATTTGCAGGTATCAGAGAGTCCATAGGTACGATTGTTTGCCCCCAGGAACACCAACACTCCAATAAAGTCTCCCATCTACGTGTGCTGCTATTATTGGACTGTCCCATGTGAGTTGACGTCCTCCGTGCATCGACCCTCGACCTCGACCGCATGCCCGAAGCGGCAGCCCTGTCGCCGATCGCTCTCGCTTTTCCAATGACCGCTCCTAGACTTTCACCTGCTTGCGACTCTCGATCCCATCAACCTCACCTCCCTAACTCAAGCATATGCCCTTCTCTGGCGCCAACCCGGTGCCATCTTCAGCATGCCTGAGATGTCAACTTCGCTGCGTTCTGCACCACCTGCGCTGCAAGCCTCCAACCAGTCGCCGCCCATACATCTCGCATCGCACCTTCTCGACCATCTATAGTCGCCAAGCCGTCCACGACACTGACGCAAATCCTCCCAAGGCAAAAGGAGTCTACTACAAACACATCGCCCCAAATGGACGCATCGTCGGGAAAGCCGGGCGCAAGCAACGACAAACCTCCGAGGCGTTGGCCACAAAGTCCTTAGGAGAGAGATCCGAGATCGTCGTATTCAGGGATGTCCTTGACGCACCCAAACGCAAGCCTGTTGAGGCAAAGACGCCACAAGATGGAGACTTTGGGATGGAGGGCTTAAAGGGGCTGTCATTGACTGCCGAGGAGATACAAGCAGCCATGATGGATCAAGCGCCCGATCAAGACGATGTCAACGCTTCAATCGATGCGTTGCGTCCACACGCGCCCGTTCTGGAGGTGAAGGAATTTGATCGCTTGATCAAAGAGTTGCTTGACAGCTACAACCTGCAGCAACTGTCTCGCTATCTACGACGCGCTATGGCCTCGCATCAGTCTTCCATGACGGTTGTCAGAGAACTCGAGTACAGCTTGAACAAAACCAAGGCACCACGGAAGATTTCCTTCACACGGTCCCGATGGCAGCCTGGCCGTACGCCCCTGGAAAAGCGACGCATCTCGAACATTCCTCCTCCACGGAAAACCCTGTCGACCCCCAAAGCAAGAGCTGCCGAGAGGATTGTCAGGATTGGCTGGGAGGTGACAACACAAGTGGAAGAGCAACAAGTGGGCGAGCTGGAGGTACAATTGCCGCCCTGGGCGTTGGCTCTCTTCTTTGACTTGACCTGGTGGGGAAAACCAAAATTCGAGACACTCATTGAACCACCAATGCTGCTACGGAATGCCTCGGTACGGCCTTACCGGGCCGATGGCATCATGCGCATCACCGCCCGAAGACAGGATGCGGAGGACATCGCCACTCAGCTGGAGAACAAAGTTCTGTTGATGGGCAAGCAACAGCTGTCTATCGATCACCTGGTCCGACCTCTCGGGTCTGAATCCAACGTTCCACGTGGACAAGCCTTACGGCTCTTCAGGAAGGAACAACTCGAGATGATCTCACAAAGAACACAGTCGGTGTTCATCCAGGAAAAGACCGGCGCTATTGGCATCTACAGCTTCAGACAACCCGACAGATACAACGCGCGCCGGCTCCTTCTGAGCATGTTAGATCTCTCATCTCGGAACGTCAAAGCTGTGCGCTTAGAGGCTTCTCAGTCGATGCAAAGCCAGTCAAAAGAATCATTCGCTCTCGTTCCAATTTTCCCCGATCGTGCGCTGCATTTCCGCGATCGTTCAAAGATACTGGCTCGAGTTGCGCTGCCTGAGAAGAGAAGAATACCCGCACAAGCTGCTGAAGAGGCTCAGGAACTAGCAACTGATCCTGAACATTCCGTGGAACAACGCGCTGAAGCTATGAGCCGCACTATCGAGCCATTGACTGCGATCTTCGACAATGGGTCGCAGAAAAGGGTGGCCCCTTCGGCAGAGGCGTCGAAAAGTCCGTCTTCTTACTGGGCTGGAAGACCTTTCAAGGCATCGAAAACATGGTGGATCCACTTGGGCCTCATATTACGGGAGTCAAAGCCGAGGAGTGCGGGTAATTTGCTAACGACGAAGGCGACAGCCGAAGACCAAGCCGCGAGTAAAAGTGACGACTCTGGACCATCAGTATTCCTTCGTCAAGTGCCCGGCTACGAGACTTTACTTTCCTACTTCAGACCGTACACACGCCAGGCGTCTCAAGTCGCTGAGCGAGCAGAAAGCGACCCAGATATGCCGGTGGATTTGGTCGCTCGCAAATCCACCATCGTTGCGCACTTTACACCGTCTCCCTTCACCTCACGCGGCGCCAAGGGTCTCGCAATGTTCCCACGACTCGAGCTCACCCTGCTACGAAGATTCGGGAAGGGAAACGAAGACGGGGAGCTGAAAATTGAAAGCTTACGAGGCGTTCTCGAAGAGCACGTCATCGATATTCCTTTGCCCGACCAGGCCATCGATATCCGGATGTCAAGGAAGATATCTTCCTACGCCAACTTGCCAGCTGTTCTCACGGACCCCCAAATCAGGGACTTCGTCTCTGCGCTCAACAAATCTGTCAAGGCTGGAGGATCTCTTCATGGCAATTCGTTTGTGGAGTTCACCATGCCGGGCTGGATGGCCAGGTACGACTCTGCCAGTAGAGAGCGACAGGATGCGTCTTATCCCGAGATCAGCATACCTTACCTGTTCGATCGTTTCGAGCAAATTCAGAGCACTGGATTCAGGAAGAACTTCAAGGCGCTGTTGAGATCGAAGAATAACCCTGCTATTGCACAGTTCGACGAAAGCTTTCCCCAGAGTGCTCGCCTCGAGTATAAAGAAGTCGAGGCTGGCGACATTGGCGGCGGCCATACCAACATTTCGTTCGAAGTCCGCGAATATAACCCGAAGTTCGGACCGGAGAACTATGGTGAGCCCATCCCCGTCTACAAGTCGCAGGAGGAACGGGAAATGGGCCCGTCCATGAGCGAGCTGCTCACCAACGCGTTGGCGATCGCCAATTTCGTCACTCGGGCATGTCGGGGTGAAATCAGGACTTGGAGGGGAGAATCTGGCCTTATGCGAGTCAATGATCTCGAGCGGGAAGGGGAAAAAGTGGATGAGGAGTCACATCATGAAAACGCCAGCTTTGAGACTGAGGTGGCTAGTGCTGTCGAAGAGACTGAGAGTGGAGAGACGAGCGACGAAATCTACAGCGCTGACAGAGGAACTTTCGAGGTTACCGATGAGGATGGAATTGCGAAGACGAGCGACGAGGTCCCTACGGGTGACGACGGGTCAGTCAAGGCTAGCGGAGAAGATGTCACCGCGCAGACCAGCGATGAGAACTTTGGCGCCGACACTGCTGAAGCTGTTGGGGCCGGCGAAAAGCACGAGACTGCGAATGCAAGCGCTGACGTTCCTGGCTCCGATAACGAGACGGCGAAGACCGGCGACGAAGACAGCGCAGCAGACGCCCACACTCGACCATAGTTGTGGCGAACTTGTAAATATACCACTGTAACATGTACTTTTAGATCTACATACAACAAACCCCTCCAACAGGGATTCTGACCACACTGCGGATTTCCATTTGCATTGTCACAAGACGATGCGTGGATGCTTCAGCAACGTTGCGACAACCTGTGAAACCCATGCTCGGATGTGCAGCCCAACAAGGATGTGCATGGAGGCAATCATCTTACTACACATAACCAAATTATGTCCACATGCAACTCCAGTCGCGATATGACGTCGAGTAACAAGATGGTTGAAACGCAGCCACCCAAACATTTCAACAACTACCACCGGGGCCAGCGTTAGCGCATGCGATGGATCTCGGTCGAGGGCCCTGATCTGCGATCCACGCATGCGAGGCATGCAAGCATGCAACCAAGTTAATCAAAGGTGGGAAAGCTGGCAGCAGTAGCAGGGCAAGATTGGCCAGCCAGAACGTGGTGGGCGCCAAAAAGACGTCACAAGCCCCCAGCCCGGTGGCCGTTGCGTGGGAAGTGGAGTCTGCTCGTGAAGGGTAAATAAAGCATGACGACAGCCAGCCGCCTTTTGTGGAAAACAAGAAGCCCATACCCTGATTGCGAACTATTTGGCGAAACCTTTACGAGAATGTAAGTTGTGGTCCCTCTTCCTTTTGGTCGCTGACTTTCTTATAATTGATCGTTTACTGATTCCCCCGTCCGATTAGACCTCTATACACTAAAAACACGTCGATCGATCGATCTTACTACTACACACACAATGGCCGACCAAGTCAAGAACGCAACCGGCTCTGCCACCAACAGCTGGAACAAGATGAGCGAGGACCAGAAGAAGCAGACCTTCGACTCGCTGCCGCAGGAGCAGAAGAAGGGCAAGAGCTACATGGAGTGGGTCAAGGAGGGCTACAACAACCAGTACGAGAACTGGATGCCTTGGATCGAGGACCAGTACCTCAAGTGGTTCACCAGCGACAACAAGGCCAGCTACGCTGCTAAAGGTTAGTCAGTCGCTTGATGTTCTTTTCGTCTACGAACAGATCAAGACAGCTTGAGACTCAACAACATGATGCTGACTGCACCGTGATCATCGACAGACTCCCTCGACAAGACCAAAGTCACCGGCATCGAGCCCGTCGACAAGGCCCAGGATGGCGTCAACAACCTCGTCACCGGCCAGCTCGGCCAGGGCGGCGCCCTGCAGGGCGTCGGCGACGCTTTCTCCAAGGAGGGCGTCAACCGCGCTGAGCGTGGCGGCAAAGACGACTCTGTGAGCAACGCCCCTACCAGCCCATATTTTCCAAGAAAATGAAACACCGTACTGACAAGTCTCGATACCAGGGCTCCTACGGCGTCGTCGGTAACGCAGCCAACTCCGCCGCCAGCGGTGCCAGCAGCGCCGGCAGCACCGTGACCGGTGGCCTAAAGAGCGCCGGCGGCTATGTCGGTAGCCTTTGGGGAGGCGGCAGCAAAGAGGGCGAGCAGAAGAAGTAAGGGATTTTCTCCCTGCGATGGCGACATTTGGACGGAAACTGTTTTTGTGATGATAAGCCCGATGTTTCTTTTTTTTGCCTTTGGTCGGACGGACACACAGACACAGACACAGACGAACGCACACAAGCACGATACCTGAAGAGTGTCTTTGGAGGGCTTGTAAGAACAGCTCCCAGAGTGCTCTACGATGCATGACCTTGGAGTAATTATGTAGCAAACGAGTACAATGCAACAATCGTGAAAGATCGCTTGTCACTTTGCTTCTATTTCCAGAACCGTCGTGACCATTCTGCCTGGAGCTGTCGAGTGATCTGAACCCTGTACCACCGCTGAGGGCGCCATCTGTTGCCCGGGAATCTCTTTTATGCGTTCATGTGATACCTTGGAGCTTCGAGCTCGGTTGAGCTGATGGCACCGCAGAGACTCGGTTCCTAACGACTGGCATGTGATTATCCGCAAGGTTGTAAACGAGTTTGGGTGAAATGTGTATATTGCAATGCCGTATATGTAGAATTTTATCTCTTCGCTTAAAAAATCATCACATGTAGTGAGTGTGGTATCAATGTCATCAATTTTTCGTCCCAATCCTCACGGTCCATTCTCTCCCCAGTGTTTTTCCATGCCGCTCCCTCAGTCTCAACGACGGCTATCTCTGTTCGAGTAATACTCCCGGTTACCACCATACTGAGGTGGAGGGACATCGTACGCAGAGCTATCGCTGTGGTGACGGATATGCTCCTTGTTCACCGGCTGAGATGGCTGCGACATGCGCTTGCTCCTCTTCCGCTCGCCGTATAAGATGGAAACGATGTAGAGCAAGCCCATGACGGCAGCAATGACAGCGTAAGCGATGACGCCGCTGCCCTTAGCGCCGGCCAACTGAAGACCGAGGCCACCATTGATCATCCCGAGGATGATGGCGATACGCCCGATGCCAATGTGAGCGTAGGACACGGTCGAGCGGCGGCCGTACTTTTTGAAGTATCTGTGGTGCAGGAAGCCTCCGAGCGGCTGTGCGCAGAGGATGATCAAGAGGACGATTCCGATGATGGGATGTGCGTTGGTGAGATACTGGCCATTGATGGCAATCCAGATTCCGATGCCAAAGGCGGCGATGTATACGAGGAAGGCGAGGATTTGCAAGGCGGCATGCACCCAGACAAGGCCAGTGAAGCTCGCCACTCTGATCAAGATGCCGCCAATCGGGAACAATCCAACGAATGCAAGCGAGGCCATTGCGCCGTGTGCGAGGAGCATCGTTTCACGAGACATGCCAAAAGCGCCGGAGCGACCGTTTTGAGACAGCGAGTTCGAGCTGCTGGAACCGCTTCCTGAAGCTCCTGCAGTTGGGGAAGCACCGTCCTCGCATACAGGAAGGTCGCGCTTCTCGTTGTCTCGCCATGGAGCATTAGTAGGCCAAGAGCCACCGCGACCAAAGCCTTCTACATTGCAATCGGATGCCCATGTCGGGCGAGCAGTCGGCCAGGAGGTAGAGAATTCCGTGGGCCAGGCTGTCGGGCATCCAGAAGTACCCGAGACGGAAGCAAGAGTCTTGGAAGGCGCTGGAGTGCAAGTAGCAACTGCTGAGCCCGTCGTGGCAGCCGTCGAACCGGAGCCAGAGGCAGAGTCAGAACCAGAAGAACTACTAGTACTGAGTAGAGGATTGACCTCGTTGCCGCCCTTGGCGTTGGCATAGTCCCAGGTGAACGAGCCATAGTCGCGGCCATGCTGGCTGATGCTTTCGTCAAGACTGTCGGATTTGATGGGCGATCCGGAAGCGGTGGCGTAGATCCACGATGCACTGGAGCTCGCGAAGTCTGTGTTGCCAGCGCAGCTTCCACATCGAATGTTGGCAGTCATCGTGTCGCCCTCTACACCGGAGCCTTCGAGCAGGCTGATGTCCGCAGAGGAATCGAGTTGAGGTTGGTTGTGTCCAGAGGCTGAGCGTGGGGAGACTGTCACGTTGCTTCCATCTGCCGATTGATACATGATGAACATGTTGGAACCGCTCATTCTCGAGCCTGTTCCAAGGCCGACCCATTCGTAGTTGGCGGGAGCCTTGATCTGAAGAAAGACATCTCCGCTGCCGGAGTCTGCTGTGTTTTGTGGGATGTTGATTTGATAACACACGTCGCCATTGCATTGCTGAGAGAGCTGTGCTAGGGTAGTCGAGCCTGTAGAAGATTAGTATGCTATGCTCCAATGAGAACGTGCAACGATGTGTAGTACGCACCGAGGCCCAAGGCCGCAGCCAATGTAAGAGAAGTCCTCATGATGTCGACCGTCAATGAATTGAGAAATAACCAGAAGTCGTTGTGTCTCGGATTTGGAGAACAACAATGTGGAAGGACAAAGCGATGCAAGGGATGAGGGTCCTGGCTTGATATAGCAGATGGGTTGATGGGAGCAACGAACAGCAGAGTTGCGAGATCACCTACAGTAGTAATGTATATCGGTCGAATAACCAGTCAGCCACGGCAATAATATGACATCCCGCCGCCCGAAAGGAAAAGTAGAGGCTGCACCGCTCAAGGCCAGCCATGCCAAAGCATAAGGTTAGGAGGTGCTGCTGCGCCCAGCGACCGCGGCTCAGAGACATGTGTGAGATGGGGCCCAGCGCAAGGTCGCAGATAGGTCAGCCATGGCTTATCGCATTGCAACCCGGTGTGCTCACGGCAGACGTGTGCATGCTCAGCCTGTTGAACTCGGCATTCACGAACCAACACAGCAAAATGCCGACGGACGTCTTGGAGGAGAGCCGGCAGACTACGCATGCCTCTTGGTATTCCGGCGCGGCGTGAGCAATGTCGCCAGCGTGAACGCGCGGCCTATCTTTGTTTTCGTGTTGGACCACTTGAGCAACATCTTCTGCCACGGCCAAGGTGAAGATGAAGAAGAAGATGATGATGATGATGCCACGGTCGAGAGTTCGAACCTAGCTGTCAAGGCTGTCAGGAGCACTAAGCTACTGCCAGCGACGTGGGGATGTCGTGCACCATTCGCTTTTGGGCAGAGCGTGATCTGTGCTGTCCTGTCTCGTGTTGGTCTTAGAAGGCTGAAGCATGAGGCTGGATATGCTGACACCGACTGTCATTAGTGGCTCGCGTGCTCAAGCCATTGAGAAAATCGCCGGATTCGTGTCAGTCGAGCCTCCACCATACTTACGCGGCCACCGCCTCAAAAGAAACCCCGGTATCAAGGGCTCAATATTGGCTGCGAACTATGTTCTTGTAGCGTGGAGAGAGAGAGGGCGGAAAGAAGCCTCACCATGCCACATCAATGAGACTCAAGGTTCACTTGGCAACCTTCCCGCTCGTCCTTTACTACGCGATCTGGACTCGACATCGAACGACGCTTTCACACCGCACGTCAAGTGAACTCAAACGCATGCTTCCTACTTCGACTGAGTCCGCCAGACTGCGAACTGTTGATCATGGGCTCTTAGTCCTGTCGATTTCTGCATATCTCACGCCCAGGAACCAGAATCAAAAATCAAATATATCACCTCACCACTGACTCCTGAGCAAGTCATATGCACTGTGTAGAACGCAGGCTCATCCCATGTTTGCATGCTCATCCATGTACGCACGTTACCCTGCGACCAAACCGTTCCGCAAGGTCTGTGAAAAAAAAAAGTAAAATAGACGACAGCGACCGGGGCCTCGAACACAGCCTCGCAGCCTCGAAGTCTCCATGTCTTCACCGTCAAACTTCCCTGTCCTGTATAGCAAAATGTACGCGTAGGCCCTAAGCCATCGAACAATGCAAGCCAAGATGACCACACCCGTGATCGACTCTTCCTGCTCATCGAGCATCTCGTTGTTATCGTTGAATTTCATTGACCCATCACTGCAAGCCAAGAAGATGATCGAATATTGTGTTTCGACTCGACGCGCCCCATCAGACTACTTGCCGTCATCGTCTTTGTTACCTATCACTTGATCAATGCAACCCACGAGAATCAAATTATGTTCTGATGCAGCATGCCCATCGGGCTGCCTTCTCGTTTATCGTATTCTTGTCACCCATGAGGGCCATGACACAAAACGGCCACGTGCGGGGCAGCTATCAGGTCTTACAAGCATGGTCACTACTGCACAGCCTGCGATGCTGTCTCTCGTAACCCTTAGCCAATCAAACGCCCATTGAACTGTCGAGAACTATAAGGTCGATTGTAAGCGAGCAGGACCGGCTAGATTGGCCCATGTGATATCCAAGACGGGATGATTAAGTCGATGGGTTTGGAACGGATGAGTCTTAGTCTTCACACAAAGACTTCTCGCTTACCTTCTGTCAAGAGCGTGGACGAAGATCGGCATATACAAGACGAGCACCACGGGAGAAAGGGGCCACAGTAAGTGAGAAAAAGTTTGTGTTTTTTTCTGTTCAATGTCGAGAATGACCATTTGCGGTCAGGAAAAGCAGCAAACATGATACTGAGCCTCCCGTCCGTTCAAGCATCGCCCAACATGATCTCGGAGCCTATGACGTTCCGGCTCTCATTTCCTTCAGCATATCATGGTATCCGTTTTCTTGCTCATGAAAAGCATGAGAGGTCCGCATGGACTATGCAACTCTGGGGCGACCAATTTAGGCGCCGAGGGACGGGAAGGCAGACTCGTCCTTGGTGTTGATGGCACCACCACGGGGACCGCTGCGCTGCTCGGTGCGGGCACCAGTGGGAGCACCGCCACGACCCTCGCCACGACCGCGACCACCACGGCCACGACCCTCGCCACGGCCACGTCCACCACGGCCCTCGCCACGGCCACCACGGGCACCACCACGGCCACGGTCACCAGTGTCGGGTGCGGCATAGTACTGGCCATCAAGAGCAAGGGAGTTCTTGGTCTTGGTCTCCTTGGCGCGGTGCTGCTTGGCACCGGCACCAGCGAAGTACTCCTCGTGGGCGCGCTCGACGGGCTTGCCCTCGGGGAACTTCTGGCTGGAGCCCTCGTTGGGCTTGCGGATGGCGAGGCTGTCGCCGGCAAGAGCCTGGCGCTTCTCCTTAAGGTCGGCAAGGTACTGCTCGTAGGACTTGGTGTTGTCCTCCTCGGGCTCGGGGGCGGCGTTCACACCATCGGGACCAGTAGAGGCAGCAGGGTCGGCGCTGTCGTCGTTCTTAGCTTCGGCAGCGGCGAGGTCGGCACCGGCCTTCTCGTCAGTCCACTCGGCGCTACCCTCCTGGAAGCCCCAGCCGTGACCGGCCTGCTTCTCGTGCTCACTATTGGAGTGTCAGTAACATAGTCTCTGATTGGCAAACACGATTGAGCTTACCCAATGCCAGTGTGGCTGTGACGGTCGTCGCGGACGGGCCTAGCGCCACGGGCGCCGTCACCACGGCCACCACGGCCACGGCCGCGGCCGCGCTCGGAGCGTTGGCCATCACCACGGGGCTCTGTAGCATTGTCAGCTTGGTCCACGAGGAATGAGAGAAGTGATGCATACCTCTGCGGGGACGGTCCTCGCGGGGCTTCTGGGCACCAGCTGTAAGAAATCCATATTAGCACGTGTCTTCTCTCCATGCCAACAGCCATTCTCCTTCGCACAGCAAGTCCCTCCTCTTGTCCTTCCTCGACATGCTCTCCTCCACTCGTCCTCTCGTCCAAGCTCCCAAAGAATAGCACGTACCGGCATCAGTCCTGCCACCACGAGCAGCAGCGGCCGGGCGAGGGGCGTCCTTAGCGGCTCCCTCGGCGGCGGGGTTGCGCTTTCCAGTGCGCTGGACGGGCTTGTCGATGACCTTGGTAGGGGGCTCGGGCTCCCTGTTAGGGTCGAGCTCCAGGTCGTTGCCTTTGGAGTGAGTGTCAGCGCCGGAGTCCTTTCTGTTTGGCGTCTTCATCAATGGCTCTGCGAGCTCGCAGCGCGCGGAATTGGAGGTCGGAGATGCGTACCCAGGAGCTCGTAAAGGTTCTATAGCGATAATACAGTCAGCATTGCGCAAAATGGTTGGGCCAGCAGCCAGCACCAGGCGAGGTGATGGAGTGTGGTCAATGGGCCACGGCACCGTCGCATTTGGCATGCCATGTCCCAAATCGTGTTTCCATCGTCTCGTTTGGGCGCGGCGACAGCGCTCTGGGTGGTAAACGTACTTTGCTCGCAATCTGGCTCATCTTTCCCTGCAAGTTTCACAGACACACTACGCCCATCACTCGAAGAAAGTTGTGCAGTCGGGTGGAGCGAAGAGCGCGCAGGCTGGCGGCGGGTGCACGGGCGCCCGTCCAAACGCGCGAAAAGCTGGTGCGCCAAGACAGCAGCTTGATGATGATGAAGGACGACGTCGAGTTGCCTGGCGTCTCACGCTGATGCTGCCGCGGGGTGAAAGTGAAGAGATGAGGGGAATGATGGACAGCTCTGAGAAAATTACCTACCCGTAGAAGCTTACACATGTCAATTGTTTTTCTGACGCACAGTTATCACGTTCACTGAGGAACGATAAGTTGTTCTGCCACGCGGGCGGCGACGATGCCGCGAACATGTCGGTGTGAGAAGCATCAAGTCAGCCACGACGAATATCTCAATGGACACTGACACGGGCACCTGACAGCGCAGCAATCGTACAACTGTACTCTACCGCTAAGATGCACAGTAGTTACATGTCTCATGCTGGGAATACATCGTATTGATTAAGTACACAGCTCCCACATACACTACTACTCCATAGACACTCCCAAATGGAGCAAAATCGCAACCATTCAATGCTATATACACCACAGATCAAGACTCCCATATACATCGGATCCTTTATAACGAGCGCCATCGCTCTCGATCAGTAACTTTTATGTTGAATCTCCGTCATTTCGCCGTCAAATATGCGTCCCAATATGCTTTTTTTCTGTCCCTGCTAAACCGACGCCTTTTGTGCAAGCCCACCATGGACGGCAAAGATAACCTTTTTTTTGTAATGCGCGGTAACTCCGGAAAACCCACAATCACCTGCCGCCCGCTCCCTGGTCAAAGGAATAAGAAGTTGGGTAGTGCATGCTAGCACTGAGGCCGAAAGGGTCTGCGTCTAACATTGGGTCGTTCGGGTCGATCATGTGCGGAATGGACGTATACGCGCCGCTTTCGCTTTCGCCTCCTTGTTGCTGGTGCCCTTGCGATAGGTGCTGCTGCTGCTGCTGCTCATACTGGGGCGTCATCTGTTGCTGACCAGGCGGTGGCATTTGGGCAGATTGGGCAGATTGGCTAGACTGCTGGTAGCCAAAGCCTTGGCCAGGCGTTGGGTGTGCTGAATCGTACTGCTGCGAGCTGTAGTTGCCGTGCAGGTTGTGTGAATCGAGATTGTCGGGGTCGCTGGCTTGGTCGGGATCGGCGTCGTGCTGGTCAAGCATGGAGTGCGAAGTGTTCGTGGTGTCGTATTCCTGTTCTTTACACATGTTAGTTCAATGACACAGGCCGACGTGGAGGTGCCAGGAGAACTGACCTAGCTGATCGATGTGTTTTTGGAACGGGCTGGGGTAATATGCAGATGCCGAAGTTACGGAGCTTGCAGTGCCATTGCCAGCGCTGCCGGAGCTCCCAGGCGGTTTTTGGTGTTGACCATTAGGCTGGCTGTGGTTCGGCAGTTTACTGCCGCTGGATTGATATTGTCCAGGCCGCTGAGAGCGTTGAAGGTTCGACGCATGTTGTGGAGGCTGATACATTACTGGGTTTAGCGATGACTGCTGAGAACGAGGAAATTGCGAATGCTGTCCATGAGGTTGACCGAGCATGCCTGAAGTTGGAGGGGTCATTGCGCCAGTCTGCAGAGCAATCGGGGATCGAGTCGATAGATTTGATGGAGAGGATACATGGGATGAAGGTGTTGGGCCGGCTTGAGGAGAAGTCGCATGGAAGCCCAGATCCGACTGCCCTGGTGCTAGCTTGGGAGTAAGAGCTTGCGCCGACCGCCGAGCGTGTTGTCTCTGAATCGCAGCACGCTGCAGAGGAGGCTGAGTCGACTGCATTTGAGACATGCCAGTGAGTTGCTGCATGAATCCGGGAGGGAAGGCAGGGCTGCCAGTCTTCATTTGCAGTTCGGTCTGCACATCAATACCTAGACGCTTGTCAGTAAGTGTGAATCGATTGGAGGCGCAGACTCCTAGGGGAACGTGGGTTGGAACAGGTCCCGGCGACGCTGGCAGCAGCCTGTTCAAATCAAATTTGCCCTGGAAAGGCAGACATGCTTACCTTTTTCCAGCAGGATACGCTCGAGTAAAGAATTTTTGTAGCGCAGCATCAAACACTCGTCGGCCGCAGAACGATGACTCTGTTGGAGCGTGCCCAGAGTATCTTCGTTCTGCTTGATCGTCGCCTCAAGTTGCTTGATGTACTCGGTCCGACGTTCTCTGAAGGCAGCCTGAGCCTGCCTGTTCCGTTGCTTGCGTTCCTCAGATGTTGCGTATATCTGGAAAAATGTTAGATTTTTGTTGAACGGCATGTCTCTCGGGAGACAAATCGATTAAACAGGCTGCTGCCATCGTCCCTCAGGTCTGTCCAAAGTCTATTCGAGCCCCGAGAGAGAGACAGGTCTTGAAAACTTACGGGTTTTCTTCCGCCTTTGCGCTTTTGAGGTTGAGCAGCAGGCTCTTGGACCTCGTTGCCGCCATCAGCCTCTGGAGTCGACTCCATGGAGCTGGGGGTTCCATCGCGGGCGACGTCGATCTTCGCATCGGTAGCAACATGGTCGCCGGCGTCAAGACCGGTGCTGCTGCCAGCAGCATCGTTGTCGGCCATCTGCAGGTACCCGGAGAGACAACAAAACGACAGTCGCAGTTGCCAAAGCCAGTTAGAGCGAGATCAGACTGGCCGGTCCGCAAGACAAGGCTGAGCTGGGGAAGGCGGGCGGCACGTGTGTGGGCGAGTAAAAATGTGTGTAATAATGGATTGAAAGTCGCAAGTCTGATAAGGTTGCAGTGAGCAAACGAGCAGTTAAGTGAGGTAATGGAAACGAATAAACGGCCGTGGTGGGCGAGAAAAATGCGCGTGAGCTGGGAGCGGGGTCCGGCGGACGGAGATTGATGAAGAGACTTCAAGGCCGCCTGAGCCTGGAGAAGCCGCAGAGTGCCTTGGGTGGTGGTGGTGCAGGTAAAGGTAAAATGCAGGCAGAGACGAGCGACATCAGCATCTGCGGCGTGACCAGTCCGGCGCTACCGTACTGTAGGCAACGTGCATGCTAAGACGAAGAGGGCGAGAATAAGGTAAGGATGGAAATGGGAATGGCGTGGTGGTGTCGCCTCGGCTGCCCGTGTCGTCCGTCCATGCCTCGAAGACGACGTGGACTTTCGGTGCAATTATTACTGTGGATTAACGGATTGACCCTCGTGTAGGGCCGCTGAAAGACAGCACAAGGTCACGCGCTGCCGACCTCGTCACGCTTCCCGACCGTTGCAATTCCTACGTTATATCACCGACATCCATACAGCACGACTTCACTTTCGAAAGCCATGCTGCCTCTTTCTCTGCCTCCAACCTCCACTTTACTGTCTGGTATGCCTCCTTGAACATGCGCATGACGTGGCATGATGGTTCTCATTCCGCGTCTCATGTTCCTTCTGCTTTGCCGCACACAACAAGGCATTGCGACATCACCAGACCAAAAGCACGAACACAAAACTTCACGACCTCGCAAACGCCGTGCATGATGCATGAGGCGAAGGCGGAGAGGATGCAGATCTTGAAGCACGGCAGTAAAGCGATTCGCCAGCCATTACCAATGCCATGCTTTTGCTACATGAACCTAGACCACAACCAGAAGTGCTAACCTGCACCACACGCTTCTCCGCGGGTTAGTCGCTTGGCGCCTCGTCTTCAAGCTCAGAGCCGAATGTGAGACCGACGTCGACATCGCCATCACCATCGCATCGACATCGGCAGTAGGGAAATCAGAGGACTC
>Ga0265798_10004658_pt1 | contig 18823 bp, 23 predicted proteins | sample P3T30metagenome_FD_192430 | JGI IMG/M metagenome (GOLD analysis project Ga0265798, IMG submission 192430) | Plant litter microbial communities from East Loma Ridge, Irvine, California - P3 T30 | ecosystem: Environmental > Terrestrial > Plant litter > Unclassified | place: USA: California... | reverse complement strand
CGAGGAGAGTAAGAGTACGGATACGCCTAAGGAGGCGCTGTTTAGCGATGAGGTTGATTACGATAGGGTGTTTAGGAGTCGGCCTAGGATTGCGACGAGTCCGGTGTGGAGTCCGGATGGTGGGGAGGGGGAGGGGTTTGATGAAGGTGTTACGGGGATTGATTTGGGGGATGTGGATTGCGATGAGGATGAGATGGGGTGGGAGGGGATGGGGGCGGAGAGTCCGAGCAGGGGGAGGGTGGGGAGGGGGAGGATGTGAGGCTAATAGCAGGACTTGGGTTGACAAACTTCATGTCTTTTAAGCTCTTCGACGGCCGGGATTGCAAAAGGCTGATGGACGGAATGGCGATAACCCTCGTTCAGCTTGCTCAACACGGAGTAATCCAAATTTATTCTACCGAAGTCAAATCCGCTAACGCCTGAGAACATCTTCAACGTGAGTCCCCGTAGCTTACTAGCTTATTGTCTACCTTCACCGATGCATATTAGTAGCTACTGTGCTCGTTCGCTGCTAATAAGTCGAGTCTCAGGCTTGTTGGATTGCTATACGGCTGCCAAATCGATGTGTCAATCCAGGCACCGGCGCTTTGTGAAATGTCAGAGTGGTCGAGCAGAGCGCATGACGAACTTTGAGCTCGGCGGGTAAGGAAAGTGCGTATGCGCTGGTGCAGGCCGTATTATCGATATGGCGAGTATGGCTGCATACGGCTCCATTGACACGCGCCCTGAAGAGCAATGATGTATCGCGTCACAGTACAGCCGCTTATCCGCGTCGTCAAACGCTTTCACACATGATGAGACACAGAGTCCCTGAAATCTTCTTCCTTCCTCACAATAATGTAGTGCTGGCGCGAAAGAGACGAGGTCTGCTGGAAAGCGCTATAGCGGGACTCGGGTATATGTCCCGAACGTTGTGTAAAGTGCTGCAGTCTAGTACTCTCGATGGCAGAAGCACTGTAGATCTTTCGTTCTCGAACAACTAGTCCAGGGCTTATACCTACCGAAAGCAAATGGCCTTGTATGTTTGTCCCTTAAGCATTGGCTGCTGCTGCAAAGTACGCCATTCGAAAGTAGATGTAAGAGCCGAGTACATACATTGAGTACTAAGGACTGGTCAGCGCGCTAGAGCAAAGCTACTCGTCAAACCACAAACGCAAAGTTCGGTACGCAGCAGCAGTATAACTACGCGATGTGCGCTGATGTCGGTGGTGCCATCGTACCAGCGATATGGTGAGCAAGCGGAAGCAAGCTGAACCATCTAGAACACGGTATGAGAGCCATGGAGAAGACTCCGGCAACGCGCAATGACGACGAACAGTGTTCCGAAATGTTGGGACGGACACTTGCATCGCCTGTGGCAGCTACGGACGCGGTGTCGGATTTTTAGAAGGTGTGTCCGACCGGGGTACTTGGGACTTTGTTGTGGAGGTTGACTGTACGATAGGAGCTTTGCACAAAAACAGACATGCTCCAGCTAAACTCCTCTACGCTCATTTGTTTGGCAAAGGCGCTATCTGAACCGTCAATATGCAGCGCGAAGTGTGAAAAGAACATGAATCCCCACCAAATCGGCCCTGGACTGTAGACTCGTATCCGTAGTGAGAACTGACGATATTTCTCCGCATGGTGTTGAGGCTGAGATCAGCGGCGTTGAGATCGACACACCGGAAGACCCTGTTGATGGTGCTAACGTGCGGTCGATGAGTGCTAAGCTCAGCCCAAGCCCTTGGACTGAAGCTTATCTGGGCTTGACGTACGTGGGGAAGCTTGTGCCTTTCGTGTTTGTCGCCTTCTTTAGATCAAGCTCTCTCCATCCAGCGCCAATGGACCCTTTCTGACACTTGGAAAGACGTCACAATGCATCCTTTACCACTACGAGATTCGCCTATTCAGAGCTTCGTTTGCGACTAAGACATGGCTGTCTGCACCCGACAGCGTGTGTGGAATGTGGTTGGCTCTCTATGTTTGCGCACGCAGCGTCAGTGGCTCGTTCTGGACGGGTTCGAGATCGTCATACTGCAGCTGTAGGCGTAGAGGAAGCGAGACGAGTGTGACTAGTAACGTCAGATCTGACATATGGTCGAACTCTAGCGGAGAATACTTCTGTGCGTTCAGGAAGAGAAGTATATGAAGGTGTCTCATCACCGCCTCTGGGAAGCCATCAACACAACAACATCTTCAAGCAAGCAACCAAGCATCCTCACCTCCCTTTCACCCCACCTCATATTTTCTATCATCACCTCTCTCCTCCAAATCAAATACTCAAAATGCCTTCTCTCTTCCAATCCTTCCTCTTCGCGCTCTTCACCACCACCCTCGCTCTCCCAACACCCCAGCTCGCCGGCGAAGGCGCCGCCTGCAACAGCATCTTAAGCCAAACCGACAACGGCATCGGCTACGGCATCAAGAACGCAGAACAAAACCTAGCAAAGAACATCGCATCCATCAAGGGTAACGGCCGCCGCCAACTCGCCGGCGAAGGCGCCGCATGTAACAGCATCCTTAGCCAAACTGACAACGGTGTCGGCTTCGGCATCAAGAACGCCGAGGAGAATCTTGCGAAAAATATCGCCGACATCAAGGGTGGTAAAATTCCGTCTGTTCCTTCTAGCGGAGGAGGAGGAGGATCTGGCGGTGGTTCCGCACCGCCTCCACCGCCACCGAAAGGAGGGCCAGGAGGACCGGGTCCAAAGCCCCACCGCCGCCAGCTCGACAAGATCAGCGACGGGTTCCAGGACGTGAGCAGCGCTGCGGGAACTGGCGATGTCACTAAGAGCCTCACTGGAACGCTCGACCAACTAGACGGCACCATGACAGGCGGGGCCGCGGATGCGGGAGCACAGATTGGTAATCTTGAGGAGAGCACTTTGGAAAGCATCGGCAAGGCTGTGCCGAAACTTCGCCGCCAGCTCGATAAGATCAGCGACGGCTTCCAGGCGATGAGCAATGCTGCGGGTACTGGTGATGCGACTGAGGGAATCACGGATGGTCTTGATAGCCTGGATGGGACGATGACGAGTGGAGCTGCGGATGCGGGTGCGTCGCTCGCTGGGACTGAGGAGGCGAGTTTGGAGAGTATTGGAAAGGCTGTGCCGAAGATTTGAGGTGGTTATGTCGCTGAGGATGCTTGTTGGTTGCTTGGAGGAAATGTTAGCGATTTTTCCCTTTCCATTCATAATTTGCTTTTAGCGTCTGAGCGGTTGAGCGTTCTCTTGATAATGAATATGTACATTGAATCACATCACTGTTCCGTTGCGTAGCATGTAAATAGTACCTCGAAGTCGACTCCGGCCAACGTGAATGCATCCACTCACTTCATGCCTACGCATGTCGTTAGTATACAATGCTTCAGCGTAATTTCACTTCTCGGTGTTACGACTGCAACGCAGATGTCTCGCTCCATGTGTTCACAACCCTTGACACACAGCCCTCCAATATATAACTCCTCCTCACTTTCTCCATCTTCTCACCATATCACCAAAACACCATCCACGATCGACTCTCACACCATAACCAAAATTTACCACACACACACAAGCAAGAACGAAAATGAAGCTCCAGTCAATCTTCATGACCCTTCCGCTCGTCGCCAGCGCCACTGCCGCCGCCCTTCCCCACCCTAAGTCTAGTGGCACGCCGCCAAACTGTTCGTGGGCCAAATACCGTGCCTCTTGCGACCAAGTCACAACACTGTCGAAATGCAAGCGCGACTGTGAACCTTCGAATCGTGGTGCGCGCGCTGGAAAGTGTAGCCGCGTTGGCGACTGGGACGCTTGATGCGTTTGCCTACCTAATTGCAAGGACGTTGAGAATCCGATACCGAACAAAGCGTTTGGCTAGGTGGTGAATATAAGAGGGGATGGGGGTGTAGCTGTATCTTGGTTGGATACTTTGGGCTTGTGTCGGCTTGTCAGAGTACTAACACAGCGAGAAATGAAGATATTGTACCTATGAGCATCGTTGCAAATCATCGAGGAATAACAATCATGTAACAAATGAATGTGCTGTTAACCTTAATACCTCGTGAGGTTGAGAGTGACATCATGATGCTACCTAAATGCAGCAGACGCAAGATCGGAACGCGCCAGGTTAATCAGTCTCTCAATACAGGCTTCGTGACCATATAGACCTGGGAGTTGAACAATCTCGATGTTGCTGACAGGCGATGAGACCGAGTTAATAACAAAGGTAGAATGTTGTGCCGATGTGGAGGACGCCAAGTGCGCCCCGTAGAAATGCTCGCGCTTTCGAAAGGCCGAGTGCACTGAACCTATTCGAGCCGAAAGAAGACCGGCGGAACAACAACCCGATTCGAGCATTTCTCGAGAAGTCATCGACAATGTGTAAATGGACGGAGGCGCATATATATACAATGATAGAATGAATAGAAATGGAAAACCACATCTTCAAGCCATCAGTCCATTTTCCCCCAGAAAATTCATTCCATATTCGCGAGATTCACACTATTCAAAATGGCGTCTCGAGCTCTGCTTATAACAGGCGCAACAGGCAAACAAGGAGGCTCCGTCATCAAAGCTCTTCTAGAAGCTGATGCGCCTTTCGAAATCCTCGCGCTCACTCGCAATGCGCAATCAGCATCCGCACAGCGGCTCTTGAAGCAATCGCCGAAGATCAAGCTGGTGACTGGCGATTTCAGCGCTATAGACGACGTTTTCCGCACAGCCAAGGAAGCTGCCAGCGCTCCGATATGGGGAGTCTTCAGTGTCCAGGTAAGTCAGATCACTGCGCTGAGAATATCCAGCAATCACACTAATCTCCATGCACAGGCTGTGGGCAAGAACGAAGAGCCAGAAGGCAAGCGCCTCGTCGATGCCGCGATCGCAAACCAAGTCTCGCACTTCGTCTATACATCAGCAGACCGTGGCGTCAACGCGGACAGCGACCCGACAGTCGTGCCACACTTCATAACCAAGTTCAACATCGAGCAGCATCTCATGACCAAAACCCCAACCAGCAATATGTCCTGGTCTATCCTTCGACCCGTAGCTTTCTTCGATAACCTGACGCCCGACTTCTTCGGCAAGGTCTTTGGGTCGAGTATGGAAGTGCTGGGGAAGAAGTTGCAAATGATTGCGACCAGCGATATTGGGTGGTTCGCGGCGCATGCTTTCTTAAAGGCAGATCAGGAGGAGTACAAGAATAAGAGCATTGGGCTGGCTGGAGATGAGCTGAACTTTGCTGAGATGAAGAGCGTGTTTGAGCAAAAGACTGGCGAGTCGTTGCCCACGACATATGCTTTCGTGGCGAAGCTTATACAATGGCTTGCGCACGATTTCGGCACTATGTTCAAGTGGTTTAGTACTAATGGATTCAGTGTGGATATTGCGGGCTTGAGGAAGAGGAATCCAGATATGCAAGACTTTAGGACGTGGCTTGAGACAGAGAGTGCGTGGAAGAAGACGTGAGAGGTGGGGAGTGGACGTTAAACCTTTGGGGAAGAATATGGTGTCTAGTCGCTGTTTGTAATTTTGAGGCAGACATGCGTGTATCTCCAGAGAGATTCTACGAGATGTTAGCATAACGAAGAAGCCTTCGAACCTGCCAATGATATCTCTAGTTTGATGAACTGTAGTGACGTTTTTCACCAAGGTGCTGGCTTTGGCAGATGAGTCAAAATGCTGGTCTCACCAGAGCCGTGTTTGGCGTCGCGAAAGATCGATCGCAAGGAAAACATTGATTCGTGATACTGTACAAACGCTCGCTAACAATAATGACTATGACCCTAGTCCAACGTGTCGAACGGGATCAACACTCGCTGTTCAATCAGCCGCAGCAATGCAGGCTACTCGAACTCAGCAAAAGCCAGTTCATACGCAAGACCAAGGGTCAACTTCGCATGCTGCAGCATGTGGCCGAAATTGAGATACTCAATCTTGTCTTCAGTGGTGTGGATCTTGTTGTCGCTGTACTTGAAGTCCGACTCAATGACGAAGGCGGATGGGTAGCCAGCCTTGGAGGCACTGGCGTGATCAGAGCAAGCGTAGCCGCATTTGGTGAGGACGTATGGAATATCGCAGTACGTTGTGATGATCTTCTTGATGAAGTCGGTGAGTCCAGGATCGACAAAATCGGTTATGACTCCAACGCTCTCTGGCTCGCCTGCATCGAGCGTCTTCTGGACGTAGCCGGTCATGTCCTGCTGAAGCATAGCTTTGATGTCGTTGCCTGCCTTCTCGTATGACTGGAAGATGGCTTGCGAGCCAAGAAGACCTCCCTCCTCTGCGGAGTACCAGTGGAATTCGACCGTGTTGGGCGCCGAGCCATTGAGAATGCCGTCAGACTTGAGCAGCACACGCAGAGCTTCAAGGATCGTAACAGTACCGCTACCATCGTCGTCGGCGCCTGGTGCTGCGAGAATGGAAGGAAGGAACAGGTTGATCGAGTCTTGATGAGCGCCAATGACCACGGTCTTGTTGCTCTGACCTGGGATGGTGGCGATGATTGATGACTGGCCCCATGGATGCGGGAAAGCCTTCACTGAGGCATTGACAGCACCTGCGTCGGCAAGCGTCTTATTCACTTGCCCTAGTAGCCAGGCAGACGACTGCGCACCATAGCTTGACTTATAGTATCTCGTATGAAACGAGGTGAACGTCTCAAGATGCTTGCGCATGTTGTCCTTCTCAAGCTTCTTGAGCAAGGGACCAACGGTGTCCTTGTATGCCGGTTTCTTCGGATACTTGGCGCTCTTCTTCTCAGCGGCATCGACGCGGTTGATCGTACCGAGGTCTTGGTGGTTCGTGACGTCGAAGAAGTTTATGTTTTGCTATATTCTGTTAGCAACGATCGCAAGAAACATACCTTGGATGTGGGGTACATTTCAAGAATCATATACGTACACGACGAAGCTCCCACTTCCCCTCCTCAGTCACCCATCGCGTCTCGCCAGGAGACAGCTCAATGAGATACTCGTCCGGCTCGCTGAAGGTCACTTGTTGCTCCTCAAGAACGACTTGTGGCACCACCTCGGGGTGCGCTGCAGCTGTCGCAAGCGCCGCAGTGCATAGTGATAGCAGCAGTGAAGACTTCATCTTGATATGTTGCTGGTGTAGTTGTCTGGAACTCAGTGTTGCGACGCAGGCAGACGAGTTGACGCGGTGACCGGAGATCAGCGGGGAGCTGTCCGGATGAAGGAAAGCGCGTCCCAGGACGCCACACGAGATCACGCGTCAAACTTTGTGTCCCTCCACCACCTCATTCACTTGATCAACTGATCTACTTGACGTCTCAAGCCATCTCATGCTTATGCCGTGATAGTGGGTTCTACACTCCATCATTGGCTATCGTTATACCTCCATCAATTTGTCGTACACCAATTGCTCGCAATGGTATAGGGACGCGTATGAAGAACTCATATCTTTCGACTCACCAACAACGGGTCTAGTCGGTCCAAAAGGTTCACATAACAAGTTGCCATCTGCTTACTCTTGTACCTTTTTCCTTTGTCGCAAGTACCTGTTTTGTGACTATCGAGATTCCCACAGCGCAGCGCTATGTCCTTCATCGTCTCGTTCCGAAACCATGGCGCTTCGCGGACTTGTCCGCTTTCCTACAGTACAGATCTATCAGCAGAAAGAATTTCTGTGTTGTTGTTGGGGCATCGTGGCTAAGAAACTTGATGTGGGAGCACGTCGTGGGGTTGGAAGGTGGGGCAGGGGCGGCAAACAGCAGGACAGGGTGTGTGTTACTTCGTAGTGGGGGTCTAGTCCGGACTGTCATCGTCTGACGACGCTCAGTCATGGCCTGAAGAACGACTTTGCGTCTCAGAAATTGGTCTATATATGTCCTTGTTCATCGGCTTCTTTGGAGAGGGCAAAACATGTGTGTTTCCATATGGCAAGCTCGACTCGTGGAACAGCGTCGAAAGCGAGCACAAGCCTACCATCTTGCTCGGCCAAGCGCCCTGCCGTCCGTCAGCCTGATAAGACAGAAATCTGCCTCGCTGACATCAACACCATCAACTTGGGCTCGCGCGTGAACCATTATGTGCAGCAAACAGCAAGAACTCTCGTAGAAAGACGAAAAATCCCGCGAGGTCATTGCGCTTACCCGAACGACGTTCGCCAAACTCCTGTTGGCGTGAAGAGTTGTAAAGTGGTTCGCCGCTGCGACTAACTACCTCGGCCTACATTACGGGACTGGAAATCGGTCCAAACTTCATACTCTCCGAATCTTAAGACAAGAGACTGGTGCTAGGATGGAAGAATCGAAAGAGAAGAAAACCAGTCTGTGGCAAAGTTTCAAGTTACTGTACGTCCTTTGCTTGATACAATCTGATGACCGCTGACCAGACTAGCGCGTTGGCTCGCCAGGAGAAGGCACTGTTCGGTTCGCAGGGTCGATCGACGTGGCGGAAATGGAAAGCCATACGCTCGCTTCCAGAACGTCAACGCACAATTCTCCAGCTGACTTGTGGACGATGTCTCTCTGGTTTCAAAGGCGGCTTTGGACGACTTGAAGGAAATCTACTCTTGTACAGATTTTGGGACCTCGAAATAGAGTGGTCAACTTGCACATTGCTGCTGAGCTCGACATGCACAATTTGCACTGTCATTTGCTCATGCCTTAGGCACTACGTCGCTTGCGACCTCGAGTAGTACTACTTCAAAGTGGATCTGGTGTACATGCAAGTATCCTTCAGGAAGAGTGCTACGTATTCTCATTGCTTGGATCATGTTCACATCCAGTTACTGTCTGGCGGTATGTTAGTCATTTGTCATTTCGCCTGGATTCGCTAATTATGATGATAGATCCTATGAACACATCAAGTCCGTTCAGCTGTCACCGGTCCTGTCCAGCCCCCACAACCTCTGTTGCCGTTCCTAAGATCATTGAATGGCTGGCAAATTGCAAGTCAAATCATATGCAGTGCAGAACTCACAGCGATTTCGTACCCACACGCCTCATCGAGATATGTGGGACTGAAAGGCAAACCGTTCGTATTAGCTCTCCAACCGTGCCCGTAGACTGGCTCGCACTCTCCTATTGTTGGGGTACCACGAAGCAGTCAGTCACAACAAGTTCCAACATCCATTTGCGATACGAAGGAGTCACAGTCTCAGAGCTACCGAAAACTCTTCAAGACGCTATAACTGTTGCCAGAGATCTGGGGTTCCAATTTTTGTGGATAGACTCTATGTGTATCTTGCAAGATGACGAGCGCGACTGGGCCAAAGAGTCTGCTACAATGGCAGATGTGTATTCCAAGGCGACCCTGGTTTTAGCGGCCACCAGCGCATCGGATTGTGGTCTGGGCTTCTTAGACACTAGACACGATCCTCATACGATCAACATTGAAGGACCCGACCAGGAAGGGTATGAAGTCAATGCAAGACGCAATGATACCCACGATTGCGGAAATATGGCTATAATGCGCAGTCACCAGCCTCTGTATCAGCGAGCTTGGTAAGTTCCCCCTAGCGACGAACAGGGGTGAGACCCGTGCTAATTTGAGGTTTACGTTGCTCAAGGTGTATGCAGGAACGCGAGTTAGCGAATCGTATCGTCCACTTCTTCCCCGATGAATTAGTATGGCGTTGTCAGTCAACAACCGATTGCGAATGTGGTGTGGAAGCAACGCAAGCCCACCTCAATCGTTCAGCGTTCTCGAATCTACAGCATACAGAACTCACCGACTCCCCAAGCCGACCGATAACCACGTTTGGACATCACTGGAAAAATATACTAGATGAGTACATGACGCTAGGTATCACAAAGGAAGCAGATATCCTACCTGCACTCTCAGGAGTGGCACAACATGTGCAGATTCAGAACAACCCCGGTCAATACATTGCTGGATTCTGGGAAAGAGACATCGTTCATCAACTGGCTTGGCATTATGCCGCTCTTCCTGGTACCTCGAAGACGTGGTCAGATAATCCTTCGTTCTCATGGACGGCATCGCCAGCGCGTGGCATTCGATGGGACCGCACCCAGCACATATACACCTCTCACGTTCACCCACTGGCATTGTATGTGTCTGCAGAAGTACATTTAGCGACATCCAATCCGTACGGGAAAACGTCAGAATGCTCTCTCACCCTCAGGGGTCCAACCATGAGCGGTACTAACCTGATAAAAGTGTACGACACTGCTGGGACGACTGACCGCGAGGACACGCTGTATATGGACCACAGGGACGCAAAGAGTGCCGAAGAAAGCAAAACAGTGCCCCTCGCAAATCTGATCTCGGACCCAACCAATGTGGTTTGCCTCGCACTGTGGCGACGAGATGACATATTTGACGCTGAAGGTGAAAATAGCGATCTGAACGACAACGCCGATTTCTCACGGAAGATCAATGCGCTTGTGTTAGAGCTCGTACCGGCCACGACAAAGTATAGACGGATTGGATTACTTGAGTTTGCACCAGTCTACTGGTTCGAGTGGTTTGCTTCTGAGCAGACCGTAACTTTGGTGTAGTCGCGTGAGTACCATCAACCATACTTGTCAACAATCAACCCGCTTGCAAGCTATCAAGCCAAGCCATTGGGTAGCTTTCTCCGCCTGCGATCAAAGTCTACAACTCTGAACTCGGCCTGCAAAGTAATCCAGTGATAGCAGATTGATTAGTGAGATCGATACGGCTTGGGTCCTATCAATAAGGATAGGATAGTACTGAGGAGGAGGGGGCCATAAGGCGTCCCGTTTTGCTGTATTGGTGATCTCACAATGTCCTCTTGGAGTCGCAATTTCTCAATGCTAGTCCTAAAACGCGCTCTAACTAGCCTTTCTACTAGCCACCTAGAATACCAAATTGTTTTTTTAAGCCATGGCTCCAATTGGCACCAGCGCTAGGTCCAGTTTTGATGTTGGGGACTAGATCTGTGCGTATCGCAGTACATTAGGTGACGTAGGCCGGTTCCAGTATTACTTCCACAGCTTCTACCACCGCGAACCGAACGATCAAATTCCGATGGCCATGGTTTCCATAGCTCGCGCTCTTTTGCTGCTGTGTATAAAACTACATACTCGCCGTCTTCGTCTCCCCTCACCACTGTACGCTCGCTCTTTTCTCTTCCAAAACCTTCTTCGCCCAAATTCCATGTCCTTCTCCGCGCCTGCGTTCCAAAAACCTGTCTCGATAGATCTTATGTCTTTCGCTCGCGTCGAGAACGAAAATCATAAACGGCTCGCTGCCCACATCGACATGGTGCAGACAGCCTTCCTCAACTGAATGCATCCACTTAGCACAGGAATGACATTCAGAAAGTTCCTGCATTAACACGACTAAAACCACGTACTTTTCGAGCATATGTCGGAAAACTTGAAAAGAGGGATGGACTTGGCTATGAGAAGAAAGGACGTTTGCATCTGCATTTGCATTTGCTAATGCGAGCTTCATGTATGTATTTCCTCTGGCATGTCCTAGCCTTCTTTCTCGCCTTATCAAATCCTATTCCTCCCTTCTACAAGCCAAAGCTTACGCCTGCATGTGCATGTCCGCGTGTGCTCTGACCCAAAAACGCTATCTAGCAAACTTATATCTTTCCTCGTGCGTCGAAATCCAAAACCCACTAACTGTCGTCACCATGGCAAAAGACGACTCTGGCGCGACTTTTCAATTACAAAAGTGATAGACAGCCTCTCGTACAGCGCTGTCTGTGACATAAAGCCCAAAAGAAGAAGAAAGGCACGGACGGAGATTCAGACGACTTAAAATGAACATCGAAGACGGATCATGAAGAACAAAAAAAGCGCCGTTCCCTTATAAACCCCCTCTCTTTCTTCTGGACTTCTTTCTCATCACACTCACCTATTCTTCTCTTCCCAAAAATCTATCCAGACCCAAATTATGTCCCTCTCGCTCTCTCTCTCTCTTCCTGTGCGTACCCAAATCCACACCAAAGCCTATCATGTTCTTCGCTCGTCGAGAACCAAAACCCACAAGAGCTAAAAAATATTCCGGAGTACAAAAACCGCTGCCGCATCGCTCGATGTGGTGAGGTTGTGCTTGTGAGTTAAAAGTCACACAAAGCAACTACTGATGGGGCGCGGGGGACTTGGAAAGTATCAAGAGAAATAAAAACGTGGACGCAGAAGGAAATGTGTTTGTGTGAGTTCATGTGTATAAAGATTTGTCACAGCTCTTTCTGGTCTTTCTCTCGACACTGAACACTTTTTCTCCATTCCAAAATGGCGACCAGTTCAATTTCATGTTGTCTCCCTCTTCGGGTGCGTGCGCGAGATCGGTTGAGTAGCGAACTATGTCTCTCTCTTTGTGTTCGTGCCAAAATTGTCAGAGAAGCGGTCTATGTGTCCCGCCGCGCGCGGTGTGTCGTGCGGGTATTGAAAACAAGACGCAAGGCGGCATATAGTTGGGAGACGGACTGTCTCGCTCGATAAAGACATGAGGGACCATCATGTGGCGCAGTGTGTGACGAAAAGAAATGGACGGATCGAGAGTACTTGTCAAAGGAGAGAAACGACCATGGAGAATTTGGGGTCTTTGAATCTATGCATTCATTCACACTCTCACTCGCACCAAAAATTACCACCCACCACATACGACCCCTCCACTTCACTCCACCCCAACCCTATAATCCGGCGTCCCAGGCCTACTCCTTTCCCTCCCCTCAAACGCAATATTCTCCCGCAACGCCACATACTCACTATCCGCATACCCCAACGCCTCTCTGATCTGCGTACTATGCAAGCCCATAATCCTTCTTACCTCTACCGCCGAGTAATTCACGACCGCGCGCCCGATTTCGTACGGCGCGGGGTTGTGTAATTCGTAGGGCGGGGCGATGGTGGGGATGTGTGAGGGGGTGTGTGTAAGAGACGGTGGGTGGCGCAGGGGAATGGGTGCATGGACGCCGTGCGAGGACGCGGCGGGTGTTGTGGGTGGTGTTTGCTTGTGTGATGATGAGAGGCGTTTCACCACAACGATGCGCACGGCTTCTTGTTGGGCGAAGTGGCCGTCTACATCCACGATGCCTACTGGTAGTAAGCCCGCCTTGTCGTTTAGCGCGTTCCACGCCCCTTGGTCGATGTAGATGGTTCCGTGCGGGGCCAGGCCATGCAGGATCCAGAAGTATCTGTCGCGGATGGGGTGCGAGATTGGGAGGAAGCGCGTGTGTAGTGGGACGGGCTCGTCGGGGCTGGGCGAGGGGGTGCGGATGAGGGTGTGTTCGGAGTCGCGGAGGGAGGATGTGGAGGAGGCGAGGTCGTGTGTGGAATTGTGGTGGTTGAGTGTGGCGGCTTGGGCGAGGGATGGGTCGTGGAGGTTGGATGTCGAACTGGCGGATGACATGCCTTTCTTTCTCTCCCTCTCGGCGTGCCGTATGATACCCGTGATGTTGCCTGGCTTACTGCTCTTCGTAATAACTGTAGTGACACCCGCACTGGTTGCTAAGCGTGCAGCTACGATCTTGGTGCTCATGCCGCCGGTCCCCAGGGCGCTGCCTGCTGAGCTGACGTCTGCCGCCAATTCCGTAATGTCCTCAACTACCTGTATAGCCTTCGCATCCGGGTTTGTGCGCGGATTCTTGTCATACAGACAGTCGACGTCCGTCATGAGGAAGAGGTAATCCGCTTGCACCATGCCCGCCGTGATCGCACTGAGCGTGTCGTTGTCGCCGAACTTGATCTCCGTGACCGCCAATGTGTCATTCTCGTTCACGATAGGAATCACGCCCATGCTCAGCAGCTCGATGAAGGTATTCTGCGCATTCTGGTACTGCGTCCGGTCCGCAATGTCATTCCGCGTGAGTAGCACCTGCGCAATCGGCTGCTGCAAGTTGCCAAACAATTGGTCCCACAGCGACATGAGGCGACATTGTCCAATCGCCGCGAGCGCCTGTACTTGCGGGAGGTGCTTCGGGCGTCGGGGGAGGTTCATGCGCCGTAGTCCCACGCCAATGGCGCCCGAGGAGACGATGACGACGCGGTGGCCGTCGGCGTGGAGTTTACATGCCGTCTCGACGATGAGGGAGAGGATGGATAGTAAGGGCTGGTGCGTCTTTTCGTCGACTATCGAGGATGTGCCTGCGGGGGTTGGTAAGTTGGTCTCGTTCGGTCAGGTAGGGAACTTGTACGAGAGTCAAGTACCGAGTTTGATTACGACGGTGAGCTGGCCGGGCAGCTTGCGCATGTGCACTGCCATTGTGGGTGGCGGTGGTGCAATTATTCTGTGAGTGTGTGTTTATGGCATGGCATGCGCTCTTGATGTATCTTCTCAGCACTTCATGACTCTTTCAGTCCTGCGATTCCGAACTTCGCAATGCGCGCAATAAAGGTACCACACACCGCTAGTGGCCTGCACTCCGATTGGCTCCCGCATTCCACTAGTCAATCTACCAGTTCGCGCCTCACCATCTCCAACTTTTTGCGATGGGAACATTTCGCGCCCTACCCACCACATCCTTCACCTCCACGCCCTACCCACCAAAATCCTTCACCTCCACAATGTCCTCCGCCCCAACCAGCCCCGACGGCGCCTCCCTCACCGCCCTCACCACCCCTCCACCCCCCAAACCCCTCGACCCAACATACTACACCTGGTCCTCCACCTTCACCATCCTCCTCGCCCGCATGACCAACACGCGCAACATCCCCCTAGAGACCGCCTACTTCTCCGAAATGGACACCCTGCGCGCCTCACAAATCTGCAAGCGCTGCGACGACAACCGCACGTACCTGCTGCAGTACTCGCCGACCGTGCGCTTCCTGAAAGAAGAAGTCGAAAAGCTAGGCGGGGATTTGAATGACAGGAATATCATATGTCGCATGTGTACGAATGAGCAAAGTGGGGGGTTTAGTCTGCAGCACGGCATACTCCTCTGCGCGAACAAATTCCGCAACCGCGGACACCAGGAAGACACCATGGCGCACGAAATGGTGCACGCATACGACCATCTGAAATTCAAAGTCGACGACAATAACTTGCGGCACCAAGCGTGTTTGGAAATCCGCGCGAGTACGCTGTCTGGCGAGTGCAGGTTTATGCGCGAGTTTTTTACGCGCAATCAGTGGAGGGTTACGGAGCAGTTGCAGAATTGCGTGAGGAGGAGGGCCGTGCTGAGTATGTTGGCCAGGCCGGGGGTGAGGGATGAGGGGCATGCGGGGGAGGTGGTGAATGGGGTTTGGGAGGGGTGTTTTAGGGATACGAGGCCTTTTGATGAGATTTATCGGTAGGGTTGGAGGAAGGGCAGGGGGGGAGGGGAGGATGTATTTACTTGTATAAGAGTAGATGTGGGATATGATGGGATGCATAGCGAAGGCGTTTGGGATATGTGCTCTTCACTCAGCGCGAGGGAGAATTGAAATCGTTGCATTGTTTCATTATCAGAATCAGAACAGTGTATGCAAAAGTGTGTAGCCAGAACTCCGAGCCATGCCTCCCCAGTAACGCCATTTCGCCTTCGTACATGTCCCATATTGCATCAACTAGTACGTCTCGCAATCTGAACTCGACCGGTTGCCCATCTGTATGCGGCTGCCCTTGCAATGCTTAACGATCCACGGATGTCTCTCGACGTCCTCCAAAGCAATCCGCTTCTCAGGATCCAGCACCAGTAACTACACTTCATTAGCATCCATCTCAATGTCTCCACAGCAGCACTCAGACTCACCCTCTTAATCAAGTCCTTCGCCTCGGCACTAATAAAGCTCGGCACCGTATACTCCCCGCGTGCAATTTTCCTCTGCGTCATAACCTGCGTATCCTCAAACGGCGCCTCGCCCACCAAAAACTCATACGTCAGGACGCCCAAGCTCCACAGGTCCACCTTCTCGCTGTAGAAATTGTCCTTGCCGCCGCCACGCAGCATCTCCGGCGGCAAGTAGTCGAGCGTGCCGCACATGGTGTTGCGCCGGTTGTTCGGCGCGTGGACCGACCACCCAAAATCGCTGATCTTGATCTCGCCGTGTACACCCACGAGTATGTTCTCTGGCTTGATGTCGCGGTGCATGACGTGCTTCTTGTGCAGGTACTTGAGCGCCGCGGCCATTTGCGCAATGTACTGTGCGGCTTTCCATTCGGGAAAGCGCTGTTCCTTGCGTAGGTGCTTGTACAGCTCGCCCTGGCCGGCAAACTCGAGGATCAGGAATATGCGCTTCGCGTCGTGGAAGTGCCCGAATAGACGCAGGATGTTGGGGTGTGCGAGGTGCGATTGGATCTCGATTTCGCGGCGCACTTGCTTTTCGACTTTGCCTTGGGCGATTTCGGACTTGTGGAGTACTTTTAGGGCGCAGACGAAGCCGGAGGACTTTTCTTTGGCGAGGTATACGCGTCCGAATTTTCCTTTGCCGAGCGGCTTGCCGATGTCGAACATGCCTAGGTGCCAGGCCTTGGGGGTAGAGGGGTTGACGTAGAGGGCGGACTCGGTGAGGGTGCGGCGGTGCGAGGGGTTGAGTTCTGAGGTCCGGCTGGTGGTGGATGAAATGATTACTTTGGACACGGCGGAAGCGTTCTTGCTGGCGTTTTGGGTGGCGAGCTTCTGGAGGGGGATTTGATGGGGGAGTTTCATGCGGTTGGCGGCTGATGCTGATGCTGAGAGGCCGGCTAAGGATACAGACGTTGATAGCGAGGGCTTGACATCGTTAGCCTTTCATTCAATCTCATAGACCCAGTGATGCATACCTTGTTTTTGTGAAGCGTCGTGTTAGAGGATATCTGCTCATCGTTCTCGTCGGTGACGGTCACACGCTCAAAGGCGGCTTCAAGATTGGCGACGTCGGTCATGCTTAAGAAAGACGGTCTAACGAAGGGGACCGAATAAAAAGGTAAGAAAGCGACAACCAAAAGCTGCTGTTAGTAGAACTGGTCAATGTCCTGCGTCTGACCAGGTGAGGGGATGGGATGGGATCTGGAGGTGGTTCATGTTCGGCTGTGCCGGGGCCGATGATCCAAACAAGCAGCGGCGTTGCTATGGGGAACAGCCATCGGCGATTCCACTTCCATGCTCCGATCCACCCCACACTCTGCGACAGCCCCATCACGCTTGAGACAGCTTCCAGAGAACCAAAAAAGTCACTCCCAATACTTCTTTGTGCCCAAGTCACGACTCGAACATGTCGCTCGACGGCGCACCCGCGGACACCGTCGCCCCCGGGCACGCCGACACATCCATCACCAAAGGCGCCTTCAAAATCACCACGCGCAAGCTGCCCATCCTCAAAGCCGCGCCCATAGAAGCCATGACCAAGAAGCTCGGCATCACGCCCCCAGAGATGATCTTCGGCGACAACCTCACGCGCATCGAGCACGCGCCCAGCGGCTGGCACATTGAGTTCAACGCCTTCGACGCGCTGGACCGCGTCGACAAGACGGGCGAGAAGATGTTCAAGGTCTCGTACTCAAAGGAGTGGCAGCAGAACAGGCAGAAGCAGTTTGAGGATATCAAGGAGGTTGTGAAGCCGTTTGATTGGTCGTACAGCACGGATTATAAAGGGTCGACGCCAGAAGCGCCGGCGTTCCAGGCCAGCGAGAGCCCCATACCGCTGGAATTGCTCAAGCGGCCTGACCCGATACACTTCTTTGACGAGGTCATGCTGTATGAGGATGAGCTGGCAGACAATGGCATTGCGATGTTGTCGTGCAAGATCAGGGTTATGCCGCACCGATTACTGTTGCTCGTGCGCTTCTTCATGCGGCTGGACGATGTGGTGTTCAGGATACGAGATACCAGAGTGTACGTCGAGTTTGGGTCAGAGGAGGTTATTAGGGAATACACTGCAAGGGAAGCGCCGTATGAGGAGGTGCGGAAGAAGCTGGCGGGCAGGAAGGAGGATGTGCTGGCTATCATGCGGGATCCGAATCGGTTGGCGGAGCATATACCGGTTGTGGAGAAGAGTCTTGAGGGTCTGAAGCTGCGGTGAGGACACAGGATTGGAAATGTCGACATGGAAGGTAGCGCTCAGTCATCACTGGCGCCGGGGTAGAGGCGTGGACTGTATGTCCTCTTGATGTGCAGCCGAGGTGAGTCCTGTAAAAAAGACCGAAAGCTCTCGAGCTGATGGGCTTACTCGTATCAAGTTGACAGTGCCAGGGTGTCTCGTACAAAGCGTATTGCAAACTACATTATCTTGCTCACCACACCACGAAGCCGGGGTATGAGCAACGGCGTACAGGGTACCGGTACCTTCTGACTGCAACATCATACTGGGGACGAATAGTGTAGCAGGAATGGACTACAGGATCTCGTGCTTATCTTGACAAAGCAGCGAGAAACAAGTCTTACCACAGCTTCGCCACAGTCGACGCAACTCGTAGACACGAACTCGTGTTCTTCTCCGACCCTCCGCCATTAAGCAGCGGAGCGGAAGTCAAGGGAAGCGTTTCGTGGTCCATGTGACGGGAGATCGGTTCTCAACATGCCGTCTAAGAGTCGGCTACCGGGCAACAGCCGTCTTTTGTCCATGTCCCATGCTTGACTCGTACAAAGTGAACAGACAAGCTCTAGGAAGCTGCCGGACACCACTGCGCTGGGACAGACTAAAACTGGTATGAGAACGTGCGAATGCAGGCAAGTGCAACCGATCATCCAATCGTACATCGATGATCTACATCTCGAGCATTTACTACACACACAGCGGAACAGCCTGTCGTACTTTTACAACAACTCCACTGCGATACGTTTTTCCGTCTTACTTTCAAGGCATTGTAGGTGCTTCGACGTTGCTCTGCGGAATTTAGATGCTTCCGGGACATCCGCCCAACAAGCACGACGTCATAGCTTGCCTTACTGTTGAAATCCTTGGCCTATGAAATAACGCCCCTTAGTGATAGGTCCAGATCGAATTGGCGGGATCAAGCCTCGAATTTATTGCTCTAACTTTTGATCGTCCCGAATAGCGT